>Ga0208034_1000678_pt1 | contig 25428 bp, 22 predicted proteins | sample June2015DPH_8_10_FD_184699 | JGI IMG/M metagenome (GOLD analysis project Ga0208034, IMG submission 184699) | Peatland microbial communities from SPRUCE experiment site at the Marcell Experimental Forest, Minnesota, USA - June2015DPH_8_100... | ecosystem: Environmental > Terrestrial > Soil >...
CGGAGGGAGAAATGATATGGCAGCAGCACCGAGAGCACCCCGTAATCCTTGCTGCCCGCGGCTGCCAACAGGCGCGCCCCCACTTCCTGCTGCATCATCAGCACCGCCCGGCTGAGGGCCTGCTGCTCTTCCATCAGTTTAAAGAGCAGGGGCGAAGTGATCTGGTAGGGGAGATTGCCGGCCACTACCAGGGGCTGGTTCACTTCCCGGCTGAGCCCCAGAAAATCGAAGCGGAGGACGTCCTGGCAGCGCACTTCCACCCCTGGGGTTTCGGGGAAGACTTCTTCCCGCAAAAACCGGACCAGGGCCGGATCCCGTTCCAGGGCCACCAGCCGCCGCGCTTGCCGGGCCAGGAAGACCGTTAAGGCCCCCAGGCCGGCGCCGATCTCCACCACGGTCTCATCGCCCCTCAGCCCCAGGGCCTCCACGATGCGCCGGGCCTGATGGGAGTGCACCAGGAAGTGCTGCCCCAGGGTCTTCTTAGGCCTCAGGCCTAGACGCTGTAGGAGGACTTTGGGAGAGGTTGAGGACACCGGCGGCCCTGCGCTCCTTGAAGCGGCGATATCGCTTGATAAGCCACATGCTCAGGAAATAGGAGGCGATGGTTGGGGGGATGGCGATCAGCAGGCCTCCCACTTGCAGGGTCAGGCCCCCTTGCCAGAGCAGGTGCAGCAGACTGGAGAAGCAGTAGGAATCGGGCAACCCCAGGGGCGCCCCGCCGTGCAACAATAGATTCCCCGCCTTATAAGCCGCCAGATAGATGAAAGGCATGGTCAGCGGGTTGCAGATCTGGAGGCCCAGAAAGGCGGTGACCGGCGAGATTCCCAGGAGAGGGGCCAGAAAGAGCACGGACACCATATGGAAGGGCACCGTGGGGGTGACGCCCACAAAGACTCCCAAGGCCATACCCCAGGAGAGCTTCCAAGGTTCGTCCTGGAGGCGGAGGAACTTGAGCCAATGGTAGCGAAGGGTACGTTTGAAAGACATTGGGGCTCGGTACTTTTAATATTATTGTAATTATAGCCTTCTTTTTGAGAAATTTCATCAAAATGCGCGGGGTTAATCCTCTCCCAGGGCCGCCTGGTCCCCGGCCACGGCCTCTTCCCGCAGCAGCCGGCGCAGGATTTTGCCCACCTGGCTCTTGGGCAGTTCGGGGCGGAATTCGATGAACTTGGGCACCTTGTAAAGGGCCAGTTGCTGGCCGCAGAAATCCCGGAGCTCCGGGGCGCTTAGCTCAACGCCGGCCTGGGGCACGATGACCACCTTGACGACCTCGCCCCGATAGCTGTCCGGCACCCCGAAGGCCACCGCCTCTTGCACCCCCGGAAACTGGTAGAGGGCCTCTTCCACTTCCCGGGGATAGATGTTGTAGCCGCCGGAAATGATCAAATCCTTTTTGCGTTCCACTATATAAAAATAACCATCCTCGTCCCACCGCGCCAGGTCGCCGGTATAGAGCCAGCCATCCCGCAGGACCGCCGCGGTCTCCCCGGGGTTTTGCCAGTAACCCTTCATCACCTGAGGCCCCCGGATGGCCAGTTCCCCCACCTTGCCTGGGGGCAGCGAACCTTGACCACTCTCCCGATCCACCACCCGGGCCAGGGTGGCGGGCAGCGGCAGACCAATGCTGCCCGCGGGCCGCGGTCCCTGGACCGGATTCAGATGGGTCACCGGACCGGCTTCGGTGAGGCCATAGCCCTCCATGATGCGGCAGCCGCTGAGGGACTCGAAGCGGTCCCGCACCTCCAGGGGCAACGGGGCTGAGCCGCTGATACAGGCCCACAGGGAGGAGAGATCCAGAGCCGGCAGCCGGGGATCGTTAATGAGGGCCACGAATATGGTGGGCACCCCGGGGAGCATGGTGGGCCGACACTTCCGCAGCATCTTCATGAAGCCGTCGATTTCGAAGCGGGGCAGGACAATGATCTGCGCCCCCTGCGACATGGGCCAGTTGAGGCAGGCGGTGAGGCCGAAGGAGTGGGCCAAGGGGAGCACAGCCACCAGGCGCTCGCCGCCGAAGCGCACTTGCGGCAGCCAGGCGCTGATCTGGGCCACGTTGGCCATGAGGTTGCCGTGGCTCAGCATGGCTGCCTTGGGGGTACCCGTGGTGCCCCCGGTATAGAGCAAGACCGCCAGGTCCTGGACCCCGGGGATAGGCTCGTCCCAAAGGGGAGGCTGGGCCAGCAAGCCTCGCCAGCCGAAACGGCCCGGGGCCGGTTTAAAGTCCCTGGCCAATCTTTGCCGCCGGGCCTTGAAGGAGTATAGCCAGCTCAGGGGCCAGGGGAGGGCGTCCGGGAGGCTGGTGACTATGAGATGGGTCAGGTCCAGCTTTCCCCGGGCCTCCTCCACCTTGGGCAGGAAGTGATCCAGGACCACCAGCCGCCGGGTCCCGGAATCGTTAAGCTGGTGAGCCAGTTCCCTGGCGCTCAGGAGAGGGTTCAGCGGCACCACCACCGCGCCCAGGCGCAGGGCGGCATGGTAAGCTACCACGAACTGCGGACAATTAGGGAGCAGGATGGCCAGGCGCTCCCCCGGGGACAGGCCCTGGTCTTTGAAGGCCCGGGCTAACCGGGCCGCCAGTTCCGAGAGTTGCCGATAGCTGAAGGTCCGGCCGAAGAAGACCAGGGCCGGGGCTCGGGGGGTCCGGGCCGCGGCCTGGAGTAACAACCAGGGTATGGAGGAGGTGGCCGGCCCCACGCTGAGCGGCACTCCCGGGTCGTAATGCCGCGCCCAGGGCAGGGGCATCAAAGGTGGCCCTCCATTAATGGGGGCGGGACCCTCCTTCCCCGCATTGGGAACAGGAACAGCCTCCAGGGCCCTGCATCTCCTCCGGGGAGGCCTGCCGCACCTGGCGCACCGTAAAGGACACCTCCAGTGCCTTGCCGGCCAGGGGGTGGTTGAAGTCGATGACCACCGCGTCGGGGCCCACTTCCTGGACGATGAAATAGATCGTGTGCCCCTCGTCGTTTTCAGTTTCGAACACCAATCCCGGACTTAATTCCATTTCCGGGGCAAAATCGGAGAGCGGCACCTCCATCACCAGTTCCTGGTCAAATTCCCCGTAAGCCTGTTCCGGACTGAGGCTGACCACCCGCTGGTCCTCGGGGGATAACCCCAGCATGGCTTCCTCCAGTCCCGGAGGCATGGCTCCCCAGCCCAGGCAGAAGGAGATCTCCTCGGGCTGGCCGCTGGGCGGATAGGTTTCCTGCTCCCCCAGGCGGATCAGGTATTCAATGGTCACAAACGAATTTTTATCAATTTTCATCCGGTTCTCCCGAGGAAAGTCTACCCTAAAACATTATTGGCAGGGGTTCGGGAATCTTGGCGCTTAAGCCGCCCGCTTGGCGCACCCGGCGGCGGCCGCGGCCGCAGAGAACGGGAGGCCGCCAGTGGCGCGGCCGGGCTCTCCCGGAAACCAGCCTAGCTCTTGCTGCCCATGATGATGCGGCCGGTATTCAGCAGATTGCACCGCACCGTCTGATAGACGCTGATGCCTACATCTTTCATTACCTTGATGACGTCCAGGTCGGTGGTAAAGCCGATGGCGCAGCAGACCGGGGCCACCACGTCCTCGATCCGGCCCCAAAGACTGCCGTTCTGGCTGCGGGTGTGATTGATTGCGATGATCTGCCCGCCGGGCTTGACCACCCGCAAAATCTCCCGGCAGACCCGGTGAGGGTCTTGGACGGTGGTGATCACATAGGCGGCCATAACCACGTCGAAATGATCGTCGGGGAATTGCAGGTTGGCAGCATCCATCACTTGCAAGTGGAAGCGGCTGCCGCTGTTGACATTGGCGGCCGTCTTCCGGGCTACCTCGATCATGGCGGCGGAGATGTCGATGCCCACCAGCTCGGTTTTCGGCGGGTAATATTCCAGGGTAGAGCCTGGACCTACGCCGATCTCCAAAATCTTCTGGTTAGGCCGGCGGGACAGATACTTAAAGGCCTGGCGGCGGCCGGGCCCCAACAGTTTGCCGAAAATCCAATCATAGAAAGGGCAATAAAAAGAATAGAGCTTCTCCATGTAACGGGGGTTAACCCTGGATTTCCTGGATATCATCGATTATTTCCTCTTTCATCCGTAAAGTTGGGGATGACCCGGCCAATTGAGAAAGGGTACTTCTCTTCCCAAAATTAAGGTATTCTATCTGAACCCAATGAAAAAAGTAAACCGAAAAATTCCCGGCTCGGCCCGCGGATGGGAGCCGCGTTCCATCTGGGGTCGGGGGGCGGGGGCGCCACCGCAAAGGCCCGATTGCCTCCAAAAACACGTGGGTGAAGGACTTCTCCCCTTGTGGCGGACCGGAAACCGTTGCAATAGCACCCCGGGTAATTTACAATAACAAAAATTATGGCAACGCCAAAATTCCTTTGTGCGTTCCGGCCCACCGGGAAGCGCTGCTGTAGATAGCCCGGAAATCTTCACCCACTACCCTTTCCCTGGCTTTTTTGGGCCAGGGGCGGAGGTTGATGCATGTCTTTTTCGAAAACCGTGGGGATGCGGCGAGTGGTGGTCACCGGGGTAGGCATGGTGACCTCCATGGGACTCGACGTTCCCACCGTGTGGTCGCAGCTTTTGGCTGGGAAATCCGGAATCACCCACCTGGACCGTTTCGACCAGGAAACCATGACGCGCTACCGCGCCCCGGAAGACTTTCCCACCATTGGCGGCGAGATCAAGAACTTTGACCTGAAGGAGATTCTGCAAGCCCGAAAAAAGGAAGTCACCAAGGAAGATCTTAAGCAAATCAAATATACCGACCGCTTCACCCAGTTCGCCCTGGCCGCCTCCCTGGAGGCCGTCAACGATTCGGGCATCGACCTGGAGGCCGAAGAGCCGGAACGGGCCGGGGTCATCATCGCCAGCGGCATGGGCGGGGTTAGCACCTGGGAAGAAGGGGTGCAGAAGCTGATTTTCGAAGGGGTGCGCCGGGTCTCTCCCTTCCTGGTGCCCAAGATGATCCCCAATCTGGCGGCGGGCAACGTTTCCATCAGCTTTAAGGCCAAGGGGCCCAATATCGCCCTGTCCACCGCCTGCGCCGCCGGGGCCCACGCCATCGGCATGGCCTATCGCTCTATCCAGTTGGGAGAGGCGGACATGATGGCCGCGGGTGGCAGTGAAGCCGCCATCACCCTTCTCACCATCTCGGGTTTCTATCGCATGGGGGCCCTGGCGATGGGCTACAACGACAATCCTGCGGCCGCCAGCCGCCCCTTTGATTGTAAGCGCACGGGCTTCGTCATGTCGGAAGGGTCCGGCATCCTCGCCCTGGAGGAACTGGATCACGCCCTGGCCCGGGGGGGCAAGATTTACGCCGAGATCATTGGTTTTGGCATGACCGGCGACGCCCACCACATCACCGACCCGGACCGGGAAGGGGCCAGCCGTTGCATCGCCCTGGCCATGAAGGATGGCGGTGTCACCCCGGGCGACATCGATTACGTCAATCCCCACGCCACCGCCACCCCGGTGGGCGACCGCAACGAATGCCTGGCTCTCAAGGAGATCTTCGGGGATCACACTTCCCGTCTGCTGGTGAGCGGCACCAAGTCCATGACCGGGCACCTCTTGGGCGCGGCCGGAGCGGTGGAAGCCATTTTTTCCGTCCTGGCCATCCGGGACGGCATAATCCCCCCCACCATCAACCTCTCGGAGGTTGACCCTGACTGCACCGGCCTGGATTTTGTCCCGGGTACGGCTCGGAAGGCGGAGATCCGCCATGTCCTGTCCAACTCCTTCGGGTTCGGCGGCACCAACGCCTCCCTGGTATTCAAACGCTATGAAGGCTGAGTAGTGAGAGAGATCCCTGCGAACCTCCAAATATGGGTTTTTGGTTGATTTTGGTTCTTTTGCCAGGGCCGGCCTCGGCGGTCATACACCCTGGGCACAGGCAAGGGCGCCTGGGCCGCATTTTGATTACTCCAGGAAGTTACTGGATTTTCGCAGAGGTCTCCCAGAGTCAGCGGCCGGCCTGGCGCCGGCGGCTTTTGGAGGCAGCCTGCCGCTGGTTAAGGGCCAGCGCTGATGGCCATTGCTCACTGCCAACTCTGACCACATGAACTCGGGCCCCAAAGCCATGCGCATCGCCATCGTCCTGAACGGGCAGGAGTTCATCTGCCTCCCGATAACCCTGCCTTTTTCCCTGGAAGGTTACCCGCCCCTGGATCTGGTCCTCTACGGAGTCACCCCCGGGACCAGCCAGGCTCTCCAGGTTAACCCCCTAACGGATTTACGGCCGGATGAGTTCGATCTCATCCTGGACGGCCAATTCCTGACCGCCGGGCTGCCCGATTTCTCCCCGGAGCGGCTGGGCCGGCTCATTACCGGCCCCCTCGCCAACTTCCTGAAGGGGCTGATCTGCCAGCTCCAGGAGCTGCGGCAGAAGCAGGAAATCAACACCGGCATCATCAAAAGCGCCACCGACGCCATCGTTACCATCAACGAAGACCATGTCATCGTCGGCTACAACGGGGGGGCCGAGAACATGTTCGGTTACAGCCGGGTCGAGGTCCTGGGCCAGGACCTGAAAATCCTGATTCCGCCCCCCTATAAGGAAGAACACCGGGGATACCTGCGGCGATACCTGGCCACCCGGGAGGCCCGGGTGATCGGCAGGCACGTGCGTCTCAGGGCCCAGCGCCGGGACGGCAGCGAATTTCCCATGAGTATCTCCTTTTCCGTGGCCGAGATCCGGGACAACCTCTATTTCACCGGGGTCATCCGGGACATCACCGAATATCAGGAGATGGAAGACCGGCTGCTGCAGTCCGAGCGCCTGGCCGCGGTGGGCAACACCGTGACCCACATCGCCCATGAGATCAAAAACCCCCTGCTGATCATCGGTGGCTTCGCCCGGCAACTCCTTAAGACTCCCGGCCTGGACGACAAGGCCCGGCAGAAATTGAACATCATTACCGAGGAAGTGAGCAGCCTGGAAGCCATGGTGGCGGCGATGCGGGATTTCGTGCGCCTCCCCCCGGCGGTGAAACGCCGGGGCCGGTTGGAGGCGGCCATCTCGGATGCCCTGGAACTGTTCCAGGACACCTTCACTGAAAATCATATCAAGATCAAGCGGGTGGAAGATGGCCCCCTGCCGCCGCTCGATTTCGATCCCAAGCAATTGCGCCAGGTCCTCATCAACCTCTTCAAAAACGCCCTGGAAGCCATGCCCCGGGGCGGCGAAATCACCATCAGCAGCCGGGTCTCGGGGCAGAACGCCGAAGTAGTGCTGGCCGACACCGGCGAAGGCATGCCCCCGGAGGTGGCGGCCACCATCTTCCAGCCTTATTTCACCACCAAGGCCCAAGGCACCGGCCTGGGGCTGGCCATCTGCCAGAGTATCATCCAGGAGCACGGCGGCTCCATCTCCGTCAAAAGCATCCCGGGTAAAGGATCCGCTTTTACCATTCAACTTCCCCTGGCGCCCTAGGATTGTCCCAAGAAGCTGTAGGGCGGGAAAGCGAAGCGCATCCCGCCTTCAAGGAAGACCATCATGGCGGATAACGGGAGGACGGGCAGCAGCAAAGACCCCGGCTTTTTCATGAGCGCCAATCTGGCCTTACAGCAGGAGGGCGCCCCTTTCTTGGAGGTGCGGGACCTGACGGTCCGCTTCACCACCTCCCGGGGAGAGGTGCGGGCCCTGGCCGGGATCGGTTTTTCCCTGCAGCCTGGCGAAACCTTGGGGCTGGTGGGAGAATCGGGCTGCGGCAAGACCGTCACCGCCATGGCCATTTTGCGCCTCCTCCCCCTGCCGGCGGCCCATGTCGAAGGAGAGGTCCTCTTTTTGGGGGAGGATCTGCTGAGCTGCCCGGCAGAGCGCCTGGCCCGGATTCGGGGCAACCGCATCGCCATGGTCTTTCAGGAGCCCATGACCGCCCTGAACCCGGTGCTCACCATAGGCGAGCAGGTGGCTGAGGTCCTGCGCCTTCATCGGGGTCTTACAAATGCAGCCGCCTTGGAAGAGGCCGCGGCCTCCCTGTCCCGGGTGGGACTGGCCGAGGCGAGGCGGCGCCTGCGGCAATATCCCCATCAGCTCTCCGGGGGGCAGCGCCAGCGGGTACTGATGGCCATGGCCCTGGCCTGCCGCCCGGACCTGCTCATCGCCGACGAGCCCACCACCGCCCTGGATGTCACCGTTCAAGCCCAAATTCTGGCGCTCCTCCGGAATCTGAAGGCCGACCTGGGTCTGGCGATCTTGTTCATCACCCACAACCTGGGAATCGTGGCCCAGACCGCCGACCGGGTAATGGTGATGTACGCCGGGCTCATCGTGGAGGAGGCCCCCACTGGGGAGCTCTTTGCCGACCCGGGGCATCCCTATACCCGGGGGCTGCTGGCTTCGGTACCCCGACTCGATTTTCACCGGCCCCCCGGGGCGCCCTTGGAGGCCATCAAGGGACACCTGCCGCCGCAGCCGCCCCCGGGCTGCCTCTACCAGGACCGCTGCCCCGAAGCCCGGGGACAGTGCCTGGCGCCGCCTCCCTGGGTGGAGGTGGCCCCGGGACATTGGGTGCGGTGTTGGAATTATGGCTGAACTGCTGAAAGTCCAGGATTTGTGCTGCCACTTCCGCTTGCAGGGCTTCTGGGGCCGGGGGCCGTTGCTGAAGGCGGTGGATGGGGTAAGTTTCGCCCTGTTCCCCGGGGAGACCCTGGGGTTGGTGGGCGAATCCGGCTGCGGCAAATCCACCCTGGCCCGCCTGGTTCTGGGACTGCTGACTCCCACCTCCGGCCGGGTCTGGTTCGGGGGCGAAGACCTCAGCAGTCTGCCCCGCCGGGGCCTCAAGGCCATGCGCCGCCAGTTCCAGATCATCTTCCAGGACCCTTACTCCTCCCTTAACCCCCGCATGACCGTGCGGCAAATCCTGGAGGAGCCCTTCCTCATCCATAATCTGGGGACCCGGAGGGAACGCCGGACCTGGGTGGCAGGTTTGTTGGCTGAGGTGGGCCTGGCCCCGGAACACCTGGGCCGCTACCCCCACGAATTCAGCGGCGGCCAGCGCCAGCGTCTGGGGATCGCCAGGGCCCTGGCCTTGCGCCCCCGGCTGATGGTGGCCGACGAGCCGGTCTCGTCCCTGGACGTCTCCATTCAGGCCCAGATTCTCAACTTGCTGGTCCGGTTGCATGAACACCACGGCCTCACCTACCTCTTCATCTCCCATGACCTGAGCATCATCTCCCAGATCTGCACCAGGGTGGCGGTGATGTACCTGGGGCGCCTGGTGGAGATGGCCCCCCGGGAGGTCTTGGCCCGGGAGCGCCTCCATCCCTATACCGAGGCCCTGCTGGCCGCGGTGCCCCAGCCCGACCCCCGGCAGCCTTTCCGGCCCCCGGCCCTCAGGGGGGAGCCGCCCAGCCCGGTGCAGGTCCCCTCGGGCTGCCCCTTTCACCCCCGCTGTCCCGAGGCCGAGTTCCCCCGCTGCCGGGACCAGGTCCCGGCCTACCGGGAAACCGCCCCGGAATACTGGGTCGCCTGCCATTTTCGCTGAGGAGGAAGTATGGATAATTTGGCAGGGGGAGCCGGGGGCTTTCGTAACTGCCCCATCTCCCCGGTCCAAACACCCCGCAAAGGGGAGATTCGGGCAGGAAGGCGCGGCCTGTATTGAATGACGATACTTCCGCTTGCCTTGATTTCCACCAAGGGCATGATTACTTTTTTTGCGTAACCTGGCCCAGGCCATTGGGAACCCGGAGAAAAAATTTCGGAGCCGAAACCCCAAGGGAGGTGGGCAGATGAGGCTGGCTGACAAAAATCCTGGCAAGGTGATGGGCCTGGCCCTGCTGCTTCTGCTGGCCTGGACCGGCATCCCGGGCGGCCCCGCCCGGGCCGCCGCCGAGGATCTGGCCCTGTTTTACGATGCCCTGGCCCCTTACGGCGCCTGGGTGAACTACGGCCACTACGGGCCGGTATGGTATCCCACCAATGGGCTGGCCGCCAACTGGCGGCCCTATGTGGACGGCCGCTGGTTGCCCACCGCACAGGGTTGGATCTTTGAAACCTCCGAACCCTGGGGCTGGGCCACTTACCACTTCGGCAACTGGATGCCCACTACTGAATACGGCTGGGTCTGGGTCCCGGGCAGCACCTGGTATCCCTCCACCACGGCCTGGCGCACCAGTGATGATTACCTAGGCTGGGCCCCCGTCCCGCCGCCCGATTTTGTCCCGGAGCCAGCATATTACCCCAGCGGAGGGTATTACTTCGGCATGCCGTTGGTGGATCTCCTGTGCCCGCCTTTCTGGGTCTTCGTCCGGGCCCCCTTTTTTCTGCGGGGATTCGGCTCGCCCTTCTTCCCGAGCTTTTCCTTTGCCAACTCCGCCGCTCTGGCGCCCTATAATTTCGTGCCGGTGCTGTTTCCCAGGACCGTTTTCGAGAGCAATTATGTCTCTCCGGTCTTTGCCCCCCGGGCCTTCTTCGCCTTCGGACCGCCCTTCCCCTTCGCGGCTCGGGTGACCAATACTAATATCGCCACCCTCAACAACTTTGCCGAAAACGCCAACCTCACCCGGTTGCGAAACGTACTCCCCCCCGATCCGGTGACGTCCAAGCAGCCCTTTATCCGGGCCGCCATCCCCGCGGCGGTGCTTGGGGGCACGGGATTTCAAATTACCCGGGTGACAGATCCGGCCGCAGTCCAGGGACAGTTGGTTCGCCCTGGGGTGGTGCCGCCGCCGGCGAATCTCCCCAAAGCCACCCAGGAGATCCCCCGGGTAGCCAAGGAGGTTCCCCAAATTTTGACAGCGCCGGGACGGCAGCGGGCGTCGAAAATAGGCGCGTTTGGGACCAAGGCCTTGACCCCGCCCAAGGGCAAGGCATTGACCCCGCCCAAGGGCATAGCCCTGCCCCCGCAATCGGTGCACGCCCTGACCCCCATGATGCAACGGCAGATCCGGCAGCAAGCTCAAGGGATTAAGGTCCCGTCCGGGTTCGCCCCTCCACAGTTGCGAACTCCGGCGCCGGCCGCGGCCGGGGCGGCTCCGGTGGCGCCGCGGCCTGGGTCCCCTCCTTCATTCCCCAGGTCGGCGCCGGTGACCGGTGGAACTGGAGAGGGGCGAGGATTGCGCTAGGCGCTAGCCGGGTAGCCGGCCGCCGCCCGCAGGATCCCTGTTAGCCCGGACCTTTGCCGGGGCCGGCGGCACTGTGGCGCATTCTTCCCCCGGCCTGGAAGGGCTGAGAAGCCAATGACCGGAGGGCGGGGACGAGACGGTTCTCCAGCCCGACCCTCCTGCCACTGTGAGCGGCTATCCCGAGACCACCTCATAGCCCGCGGCCTTGATCACCCGGGCCAATTCTTCTGGGGGCACCGGCCCGGCGCTCTGGTAAGTCACCCGGCCGTCGGCCAGGTTCACTTGCACCTCCGAAATTCCCGGCAGGTTTTTAAGGGCCCTGGTCACCGCCGCGGCGCAATGCCCGCAACTCATCCCTTTCACTTTAATTTCCGGCATTTCGGTCTCCTCAGAATTTAGAGAGCTGGTCGCCACTCCCCGCCTGCAAATTCTAATTCATTCTCAATGGAGAAGGAAGAGGCCGATGATTCCGGGATCAGCGGTGGTTGCAGATTTAGATGGTATAGACATACTGGGCGCCCCCCGCGGGGCTGCCCCCGCCTTTGCCCATGCTCTGGGAAGGGGATTGCTTGGCGATTGCCTGCCAGCCCCAGGAGGAGAAGATGTTGGGTTGGAGGCGGTTGCGGCCGTAGAGGATGGGGATGCAGAGGCCCTCCACCGCGGTGGTGACCCGGTAGGAGGCCTGGAGGGTTGAAGTTTTGGCGGCCGCGCGGCCGCTGGTCCCCCTGGCGGAGTCGCCCATCAATCCCGACATTTAATTCCCCAAATTCGCCATAGCCTTGAAAACTATCCTATCTCCACCCAACTCGTATTGGTCAAGCCAGTAGACTTCCACCAATGTCCTGTGGTGTCGAAGTAATCTTCTCCTATGAAGTTAGGAGTAACCGACCCGGACGGTGAGCCGCTGCCACTCCGATACCCCACCTGCCCGAAATGAACCCAGGTGCCGTTTCCCGAACCACCGTGACCGCTACCGGATGCTATGCAGATCAGTCCGCTGGCAGTGCCGTTATCTGGCCGAGTCTCCCAAATAATATCGCCTCGAAACGAGTCGGTTCCTAAATCGGTGGGAGAACCCCAGGTGTTCCACGCCCACACATTTTGCTGATAGTGTCCCATGACTAAGGTACTATCGCCTACCAACGGTCCACGAGAGATAGTCATATTTGCGGACCCGGTATATGCTCTTGTCATCCACGAAGGCTGCTGCGTAAAAGTAGCATCCAATCCAGCGCAATAATTACCGCCTATTAGATCGCCCTGTACCGGGCTGTAAAAATTGGGAGTAGCAGTGTTAAATACGTCAAGAGCGTCACCCGAACTTAATGGAAAAGACCCGCTCATTCCGGTTCCTATCTGCGCCCCAACAATGCTTACATGGCGGGGCCTCCACAGGCGGGCGAATGGGCGCACCCCAGTATTGAAATTACCGCCTCTTATATCTACATCGCAACTTGCGGCCACTAAAAAGGTGCGTCCCTGGACATCACCACCAGGATAATATCCCAAAGTTGCCCCGAACTGATCGCACATGATATTTGATTGTCCAACCTGAGAGGAATTAACATCAATCACCGCTAACCGATTGTCTGTTCCGGTGATGCTGGCGATAGCCCGAGGAGATTGAGGATAAGGCTGCATACTCACATTACCCTCAAAGTAGCCCCTATAAAAGCATATATCAGCTATTCCTGCAGTATAAAACGATTGCATGGCTGAGTCTTGTAGCCAAGAGTCATAAAAAATCTGCTGACCAATATGGCCGGTGGTATCCGTGGTCCCATTATAGGTTCCATAGAAAAACGACCCCCAGCCGCCAAATTTACACTCGTAATACGTGATGCTGGCATAACCTTCAAATCTGAGAGCAGCCGAGCGGTCTTGGCTGGGACTCGTAATCCAGTCGGAGTTGTAGGTGGGGCCATACTCCAAATAGTTGTAGAACTTGCAAGTTTCGAAGGTGATGCCCCAGGGAAGATAATTAGGAACAGGTTTGAAGCATATCCCGCAATGACCCTTGATAAAGGCACAGTTGCGAAAACATTGGCCCCCAATTCCATCAAACCATTCAAAGGAGCCAGTGCCGGGAGCGTCGGTAACTCCGCCGTAAAACATGATGTTTTCGAATAACGGAATGGTATTGAAGCCAAGCTGGATACCGTAGCCAGACGTGCCATTGATAATAGCGGTGCCGTAGTTCCCATAAGGTCCGGGGTAATCGCCGTCATTGCTTGCCTGTGTGCCCCCGGCACTGCCATGGAAATAGGGGGTGGCTCCGTTGACGCTTATGATGACCTGCTCGTTGACCAGATAGCGCCCGTTCAGGTCTATTCTGGGCATCCGGCGATAGGAAGTATTCAGCGCACAATTAATGGCCGCCTGCAAAGCAGGGGCGTCGTCATGGGCCGGGATAGTAAGGGCTGCATCAGCATACCACCAATAAGCACTACTTTTGGCGTTAATGCCATTCCCGTCAAGATAGTTGGCGTTTCCCTGTGCACCCCACCATTCGGGGCAAACATGGTCAATTTGAGAATTATCTCCGATGGCAACTTTTCCGGTGCCGGTGCAGGAGAATATTTGAGATTTACCGGCTTCCAGACCGCCGTTGATGGTCAGGATATAATTTCCGGGGAGAAACAAACATCCCCGTTCAGGTCGTAGCTCGACATTTGTCTGGGTCGTAACATTTGCCACAAGAGTGTTCGTGCCACGAGGGCAATGTAGAGTACAAGGAGTTGAACCGATTGCCGCCAAAGTCGATTCCAGGGCAGTAATGTATTCAACCTCTGGAGCACCAAGAGCCGCGGCGATGGCGGGGTCGCCGGTCCAAAATTGTTTCCCGAGCGTGGCGTCGGCCTGGTCGAGGCCCTGGTTGAACAGATTTAATTCCGTCTGCCCCTTGGCTCCGAGGGAGGGCTTATATAGATAGTTGTTGGCGGTCCATTGGCCGGCAAAGGCAGGCCGGAGACCGGCGCCACGCAAGTCCACCGCAAAGGCGCAGAGGACGCAGAGAAAGGCAAAAAGGAGGAAGCGATATGTTTTCATGGTTAGTGCTCCTTTGAAAATGGCGGGATGCGCTTCGCTTTCCCGCCCTACGGTCCTAAGGTCCTGAAAATGGGGGGATGCACTGCGCTTTACCCTGAAGGCGGGATGCGCTTCGCTTTCCCGCCCTACGCTTTCCCGCCCTACAATTCACCGGCTGGAAGCCGGTGCCACCATCAATACTTGATGATGAAATTAAAGGTCTGGAACGGCGGATTATTGAGGCCGCTGTTGCCGGACCCTGAGGTGTCCGTCTCCGTGGGGACGTTGGGTGATATGTCCCCATAGGCATAGGCTCCTCCCGCCCCCGTTAAACCATGACTATGCGCCGGGGTGCTATGGGCATGGTCAATGGCGCCGCCGCTGGCTCCGAGGGTGGCGCCGGTGCCGGAGGCGGCTTTGCCGAGGGGAAAGCGCTGGCGCAGATCAGGCAGATTGAAGCTGGTGCTGCCGTCGCCCGCGCCGTAGGCGGTCCCGAGGATGGAGTAAAGGGAGGCGTAGGTGGCGCGGGAGACCGCGGCGCCGTTGCAGAGCAGCCAGCCGGTAGGCGCGGCCGCGCCTCCGTAAGGCATCAGGGCGCCCACCGGAGTCCCTCCCGCGCCCCCCATCATCACCAGAACGCCATCCGTGGCGTCATAGATCACCAGGACCGGCTGGTTGGCCGTCAGGGTGGCCCCGGGGATGGAGATGGCCCCCAGCCCGTTGATCGAGAGGGTGGGGGCCCCGGTGCTGTTGACGTTGGGGATGAATTTATAGACCACGCCCCCGACATAAACGGTGATGGCCGGGGCGAGGGTGATGCTGTAGGCGTTGCCGACATTGGTGGCCAACGGCACGCTCGGGTCGAGGGGGCGCAGGGCCACCCAGGCGTTGTTGGCGGCGTTGCGCTGCTTCAAATGGCCCGTGCCGGTGTCGGCCCAAAGCATGTAGGCCTCGGGGTTGGAGGGGGCGCCGGGGCCGGAATTGAGGGTATTGAGGGTATCGAGGGCCAGGTTGATATCGGCGCGGACCTCGGCGCCGTCGCCGTCGGGGACGATTAAGGGGTTTTGGGACATGGTATTTTCTCCTTAAGGGCGGCTAGAAGCCGCCCCTACAGGCGGGTGGAACCCGCTCCTAGGGGCGGCTAGAAGCCGCCCCTACAGGGCCATTATTGGCCCACCTGCCAGTTGAATTCAGAGACCACCGGGGTAACCCCGGCTTGATAGATCGTGAAGAGCAGCCGGAGGTTGATCTTCCAGGCGTAATACTGGCCGGAGCGCAAATCCTGCCACGGGCCCCAATTCGTGCCGTCGGTGGAAACCTGGATCTGCACCTTGACGTCCGCCATGCCCGCGGCCACGCCGTCCACATCGGGGGTGGAATCCCAATCCGCCCAGGTACTCACCAGTGAGCCGGGAAGGATGCTCTCGAAAAGGTAATCGGCCGCAACGCTGACCAGTTTGAGGCTGCCCAGGTTGACGAGCTGGGCCGCGGCGATGGTATAATAGCCCGGCCCGGCCCCGGAGATCTCCAGGTCGCCGGAGCCGTCCTTGAAGACGCCCCCGCTCATGGTCCCGGGCCAGCCGTTTGCGTAATCGTCGTAGGAGGCCAGGATGGTGCCGATAATGCTGGAATTGGTGACCGCGATGGACGAGGCGGCGCCGTAAAAGCCGTTATAATGGGTGGCGACCCAATAAGTGCCATCCCCGAAGCAGGGGCAGGAGGGGATGCTGGTGCGGGCCACGATCTCGGCGGTGCCCCACGAGGCGCCCTTGCGCGCCTCATAATCCATCTGGCGGTAAGCGGCCAGGGGGTCGAGCGCCTGATCCCAGGTGAGGGACATTTGGCCAGCCTGATAGAAGGAGGCCAGGTTGCTAATAGCGGGCAGCCCCGCGATCATGGCCGCGCCGCTCAGGTAAAAGGTGTAGGCTTCGACCTCATCTAAGGACTGGCAGGCACCCTGCCAGAGGTTGTTGCTGAGGAACTTGACATACAGGGTTTGGCCGATCTGGCTCGGGTCGAAGGGAATCTTGAAGACGGCCTGGTCCAGGCGGCAAAAGGCGCTGTTTTGGGCATGGGCGGTGACGGGGGTGAGATAGGCGCCCCGGCGCAGGTAGGCGCCGAGGGTATATTTGTTGGCCACGGTCATAGTGGCCGTCTCATAACTGATGATCTCGCCGTCCACAAAGCAGGCGGTGGCCTTGAGATCGGCGTCCTGCTGGGTCCCGGAGAACAGCACGCCCCGGCTCTCGCTCAAATCCACCTGGCAGGAATTAACGGTATCAGGATCGCTGCCTGCGGCGAGCTGGGCGGCCAGGACTCCCATGCGCGCCGGGTTGTTGACCTGGCCCACCTGTTTATAGGAGACGCCATCGAAGCTGACCCAAACCTGGGCGCCCCCCCAATTCGGGCCGCCGCAGACGGCCAGCCACACTTCATAACCCTTCTGGGTCAAGAGGGCCGGGGCCTCGAAGATGATGGGCGGCGAGACCGGGCCCGGATCGACATTCCAATTGAGCTGCAGGCCGCCGCAGGGTTGCAGGGTATGCACCGCGGGGGTGCCCGCGGCCTCGGGCCATTCCTCCACCAGGAAGTCGAGCGACCCGTCGTCCGCCTCTTCGATGGAGATGATGCGGCACATGACCCCGGAGAGCCCCAGCTTGGGGACGTTCAGCTCGACCCAATCCATCGGGTCCAGAAGGAAATAGCGGCCGTCTAACTTAAAGGCATAGGTGTTGCGGATATAGAGGGACTTCTGGAGCATGGCCTGGCCGATGAACTGCGCCAGGGTGCGGTTGGTGATGGCGTGGGCATCGACGCTGGTCTGGATGCGGGGGGTGTATTCGTCGATGGCGTTCAGGTCCTTGGCATCGGCGATGGTGGGGTTGTAATTGTTGGCCCGGTCGTAATACTCCATCTGAAACCAGTTGTAGGCGTCGGAGATGGCGGTGCGGGCCGCGGTCACCGGCGGCTTGCCTTTATCGGCCAGAAAATCATCCGGGCCCAGGCTGTAAACCGGCGTGAGGTTGGGGGTGAAGGTGATAACCGGGAGGGCGGCGTTCCGGGCCCCGTAAACGATATTGATGGCCCGGCCGGCGTCCGCGGCGTTGAAGGTATAGAGGCCGTTGACCACCGAATACTGCCCTTCATTGGGAGTCCCGGGGACGGAGAGGAAGAAGGCGATATCGTTGGCATCCTCCTGCCACCAAACATCGAAATCCTGCAGCCAGCCGGGCAAGCTGATCTGGAAGGGAGCGCCCGGGATGGTGCCGGTCCAGGTGGTGGTGGCGGGGGGTGAGCCGGTGGCGGGGGTGTCGCCATAGGGGACGACCGTGAGTTTGCCACCGGACCAGACGATCTCGGAGTTGGCTAGCTGGCAGACGTAGTTGAGGAAGTCCGCCGCGGTCTGCTGGCTGGTCATCTGGGGGCTCAGCAGGATGCCGTTCGCCAGGCAGTAATCGCTGAATTGGGTGAGGTCGCCGATGAGGGACGGGTCCCAGCCGCAGCCGTAATTTGGGTTGGTGAGAAAATCGTAGATGATATCCGCGGGGTTGGCGTCCAGGACTCCCTGGGCCGGGTTGTATTGCTTCAGCCCGGCCACCTCGAAATTAAAGCTCGGGAGCTGGCCGCCGCTTCCGAGGCTCAAGGCGGCGGCGCAGGCCACCGCCAGGCCGGCATAGGCCAGGGCCTGGGCCGGGTAATTGGCGCTGAGATAGCCCCAGGGGGTGGCAGGCCGGATACCGAGATTGATCTGCGTAAAGAAATCCGCGGGGGGATAGGCGGTGGCCCCGTCATAAACAGTGGGCACCCCGTTGATCGGTCCGAGGCAGATGCCGATCATCACGTCCATCGTATAGGCGTAGGAGGATATCTGGGGCGCGGGGGCGGAGGGCCCCCCGCCCTTGCCGCCGCCGCCGCCGCCGCTGGAAGAGGTATATTGGGGGATCGCCTGGAAATTGGCGGCCCAGATGAGGTTGCCGGGGATGCGCTGCTGCCCGTAAACCAGGGCGATCACCGCGCCCTGGCAGGAGCTCTGCGCCATATAGCCCATGAGGGGCATTTGCTGCTGGGAGGGGCTCCTGGCTTGCTGTTTGATGGCGCCCCCAAAAAGACTCATTCCCCTTTTCCCCTTTTACCCTTTTTCCCCTGCATTTAAAGGCCAGGGGCTGAAAAACTTGCGTTCCCGGCCGCGGAACCGCAGATTGTCCTCGGCGTGGTCGGTAACCACCCCGAGCCCCACCGCGGCGTGGATGATCTCCGGCCAGCCGATGATGATGGCGGCGTGGCTGAAGCAGCGGCCCATCTTCCAGATGACTACATCGCCGGGTCCCGGCTCGCCCTCCGGGATCTCCCGGCCGAACTGGCCCAGGTATTCGAGGTAGGTTTCCTGGCTGCGATGCAGGTGCCATTGAAAGGCGTAATGCGCCACGGTGAATTCCGGGATCAGCCCCGCGACCCGGTAGACCGCCGCCAGGAACATGCCGCAGTCCACCCCGGCGCCCTTGATCATGGCCTCGTGGTGGAAAGGGGTGGAGAGCCAGGTGAGGGCCTCTTTGATTACCAGTTGGCGTTCGAGCTCCTCGGACATTTTAATTCCCAGTAAGCAGTGAGCAGTGAGCAGTGAGCAGTGAGCAGTAAAGTCAAAAGATAAAAGGATTTTTCTGATTGCTGCTTACTGCTCACTTCCTGGCGGGATGCGCTTCGCTTTCCCGCCCTACATTTCCCGCCCTACGTTAAACGGCGGTGGAGGGGGCCGGGATAAAGGGTTGGCCCCCGAAGGCCGCCAGATTGCTGAATTTAATCAGGCAGGTGCTCATCTGCCGGTCGCAGCCCGGCCACGCGGTGAAGGCGTCGCCCGGGGCCGGGGCGCCCCCGATGAATGGGACCATGACGGTGAGCACGCCGCCGAGGTATGACTTGATAGAGCGAATCTGCCCGGCACAGGCCCCGGTGACCATCTGGATTTTCCCGAGGGTAAACCAGCCGTCGGGCTGGGTGAGGTTGGTGAGAAAGGAGAGGGCGGTGTTGCCTGCCGCGGCCTCCACGTAGCCGCCCTGGGCGAAGGTGGCCCGTGCCACGCCGCAGTTGGCGTCGTAAAGGGAATAGGCGCAGGGCGCCTGGTAGAGTTGCCAGGGGACCTGCTGGTCCAGGAGCTCCAGGAAGGATTTGACGTTGATCTGGACCTGGCCGTAGTCCACCGCGGGAATATCGGCGATGCGGCCCTTGAAGAGCACCACCGGCGAGAAGCATCCGAGAGGATTGGCCTCGCCGAGCCAGCCGTCCACCATAAACCCCGCTCCCGAGGGGTCTAGGAAACCATATCCGGGTCCCCAGCTCCCGAAGATCAGCCGGCTCATGGTGACGATGGCGCCGTCCAGGGCGCCCTGGAGCAACGCGGTCTGGAAGCCGGTGCTGTCCAGCAGGTTGCCGGTGGTGGCATAGCAGATTAGGGTGAGGGTATCCACCTGCACGCCCCGGACCTGTTTGAGCTTGCTGCGCTGCATGAAGGGGCCGGTGGCCAGATAGGTGTGGCCGCCGGAGACGATGTTGACGTCCGCGGAGGTGAGATAGAGGTGCGTCCCGTCAGTAAAGGCGAAGTCGTAGAGATCGGCCTGGCAGAATTGCCGGTTAGCGGCCAGGAAGGTAATTAATCCTGCATCAGCCGTCTTCATGGGTTAGGTCCCATTTTTCCCACTGCCGCTCCCTATGCGAGGGGTAAAAGGGTAAAAGGGGAAGAGGGTAAAAGGTTAAAACCCCAGCGATTTTCCATTTCCCTTTTCACCTTTTCTCCCTTTCCCCCTGCATTTAAGCGCGCACTTGCGCTAAAGTGATCTTTTTGCCGGTGGCGTAGGCGATGTTCTCGGCCTGGAGCTCCTGGGTGTCGTCCTTGAATTTGACCCGGTAATAAAAATAGAAGTCCGCGGTGATGACCACGCCGGCGCCGGGGGCCGTGGCAAAGGTGATGGTGCCGGCGGCCAGGTAGGCGATGGTATAGGCGCTGCCGGCCTGCAAAACCCCGTCCAGGTAAATCTTGGGGGCGATGGGGGCCTGCTGGATCTCGTAGCGCGGCTCGACAAAGATCCCCCCCAGGAGGCGCACGAACTGGAAGACGGTGGTCTCGCCGTCCCCCAGGCCGAGGACCGCGCCTGCGGCGAAGTTATCCATCTGGTCGCTGAACAGGAAGGGGTCGAGGCTGCCGGAGCGGGCGGCGTAGAACCCCCAGAAGGCCGCCAGGTCCGAGGCGGTTAGCAGAAACCCGAAGGGCAGGTCCCATTCATAAAGAGGCAGGGAGCGCAGGCCCACCCGGGTCTCGTAGCCGCTTTCCGCCTGATTGTCGAGGGTCTTCCAAAGCTGCCGCTTGGGGATCGGCCAGGTGAGACCCTTGAAGGTGGGGAAGATGGCATTGCTCATGGCTGGGCTGCACCCGTTTCTTCGTAGGGGCGGCTTCCAGCCGCCCAGGGCGGGTGAAACCCGCCCCTACACCGGGACAAAATTGCGTCCCAGGCTGGTGATGGCCGCGGCCAAGGCCCGGGGATTATTCAACAAAACCCGCTGCACGTCGGCGCCGTCGAACGCGGTAATATTCAGGTGGACGTGGGTGTCGCCGGCGCCCGCGCCGGAAGCGCCGCCCCCCTCGATCAGGCGGTCCAGCCCCGAGGCCTTGGTGGCCGGGAGCACCGCCTCTCCGGGATGCAGCAGGGCCGCGCCCGCCCGGGGAATCCCCCAGGCGCCGGTGTCGAAGGAGGCCATGCCGGCGAAGGCCATCACCGCGGCATAGGCCTCCATCGCCGCGGCCGGCGCCATTTCCGGGCCGACGATGGGGATGGCGGCGGTGGAGGCATAGGCCCCGGCGGCGGCCACTGCGGCGTCGCTGGTGATCTGGCCCACCGCGGCCGCGGTTTGGGAGGCCTTGCCGTAAATCAGCATCTGCAACTGGTTGGCGATCCAGGTGGTCGCCATCTTCTCTGCGGCGCCCACGAAGGCGGAGAGGATGGCCATGCACATATTTTGCATGGCCTTCCGCATGGTCAGGGTGCCCTGGATGAAGCCGCTGACCATGCCACTGACGGCGGAATCTATGGGCGCGATGGCGCTCTTGATATCCTGCAGCTCCTTTTGGACCGCTTGCTCGTTGGCCTTCTGCACTTCCAGGAGCTTCTTCTCCTTGAATTCGGCTTCCTGCTGGTCCAGCTTTTGCATCTCCGCATAATAGCCCGTCCAGTTGGCCTTGGATTGCTCGATATGACGCTGCTCCAGGGCCAGCGATTGCTGGGTGAGGGCGGTCTCCTGCGCCGCGGCGGTGGAGGCGCTGATCTGCCCCATGCTCTCCTTGAACTTCACCTCCTCCTGGGCCGCGGCGATGCGCATCTGCCCTAACTTCAGTTCGTTGTCCAGGCGGGACTGGGCCAGGGTGCGCTGTTGTTTGTCGTATTCCTGGTCGAACTGCGCCTGTCTTTGGAGCACGGCCCGGTATTCGGAGCTCTGCTCGCCATAGGTGGTCTTGACGAAGGCGACCTCCTGGGCCATCAGGGCCTTGCGGGCGTCCCAGTCGGTCTTCTCCGAGGTCATCTGCCGGTTCAGTGCGGCGATCTTCTCCTTGGCCGCGTCCTGGGCCAGGGCCTTGTCAATGGTGTAAATCTCCCGGCTGACCGCCAGATATTCCTTGGAGCCTTCGGCGCACAGGGCCAGCTTCGCCTCCCAGAACTCCTTTTCTTTTTCCTTGGAGAAATCCAGGAAGGCGTTTTGCTCGGTCTTGAGCTGCTCCAGTTCGTCCTTCCACTGCGCCAGGAGGCCGGGGCTGCCCCCGCCAGCGCCTTTGCTCTTATCCCGATCCTCAAAGGAGGCGCCGCCCTTATCTTCCCATGATCCGGTAGCGCCATGTCCGCCGAAGCCCCCCGTGCCGGCGCCTAAAGATTTAAGAATTCCAACCACGCCAATGATCTCTTGCAGCCCAGGAACATTCTCAATAAGTCCTTTTATGCCGGAAATGGCGAGCTTACAGGCTTGAACGATGGTGGGCCCCAAATTTGCAAATTTTACGCCCAGATCAATCAAGACCGGAAGCATCTCGCCCCCGATCCTGTATTTGACCGCATCCATTACCAGGTTTACATCCGCCATGCCGGTCTGAAATTTGCGGGCCTGGGCCACACTGTCCTCGCCCAGCTCGATCCCCAACTCTTTCATGCGCCGGGTGCTATTCTCCACATCGCTTTGATGCGCCCGGAGCAACGCGTTGATATTCTGGACCCGGCCGCCCAAGGCGGCCAGGGCGGCCTGATTGCGCTCGTGGCCTTCCCGGTAGCGGCGCAGAGCCTCCACCACATTGAAATAGGTAGTTATCAGGTCATCGTGGAGATTTATCGTTACCCCTACCTGGCGCCCCATATCAACCACGGCGCCGCCGTTGGTCTTGATGTTGCGCTCCAACATGCGCAGGGCCTGGGAGACGGTGTCGCTGCTGACTCCCACCCGATTGTATGCCTCGATGAGTCCCCCCGCATCGGCGATGCTGATGCCCATCTGCTGGGAGAGCTTCTTGGCCTCCAAATTCAGTTCGACATAGGAGTCAACGACACCTTTAAAAAGAGCGCCTCCCCCCAGGAGGGCAGCGAGCCCCGCAAAGGCCATTCCGACCTCGCCCAGGGTTGCGGTAATTTGAGCCAACTGGGAGGTAATCTGGCCGTGCATCTCCTTGAAGCTGTCGGCTATCTGGGAGGTGCTGGATGTGGTACTGGAGGAGAGCTGACCCAGGGAGTCCTTCATCCCCCCGGTGGCATCGGCGACCGCGCCCTTGGCGTCATCCATGCCGGATTTGAGCTGATCGGCCTCGGCGGATATCAGGACTTTGATTTCGTCGTCAGTCATTGTTTACCCCAGTGAGCAGTGAGCAGTGAGCAGTGCGGTCCCGCCATTTACGCTTGCCGCTCCCTATGCGAGGGGTAAAAGGGTAAAAGGGGAAGAGGGTAAAAGGTTAAAACCCCAGCGATTTTCCATTTCCCTTTTCACCTTTTCTCCCTTTCCCCCTGCATTTAAGCGCGCACTTGCACTAAAGTGATCTTTTTTGTCGTTGCTTTTACTGCTTACTGCTTACTGCTTGCTGCTTACTGACTGTGCCGCCGAGACTGCCGAAAATGGCGGCCAGTTCGTCGAGGGTGCCGTAGGGACGACTCGCTGAGTTGCCCTGGGCGACCGGGCCGGTCGCCCCTACAGGGGCTTCATAGCCCAGGTAGGCGGCCACCAGGTCGCCCACCGGGGGGTGTTGCTCCCAGTAGCGCTGCAGCTCGTAAAGGCGGGGCAGCGTTATTTGCTGCCCGACGTATTCCCAGGTCCAGCCCGTTTGGGCGATGATCCGGGAATAGAGGTAGCCCCAGTCGGGACGCTCCCCGCCTGCGGTTCCCCCGGTTCGCGCCTCGCCAGGCCTGAAACCTCCAGGAGGAGGGCCAGGGCCGCGGGAAAAGAGGCCAGGTCCAGGCCCTCCTTGATGTCGGCCAGGGTGAGCTCCGGATAGTTGCGGGCCAGGGCCGCGTGCAGCAGCTCCGCTCCTTCCGAGAGGCGCTCTACCAGCGAAGCCGGCGGCTCCCCCCAGGACTCGATCACTGGCCAGTATTTCTCCAAGGCCGCCAGGTTTAAGGGCGGCAGGATGTAATCCGTCCCCCCCAGCTTCAGGGGGACGCCGTCAAGTTTTGGTTCCATAGTCACTCCTAAAGGCGGGATGCGCTGCGCTTTCCCCTAAAGGCGGGATGCGCTTCGCTTTCCCGCCCTACATTACGCCGGCAGCGATAGGACGCCGATATTCTCGCTGGCGTCCGCGGCGGCGCTGAAATCGAACTCCGGGATGGCCACGTCGCCCACCTTGGTGGCCAGGCTGAGCTTGTTGCTCATGCAGTTGTTGAGGATGAGCACCGCGCCTTGAACCCCGGTGATGTTGTCCAGCACCAGCATGAAAGAGGGCGCCAGGCCCGCCAGCGAATTGACGATGGTCAGCGTCTGGCCCACCAGGGCGGAGGTGTAGAGATAGTCGATGAGGATGGCCACCTTCTTGTCCGCTACCGCGAAGGTGTAGATTCCGGTGGCCTCCACCATGCTGTAAGCCCCCGCCGCCTCGGAGGCCGGAGCCACCCGGGTGAAGGGGATGCCGGTGGCCGCGTAGCACACCCCCAGGTCTTGCTTGAACGCGGTGTGGTTGGTCACGGTGACCGTGTAGGGTCCCGGGGTGTCGGGGATGAGTTGCGACTCCGCCACCACCGGGATGATCTGGCCGGTGGCCGGGGCGGCGCCCCCGAAATAGGTGGCGAAGATGTTCATGTTCACCGAGGCCATCTTGCTCTTCCCGGTGACCTTGCCCTGGGCCCGGAACACGGCCTCGGCGAACTGATTCTGGCCGTAGACCTCCTTGGCGGTGAAGGCCATCTCCACGCTGCCCTCCTGGAGGACGCCGGCCTTCACCGGGTTGGGCACGGCGGGCGAGACCACCGGTGGGATGAAATACATGTTGCCGGTGCCAAACCAAAAAACCTTAACGCCCATATCAATCTCCTTTTAGCCGCCGCTTCAGTTCCGCGGCCGCCGCGATTATATGCTGCCACCCCGCGGAATCGCGGGTGATGAAGGAGGGCGGAAAATAATCCGCCAGCCACTGATCCACCAGGGCGTCGGCGCCGGCGTCCGGGGACCGGGTATCGGTCTCCAAGTTCCCGGCCGCTGCCTCCACTGCCTGCGCCTCTTGTTCCAAGTCTCCCATGATTCACCTCTTAATGTTTCAGTGAGCGGTGAGCAGTGAGCGGTGAGCAGTAAAATCAAAAAATAAAAAGAAACAACCCATTAGCTTAAAATCCTTTTCTTTTGCCTTTGCTTTTCCTGCTTACTGCTTACTGCTTACTGCTCACTGCCCCTAAAACACCACGATCTTCAAGGGGATCAGCGCCAGGATCTGCCCGTCCAGCAGGCCCTCCACCTTGAGGATCTTGCCGTCGACGCGGCAGTTATAGACCAGCCCCCCGAGGGTCTGGCGCTCCTGTCCCGGCCCCGGCGCCAGGGCGGCGCACACCGCGTCGAGCAAGGGGTTGAGGATGCTCCCCGAAGGCGTGCTCAGATCATTGGGAAGCCGGGCGTAAATCCCCCAATCGGCGTAGAGATCAAACGTCGGGGGCATCACGTCGCTCTTATATTTCACGTCTTCACCGGGGCCTTCCTCCTGGAAGAGGGCGGGCTGCTCATCCGGCGTGACGTCCTTGGCCAGCCGGGCCCGGCGGCTGGTGGTGACGAAGAGGTCCAGGCCCGAGACCAGGGCAAAGAGGGCCTCAAAGATGGGTTCGCGGTTCATAGGCGTACCGG
>Ga0208034_1000680_pt1 | contig 25295 bp, 19 predicted proteins | sample June2015DPH_8_10_FD_184699 | JGI IMG/M metagenome (GOLD analysis project Ga0208034, IMG submission 184699) | Peatland microbial communities from SPRUCE experiment site at the Marcell Experimental Forest, Minnesota, USA - June2015DPH_8_100... | ecosystem: Environmental > Terrestrial > Soil >...
TCTCCCGAATATACACAATAGGGCAGGAATTCGTACTTCGAATGTCGCTCAACGATCTTTAGGAAGTCCCACTTGTGAAACAGTGATCCCTGCGGGCTAGCTTCGACAAACTGGTCCCAACGCCCTTTATCCTCAAGCAACTCAACAGCCATTTTCCCCCCTTGTCAAGCAATCGTTAACTGCTCAGTACGTCACCTCAACTATTGTCAAAGAGCGAAACGTTGTTTAAAATCATCAATAGTCGGTTCATATAAAACTTTACAGTTCTGTGGCAGCAGTTCTAGTGAACTTTTGTCTTATAAGGCCTTCCGCATGATCTTTTGCTCTTTCTAATTCCTTATCGTTAAAGATCATTGTTATTCGTTGTGCTGTGCGTTCCGTTGGGTATTCGCTCCCGCGATGGCGCTTGCTGTAGACGCGTACCTTGCTATACCTCACGCACATGCGTGCTCGAGACGTTCCCCACCGCGATATTAATGTCCGGCAGCGATCACGTTCATGTCTGGGTGCCGACCGCGATGCTAGCCTGCTTTGAGAAATTTAATGGAGGAACATCTTCTAATCCGTCAGGGAAATACATTGGCAGCGATTGTATTCTCACCAGAGGATCCTCCGATACAAGCTTATAAATATTCATGAATAGAATTCAAAATCGTCCTCCGTAGTGAGAGGGGGCGAATGATTTACCGAAATTATAGAATTTTTAAGTGCATTAGTAATACGATACACTCAATATTTCCCTTCACTAGCATCAAGCCCCCTCCTCTCCGTGCTCTCTGCAGAAGGTCATGAGGTGAATTGTTAAACACGATAAATGGAGATCATTCCTTGTGTTCCTCATTTTCGAGTCATTCGATGTAGTGTTCGAATCTATGTCATAGCTCAATAAATGCCAAAAAATGCCCATTTAAGCGGTGATTGTGATTAAAAATCTCTCTGTTTGCATGATAACCTGCTGGTACCATAATATTTCTATGGCCAATTATTCGCAGAATCTTATTAATGCATTAATGAGAAGAGACGTTTCAGTCAAGGTTGTAACGAGTCATTGTGTGTGTAAAAATAATTATCGTGACTCTTCTTCCCTTTTTGATGGCAAATACTGTCTCGTTACCACATCGTTTGATTCTTATGGAGATGAACTTGACCGATCTAGAATTAGAGGCCTCGTCTATCGTACAAGCAGGATTCCTCTAGGATTGCTCTACGCAAAGCAGTGCAGAGACTCCGATATTCTTCATTACCAACAAAGCTCAATTTTCTCTTTTGGGGAGTTGCCCCTCCTCACTCTTCTCACACAAACGAAAGTACCGCACAAGGTGGTGACTATTCATAATCTGTATGTCGATAGGCTCTATAGGCGAGGTAACCCCCTACGGTTGCTCCCCCGAGTGTATCGATATGCTGATGCTATCATCGTTCATTCCGAGCAACAAAAGGATCGCATGATGCAGGCTGGAATTCCAGAAGAGAAGATTCATGTGGTTTTTATTGGTAGTCAGCAGGTCAATCTCAGGGGACTGGTGAGGACCAGAGTTAGTTGGTTTGGGAGCCCTATTGAATTTAAAGGTTTCTTTACCCTTCTCAAAGCGCTTGGAATCTTACGTGATGAAGGGATTAAGATCAACCTAGAAGTGTACGGTATCTATGGGAGGGGGGCAGAACAAACAGCAAAAAAGGAAGCAAGACGGAATAACGTGGAGGATCAGATCCAATGGTGTGGTCGTTTGAGTGAATTAGAATTTGATGAAAAAATGCAGGAGAGCCTCTTCACATTCGCCATCTATACCGAAGCAGTTTGGGGGAGCAGCATTATTACACGAGCTATGATGAACGGCACGCCGGTGATCGCAACCTCCATAGGGGGGAGTTCAGAATACTTAGGTGATGCGGGTGTGTATGTCCCTCCGAATGACCCATTCGCTCTTGCCTCTGTTATCCGCTCCCTTCACGAGAACAGGAGACTGCGGGATGATCTTGGAACAATGGTTCGACAAAGAGCGCTTCAGTATTTATCCTGGGAGGCCATAGCAGAAAAAACCATTCAGATATATCGGTCCGTGATTACCACCTGAAATATTAGATTTTCTAGGATTCTTTTTTGTAAGAAGAAGAAAGATACACTCGTCGATTAAGTGATATTACTATGCTACGGATAGCGCACTTCTTTTTCCAAAAACCGACAAGCGTAACGTGCTAATATCCACGTTGGCTATCGCACACCGCCGCAGAGAAGAGACGGAGCTCCATCCGACCCACTGAATATCCAAATCGTGCCAATGGCGGCAGTCTTCTTTGTTAACGCAATTCGAAGATTTTGCGTGAGGTGAGCAAAGATAAACCAGCTTTTGAGGCTAAACTGTCGGTCGCCGCGAGCCCAGAAGAACCGTTTTAAGCATCGTGTCATATCGTTCTATGGCGGCAGTTTTCGTGAACTTTTGTCTAATAATGCTTTCCGCATTGTCTGCCACTTTTTCTAATTCCGTGTAGTTGAGGATCGTTGTTATTCGTTGTGCTATGCGTTCCGGCGCGGTTGATTCAAGCAAAAAGCCTGTGCCTTCATCCGTGATCACATCTGGGATAGCGCCAACTGATGTCGCTAAAACCGGCGTGCCGCATGCCATCGCCTCCAAAATACTGGTGGGGAACGCATCAAAATTAGAAGGCAGGACAAACAGTTTCAGCTCGTTATAATAGTCGGTTAGACCTGTCGCAACCCAATTCGTCAGCGTTATGTCGATGCCACGTTCGGTGCTCAGGCGGTTGCACTGCTCGTTGACCCACGCGCTTAGGGGTCCTGACCCTACTATCGAGAATTTCACATCCAGTAGTTGCTCTGCAGCTAGAGGAATGGCGTGAACGAAATCAACTATCCCCTTTTCACTCGCCAAGCGACCGACAAATCCAACGACGTTTGCTCTCTCTGATAACCGCTTGTTCTTCTTGTAGCGTCTATCGTCTATGAATCTGGCGCCTTCTGGAAGGACTTTCTGTCCGTATTTTTCCATGCGAAGTTCTTTGATCAAACCTTTCGATTCTGGGGATATTCCGTCCAATAAAGTGAAAAGGATCGGATCTTGCAGGCTCCACAGCCGGGCTGTCTTAGTGGCCTCCTTGCCTCGCGTAACGACTTCGATACTCTTCTTTCGCAGCAGTTTCGTTACCACAAGTGGCAAGAGATATCCAGGATATGCCATGTAAAATATGACAATATCCACCTCTGCACGCACCCTTACCAATTCCAAGCTCGTGCGAGATTGGATCAGAAACCACTTCAAAATCCACATGACTGCCGAGAAATACTTTGGTTTTAGATCCCCCAGGTAGTGCATGCTAATGCCAATATCCCGTGTTACAACTGTACGACAATGCGCTGTATCGATGCGATCAGTGTTCCCATCTATGATCACGATTTTATCAGAAATCGGTTCGAGTATGCTGATGAGGGCCGAGAGAAACTTGTACGGCGCGTGGGACTTAAATGGAAAAGAAATAACGGCAACCCGGGGCTTCGTCTGACTTTCTGGACTTAGCGAACTTTGTTGCATGGCCTCCCCGATTCACTGCGAAAAAAACGTCTGGGCAGCGCCGCGTGGTGTCTGCACCATCGCATACACATCTACACTATCCGCGGGCTCACCGTGCGTTGATATGTGTCCATTGTCCTTGGTCAAGCCGTACGGCAATTCTTTTGATTTTACAGTGCCCCATGCTCTCAGTGCGTCGTCATAGTTCTTGCGTTTCGTCGTTTGCGATGAAAAGATAAAGTCTTTTCCGACATCGGGGTTAGGCTTCGCTTAAAAATCGCATAAGGGTCGAACGCTGAACCCAACCAACTGAGGTGCGCGCGGCATTGTCGCGCCGTGACCTAAGAGGTTGTCTGCCGCTTCACGCACCAATGCCGTCTTCCTCGGCAGAACGCGGCAGAGTGCGAACAATATTCTTTGTGTCATGACGGCAAACGTCTCAGCTAGGTCGTTTCCCAGTCCCTGTGCGAAGTTCCGTCAATGAAGATCGATCCTGAAGTCGCTCTCTACAACACCAGTTTCTTGGCTGTCCGAAATATAGGTAAACATAGCGCTTGTGTTCGCACAATAGCGAAAGGCAGACACTTTACCGCAGAAGAGCTGCCTAGCAAGACTCCCATAAACCACAGCGATTTAGGAACCTTATTGCACGCATTACGAAAGGTAAGATAATCATTATCGAGCCGTCGCTTTTTAGAACTCGATTACATCCCAGTAAGAAACTAATCGGGGACTCTTTGTGCCTACGAGTGTGGGAACAACAAACGACGTTAAGTTCCTCGGAATCGAAGTTTAAAGACTTAAAAAAGCTGCAAATTTAGCTTTCCCCCCTTTTTGGACAGATCTCCGAGCTGGAGGACGGGGCTCAGCCCCAACAGAAATCACAAAATATAATATTGCAATTAGCGGCCAACGACGTATCATAAATCAAGCTTTTTTACCGCTAGTTATTGCTTCCGTATCTTAGCACAGATTATACAATCCCTGTCGGTAACTCGGTCACAATTCGACTCGGCTGTATCTTGCGACATCAGAGGGCGTCTGAACTACTGTTATCAGGTCGCTTCACAAAACTGCGGGTGACGTTCAATTAAGCGGCCCTGCGAAGAACGATGGTCTCAGCAGATTACATAATGAGAACAAACCGCAAAATTACATACGAATACGTGTATCGAACCAATGAATATTTGTTGAATTGATTGTTATCACAATAAAGAGCTTAACACAGCAGATGCTTGGTCAAGAGGGTGCAAACGTCGCACCATCTGAACTTTTTGAAAAGCCAGCGAGAGAGAAGAATTGCGAAGAAGAGACGATTTAAAGGAGACTAGTGCCCGAAGATGGGTTGAAGGTCGACTCCATCATTTTTGTGACCTAGCGCAAGCTAACAAGCCGACAACAGATCAAAAAAAAGCCCGGATAAGATTCGAGAAGCACGTCGCTCTGTGTGGCGCAGGGCAGGCCCAGTAAATGGAAAAATACACCCTCACTGCTCGGCGTCTAGGATTGACCGCAGTAGTAACTCCTCTAACAGCCCTCAGCAATCTTATCCTTCTCCCTGTTCTGACAAAGAAGTTACCAATAGCTGATTATGGAGCATGGGCTTTGATCGTGGTTACAGTCAGCCTGGTGCCGTATCTTGCAACTCTAGGGCTGCCATCTGCGATGACTCGATTTCTTGCTGCGGAGACAGACAAACGTGAAATTCGAGAGGACTTCTATTCCATGGGATTCGTCATAGTGCTAACAAGCTCGATCGTCTCTGGGCTGCTATTTTTGTTTGTGCCACAAATCGCCGCAAGCTTGTTTCACAACAATCTCACCACAGCTCTTCTGCTAATACCGAACATCTGGATTGCGTGCCCCAGTATATACGTTGCGCAGTATTTTGTTGCACTCCAGCAGATCAAAAAGAACTCGGTCTTAACCGTTTTCAACGCGTACCTAAACACGGCTCTGATAGCATTTTTTGTCCTTTTAGGTTATGGACTGGAGGGCGCCGTGGCAGCACTCTTAATTCAACAGGTTGTGGTGTTCGCTGTGATGTTATACCTTATCGTCGCGCAGATTGGTTTTGCTATCCCGAAATTTACGCGCCTGAGACAACACCTGGCTTTTAGTGTGCCATTGCTCCCAGGAATGCTATCAGGATGGGTCGTAAATTCAAGCGATCGTTATCTCATTGCGTTCTTTTTAGGGGCAGCAGCGGTGGGCTATTATTCGCCGGGATACGCCCTCGCTAGTACGGTCAGCACGGTCGCTGCACCACTAGTGCTACTGCTTCCTCCGGTTCTCTCAAAACACTACGACGACAATAACATAGCGGACGTACGCACGATCTTGACGTATTCACTGAAGTACTATGCTGGGATAATAATACCTTGTGTTTTTGCCTTGTCGGTGTTGTCAAAGCCGCTTTTGCTTGTGTTAACCACCCAGCAGATTGCAGCAAATGGCTATGTAGTCATTCCGTTGGTTGCCGCAGGAACTGCGCTCATCGGAGCGGAATCGGTAGTTCTTTTGATACTCACGTTAAAAAAGAAGACTGCCGTCATTGGCACGATTTGGATACTTGCTGCCGTGTTGAATTTCGGTTTAAACTTAGTACTTATTCCCTATTTAGGCCTCGTAGGCGCTGCACTCACCACTTTCCTCGCGTTCCTGCTCGCTTTCGTCTTGATTACACACTATTCGCTCAGAGAGCTGACGTTCGACGTCAATGGTGGATTTATCGTGAAAAGCGTCTGCTGCTCTTTTGTTATAGCCCTATTTTTATTCTTGTGGAATCCCTCTGGGGCTTTGAGCATAGTTTTATCGGTCGCACTTGCCGCGGTAATCTATCTCACTATTTTGCTGGTGCTCCGAGGTATCACCATGCAAGAGATTAAGCTTATATATAAGATTTACAGGGGTTCTTAATAAGGAGGCTGATTTGAAGGTAGATCAAAAACGTGCGCTGCACGCTTTTAGAATACGCGCAACTGTACGTTTAGCTCAAAGTGCTGATGCAAAGGCTGTTATGAAAAAGCTTTCTTAGGGTCGGCTGGCACTTAGCGGGAATGTGTCTTTTTTGGAATTGTTGCTACGAAACCTAAACGTAAAAACACTTATAAACGATAAGAGTACGATTACACAGTTTGTGCGCGAAAGTGCGCTTGATTAATCAATAGCTTGTCTCACATATCGAGTTATGAAAAAGGAAGCTTTCAATCAACAAATTGCTGAAGAATTAAAAAGGCAAATTGAGATCCTTGTAACGTACGATAGCTCACTCGATATCAAAACAGACATTTTTTTCTGGGCTTGATTTTTAGTTTCTTTGTTTCAAAGAGTATTGTATAGTGACATGGCTTCGTGTCAGCCTGCCGGAAGCACTATTGAAAGCCTCTGCAGATGGTTTCGTGCTATTTCTTTGCTTGTTCCAGTTACCAAAAAGGTTGCGCCTTTAAAATGCCCTCCTGACGCTACGTCGTGCCGTATACTTTTCCGAACGTGTCAGAATGCAGAATACAGCTCTCCTCCTTCCCCAAAATCTCTTTGAAGTTCAAATAAAAGGTCCTGATCGATCTCGTCTCTGTGACCCTCTTCACGAAGCTCGTCTTTCTGTTTGAAGCAGACCACGGCGTTATCCCCCTGCGGCGTTTTCAGCTAGAGCAAGAGTTCTTTCAGTTCACTCGTTATTCTTGAACGTTCGATGTCTGAGACTAGCTCGCTATTGATCTCGATGCCACTGTGTAAATATGACTTGAATCCTGCGAAAGTCGAGAAGAATGCAGTGCTCTTTTCTCAATCAATCGATCCGGAGGAGGAGTAGACGGCTTTGTTGACTTGCGTTTTTTTGCTTCGAGCGAGTGGTTTTATCAGCGAATGCTCGATGTCAAGTTTGTGCATTTCCCAAAACGATTCGCCTGAGTTGGTTCTTCAGGGAAGTGACCTTGCCTTGCTGTACGAAGTACCAGCTTGAGCTCCCGACACATGTATTGTAACTAAGGTGCTTCTTCCCGAACCGTCAATTCCGAGAGAGCATATCAAAAAACCCTTCTTAATAAGGAGTTTCTCAGATTTCGTAGTGCATCTGGTCAACAAGTAATGAATCCAAATCAGATGGTGTTCCCTGCACTCGCTTGTCCGGAGCCCTCACGACTGCGTCAGTCTCTTTTTTGTCCAATTCATTCGCCTTTTGGTGCAAACGCGAGGTCTAAATCCTCATATTGTGTCGGTTCCAAAGGCGAAAAGCCCGTAGCGGCGTTATTTAGTATACAAAACTGCTCTTATGTTTACTCGATTTTTAGCGAGACGCCACGCCCTTATTCATTTTTGTGATAGTTATTTTGGGAAATCGTTCAACAAAGGGTCGTTTGCACGGCACTTTTCAAATGAAAGCGACAGTGTAGCAGTTTGATGCCAATGTTTGTTCTCGACTGTTTTCGTTCTGAACTATCACTGAGGGTGATTGCGGACTTCTGCTTGTTCGAACATATTCATTTTTTGACCATTTGAACGTCATGCATGGCACAATTTCTACTATCATTAATCAGAAGATTTATCGTGTCTTTTGACGCATTTTGTGGTGTAAGGAATTTAATTAGACATATTTGGGATAGTTAAGTGATGTACTATGTCTCCTTGTTGGGACGAAGCTGACAATTCTGACGAAGCTAAAGAAGCTACAATTCGCTCCTTTGCCAAAAGTTTCAAGATAAGGACGGATAGAGTACTTAAAATATTTGCAGGCCTCAGGCAAGATATCGAGCGCTTGTTAGATATCGGTTTCGATGACGGAGCTATTACGCTCCGTATAAAACTCGCGTGTGATGCGGCCGATGTCTACGGATTAGATCAAAATGACGAGCGCATAAGCGCAGGTAAACAGAAAGGCATTAAGGCGTTCAAGTGCGACGTCAATAAAGACCCGTATCCATTCCCAAACGATTACTTTGACGCTGTTTTTGCCGGGGAAGTGCTTGAACACTTGAATGATCCTGATCATTTCTTCGAGGAGATTCATCGAATCCTGCGAAGGAGAGGCACTCTCGTTCTTACGACACCAAATCTTGCCGCGTGGCACAACAGAATAGCACTAATGTTGGGATTTCAGCCCTTCGGCTTAGATAACAGCTGGAGGGATGCAAACGCCGGAAAAATGTATGATTTCTCTCATCATCCGGGGCTCGCTGCAAGGTACAAGAGCGAGACCAAGATCGTAGCTGCGGATAACAGGCACCAGAAATTGTACACACCTCGAGCGTTGAAATCGATCTTAGGAGTGTACGACTTTCACATCCTGCAATGTCAGGGGTATCCATACCCTGTGCTGGGCAAACGCTATTTGGCGTTTAATGCTACTGAACTAATCATGGATAGGCTGGGGGCCGGAAACGGGATTATAATTAGCTGTTATAAGAAGTAAGCAAAAGGGCACCCCCATCTCTAATCTCTGCCGCTCCATATTTATGGTTTAATTCGGACGCCTTAGATATTAAATGGTTTTTTAAGCCAAATCTAGCAAAGAATATGCCAGAGAATACATTGACACACTGAAAGATCCTGATTGCAGAAAACTGAAAAAAAATTTTGAGAGTTGTTGACTTCAACGAGGTTAGTAAGACTAGGTCAAGATGCAAGAATTTAGGAAGTTGGATGTGGCGGCGGCTATACAAGCATTCTAGAATATACGGGCGATAGTAGCACTCAGATAAAGGTGTTTTGGTTGTTATCGTACCAAACCGATATTCCTTAGCAGAACTCGATTTTCAAACCTTTTCAGTTTTGATGAACGAAAAGTCTTTAAGAAAGAATTTCCAGAAGGATGGCGCCATATTCAGCGTTTCAGTTTGCGGTCGATAAAGAAGATTGTTAAAAATGCAGGTTTCAAAAATATTAGGGTGAGACCTACGTTCTGTTTAACGCCTTTGTTCGTATTCGGTTTTCGCGGGAGACTTGTCTTACACGCGAAGCCTGTAGACAGCTTTCCAAGTTTTCTGGCGGTGAGTGGCTATTATTTTGTAAAAAAGCTTTGCTTACCCACCCATTAGTTGTTTTTATCGTTGCACCGCGCTGGGCGCAGCATTCTAGCGTTCATAACAATGCCAAGTATTGCTGCGATTCCCCCACGTGCTTCTAAGTCAATGGTCGATTTAGCAAAATAAGGTGCAACGGTGGCCCATAAAACTTCTAATAGTTCTTCTGTCGCCATTCGATGATTATCTCGTCGCATTCCTCGGAGTGTATATTTTCTTTTTTGTATCTCGTTTTCGCTTTACTCAGATAACAGTGCCATTAGCGATGAGAAGACGTGCTCTATTTTTGTAGAAAGTGTGAGCCTCACACCATCCTCGAAGACAACCCGAACCGCACTACGCACGACGACGATCGCGGAGACTTTCCCAATATGTAGCCTCATCGCCAAAATGTCTTGAAGCTACGCGAAGTATTTCCCAGTCATTATTGCACACGCAGTTTCATCTGACACCATCTGCCTTCATGTTTCTGCATTGTCGCACACGTCTGCTGTGCTCTTTATTGATATGCGTGAAGAGCGTTACATAGCAACTTCAACCAAAATACGGCGGCCAACCGCTGTGAATGAAAGACAACACAGCCACGCAATACCAAAGTCGATCTAAAAAATGCTTTTTCCGTCCAGGCGCTTTTCTTTGCAATCAATACCGTAGAGGTCCAATATCGAGGGTGTCACGCTTATGATGCTCGGAACCTTGTCTTTTACCTCTTTCTCGATGTTCCTGAGCAAGAGCACCGCATCCTTGTTGTGGCCACCAGAGGCCGCTTTGTGGTCGGTCGCTTTTCCAAAGAGGTCAGAGTGAACCTCCCAGCCGACGCCGTACTCATCCGCCAGTTCGAAAAGAATATCGGGATACCTGCGATCGCTAAATTCTCCGTTATCGACATCCTCCCTCGTCTTGACCCATTTCACGACTGAGACCCCGTCTCGTGTTCTGATCTCAGAGAGCTCTGCGATGAGTGCAGTCCGTAGCAGCTCGTACTCTCCATCGGACACTAACTCCCGGTTGACCTCGACCCCCCCAAACGGGTAGGATTTGATGCCGGCAAAGTTAGACAAGAACGCGCGGCTTTTAGTGCGGTCGATGGACCCAACAGAAGAATAAACCGACTTGCCGGTTTTGGCAAGCCGCTCACTGTTCGCGAGCACTCGGATGAGAACGTGTTCGATGTTCAACCGAGTCGACACGTCCAAGACACTTTTTCGAACCTTGCTAAGCGCTTTGGATCTATTGCCCTTCATGGTAACGTAGCCTTTCGCTCTCAAGAACTCGTTGACGTTGACCGTTCGCGCTGGCCGAGAGTGGTGGCCGTGGTCGCTCAGCACGATCATGTTCGCGTCAGGGAACGCGTCAACAAATTCTCCAACAAAGCCGTCCACAATCTTGTAGTAGTCGAGGATGGTGCCCGCAAACGCTGTACTGCCTGGATACGTTATGTCACGGTCGTCAAAGAATCGCCAGAGTCTGTGCTGAATGACGTCAAGTATGTTGAAGTATGCGAAAAAAAGATCCCAGTCTGCATTGCGGCAGAGCGACATTGCAATCTGTTTTTCGTCGTCAACAACTTCTTTTCCAAGCGTCGCCCAGGCGCCCAAATGTTTGATCCCGGGAAAGCTCCCCCACAGACCGCGTAGCGTGTGCGGGATAGTGTACTTCTCCATCGCAGCCTTTGGACATGCGTCGAGTTCGAGCTCTGTGGAGATCCAGTCTACCCGCCGTTCTATCTGCGATATGCTCACCATAACCCCGTTCACATCCCATGGCGGGTACATAAGCTGCGGAAAAACGATCACGCATCGGAAGCCCTCCGTGCTCAGGTAATCCCAGTACGTCTTGCCCTTCAGATAGTGAGTGTCCAGCTTTTGCATATCGCTCAAATTCGGATCGAAGATGTCGTAAACGTAAAGCAGACCGTGATTTCCTGGGCGCAAGCCGGTGTTGATGCTTGCCCAAGCCGGGATCGTGTCAACGGGAAAGACCGACTTGGAGAGCAACGTCGGGCTTTCTTGCATTAGGCGTGCGAAGTTCGGCAGCACGGCCTTATGTTTCCGTAACACATAGGGATCGAGCGAGTCAATTCCGAGAATCAGGGTTTTAGTCATGTGACGATCTGCATGGCGATTTTCAGGGCGTCTTCTGTGAGTTCCTTAACGGATCGCGTTCCGTCGAGCGTGACCACGTGGTCGAGTGGGAGCTCTTTCAGCAGCCTCTGTATCTCTTCGTCGTTTTCGCTCGAAAATTCCAAGGACGGTATGTCATTCTTTCGCGCAAAAGCCAGTTCAGGGGGGACTTTGATATAAAAAATTATCGCTGGTTCCGGAAACAACTTCAAGAGCCACACCACAAGCCTATGCGACTTCGAGCCTTCTGCGCGAAGTTCTAGGATAACGTCATAGGCATAACGGTCGGCTATGACTATCGTGTTTTTTAGCAGCGAAGCAATAAGTGTCGGGCACACCCGGATGAAGTAATCGAACCACCTCAACAAATCAAAAAAAGGAATCTTTTCGTGGGCCGATGCAATGCCCTCCTCGTTACCTCGTCTAGTCATGGCGTATTTCGTTTGCGCGGCAAAAGGCTTGAACAGCCACGACTCAAAGCCTCTCCAGCCACACCACAGGTACGTGCTAGAGATCCCTGCGTTCATGAGTGACTCGTGCAGTGATCTAGCAACAGTCGTTTTTCCAGATCCATCGATCCCCATAAAGCAAGCAAGGACGCGTCTTTTCATTTGATCTTGTCGTGATATACTTGGTTACGCTGAAGGCTCTGTCGCGCACGACGTGAATGACTCGAGCCGAAGCCTTCAATGACAACGTTCCACGCGCCCCAAATATTGACAGCTTTTTTAGCCTATTCCACGCTTGCAGCGCTGTTTGGCTTGACAAAACGACAGCATTCCGCTGCTTCGACGTAAACTTCGATCTCATGTGATTCGGGGCATGCACGTAGCACTTGGGCTAAAAGTAGGATTTATATTGCGCTTTGCGTTGGTTACGTAGTGATTTCAGGTAGAAGCATAATAACCTTTCGAACACTGCTCAACGCATTTTACATGGTTCTTTGAAAAAAAAGAGGGTGTGAACGCGCTCCAGCTTCTAAATGCTTTGAGCCGAAGATCTCAAGCACACCGAAATGGAGGGCTCAGAACAAGAAGCCGGAAGGGCCGACTAAGCGTTCAGCTGTTCCCAACAAACGGCGAATGAGTGCGATGTTACACTGCATGTGACAGCACAGCATATTTGAGAGCCCTTGAACGCGCACAGCACATCTACTTCGTCTTTTAGTGCAAGCGCTGGCAATACACTAACTTCCTGGGGCCACCACCTCTTCATACACGGAGACAAGTTGCCTAGCGATGCTCGTCCAAGAGAACGTATTGAGCACATACTGCCTTTGGGTCTCGATATTCGTTTGGGTGCCATTCTTGAAAACTGCCTTGACGGCCCTCGCGATTTGATCTGAAACATCTGCTTGCATGTCGATTGGATACCCCCCTATCTCGGACAGAATGTAGCTCAAGCCGCCTAAGTTCGCAAGCACCACTGGAGTGCCGGCGGCAATACTTTCCAAAGCGGAGATCCCGAAGCCTTCGTGGCTAGAGGGCAGCACGAAAACATCCGCCGTTGCGTAAAACTCTTTCAATTTTTTGTCAGATACTCGGCCCATAAACGTGCACTGGGTGAGAACATGTTCGCTCGCTGCTTGTCGCTTGAGTTCTGCGCCGTAGCCATCATCTTGACCAATGAACACGAATTTTGTTGATGGGTACTCGTCAAGTATGTCGGCGATCGCGTGCACGAGGTATTGAGGCCCCTTGTATGATGTCAAGCGACCGACAAACAATACGAGGTGTTCGGGGTTGGCAAGATTTCGCAAGAGCTTTGGAGAAGTCGTGAGACCTACGAACTCTTCCGGTGTAATACCGTTGGGGATGATCCAGATTCGCCCCTTAGGTGCGCCAAATTGCACGTGCAGCTCCTTATCTATTGGCGTCAGGGCGATGAGCGCAGCAGGGGCGCGCAACACCGCACGTCCAAAGACGACGTCGGCGAAGTTTTTAGCCCGTTCGCGAAAACCCCTGTACGACGATGTCAGATCGTGCGATGTAAGAACAAATGGCGTCTGCTGCAGTTTCGACGCTATCACCACGAGGCTCGGCTCAGCGTGCAGGTATTGGTGGACGTGAACGATATCGTATTCACGAAGGTGCTGGAACAGGTAGCGTATCAGCCCGGGCGTCAAGTATAGCGTATAAAACGCAAGTCTTGGCCTAAATCGGTAGATTTTTACGCCTTCTTTGTCTACTTCAAAACCGGGTAGATCGGGCAATGAATTTCGCAGCGTAAGCCCCTTGTTTGAAATACCCGGGACGTCCTGTTGCGTTACGGAACTCGAGGTGACGACTGTCACGTCGTGACCCAGTTTTGCTAGCTCTCTGGATATGTGAAATACGTGGAATTCGACTCCGCCCGCCCTCGGATAAAATCGCTCTACAACCTGTAATATTCTCAATAAGCTCCCTCAGCGCGGTGCTACCGTGAGATCTGTCGCTTAAGCCAAATGCAGTGAGAGATCGCGTATATTAGCTTTAATCTACAAGCGCCTCAAAGCTGAACCAGTCCTCAGTTTGGGTTTTCACGCGTTCGTTTAGTTTTCGCCCTACAGCCTTAGCCGCTCGGCTGTCTGCAAGGGCAACGGCTCGGAGATCAAACGATCTAAGCCAGCGCAGTTGCAAAAATGCTGCATCCCGCCATAAGGGTGTTATTTCGCTACCCCCCAGCTGTCTGGTGTCATCAATTGCTCGCAGTCAGTGCTATCAGAGCGCTGATCTATATTACTCTTTGGTTAAATGCAAATAGGCCTTTTTTGCCAATCGGAACACGGACAAGCACACCGACAATCGTTTTTTGAAATGAGATTCGCCAGAAAGCCGATAGTAAGTAACTCTTGATTTGGATTCCTAATCAACGTCTATCCGACAACTTTGTAAGGTCTGCTTAGTAGTCTGTTGAAGGTTTCGCGAGCATCGATTGTCGATGCGTCCGACGATCTACTATCGGCTCTCAAATAAACTTGCGGTTCGATCGTAGATACTGAGTGACGCTAAACTTCGCACAGCTCTCGTCGACGTCGGTGGCGAACGACAATGGAGTGCAAAGTGCCGGTACTCACGCGATAGGAGTTGGTTCGTAAGCTTAATGACTATCGAACGAAGAAGTCCAGCCGATCGGCATTTCTGCCTCGAATCACGAAAGCAGCCCCTCGTAAACCCTCAGCAGGTTTTGAGCGATATTCTCCCATGAATAGGGAAAAACAAGTTCCCTGGTCTTAATCGCAGCTCCTTGCGACTTCAGGAGCTTCAACCGGTCAGGAAACTCCGCGACGTCGGCGTAGTAAAACCCGTCTGCTTCACTGAAAATCTGTGGCAGGCCGCCAAACCGCGTCGAAACAACAGGTAATCCACACGCCATAGCCTCAAGAACCGATAGTGGGATATCGATGCTTCCTGCGGCATCGGTCGTGGGAAACAGGTAGCAGTCCGAGAGCGCATAGAACTCCTCGATCTTGGGATTGTACGCATGTGTGACCATGACGCCGGCTTTCTCTAACAGCGCGGTAACATCGCGTTCGGATTTAGTTGCAGGTCTACCGACCACAAAAACCTGGTTTTCGTCATCATCTTGGATCTTCTTCAAACACTCTACGTTACGCCATTTTCGCACAGATCCTACGTGCAAAACAACGAATTTGTCTGATTCGACTTCAAACCTTGCCCGCAGCTCCTTCTTTTCCGCGCTTGAAACAGGGTGGAACCTGTCGAGATCAACACCACTGTACACGAACGGCATTACGTTACAGCCAAGTCGGCGGTATGTCGCTTCCGCTTCAGCCGATTGGGTCAATACTAGGTCAGGTTTTATAAAAGGAACGGTGGGCTCAAGAAGCGACGAAAACGCGAACCAAAGCCCGTGGGAATACCCTCGAAATGGAATGATCGGTGAAAATATCACGGTCTTGGGGTTGTTGCACACCCTTTGGAGGATTCGCGTTAAGAGGAAACTAAAAGGAGAGGCTGCCATAATGGAGTGTATGACGTCAGGCTTGAACTTTTTGACCTTATCCCACTCATCTAGTGACAACAGACGTTGTAAGTCAAAAAATGTGACATCGCATTCCTTCGCTAAGATAGGCAACAGGTTGTGACCCATGACTTTGCGAGCTTCATCAGGCGGTGAAACAGTGCCAACTAAACATATCTTCACCCTAAAAACCCCCGCGAACCTTCCTGCTGGTCTCTAGGTTTCTTAGTCTCATTGCGCTCAACGTGCCGCGAGTCCTCGCGCTTGATGCGAGCTGTACATCGCGAACCCGTGCGGCGTCGATCACGACAAAAAAGTCCAATGTACTGTTCATGCATCCCCTAGGAGGCTATCGCATGATTGCATTTCATCCAAAATCGGCCCATAGCGGTTCGTTTAAGGGCGCAACCGTCTGCGCGTTGGGCCTGGCTGAAACCTAGCAGCAAGCGCTGATTGACCTCGACGGTAGCGGCTGCGCTTAAGCGCCTAGCTAAGTCACGAAGACCGGTTGGCATGCTTCAGAAACGCTCGGGCCGACTTGATCAATCCCGATAGTTCATACAAACCGTCTCTACCTAAAATATTTCGTATAGCGATTTTTGCGTAGCTTGGGCTAATATAGTAGTCCTTAAGCGCTTCCTCCACTCGACAAACGAGATCTTCAGTTGACATATTGGGATATGAGATGACACATCGCTGATGTCCGTTCTCATCAATCGTCTTGCTCGGGTCAGATTCGAGCAGGTAGCCGTTGTCGGAGACCCACTGATAGAACTCGGTCCCCGGGATGGGGGTTGCGACCGATATTTGCAGTAAATCGGGTTTGATGTCCTTGATAAACCGAACTGTTTGCTGTATAGTTTCTTCTGTCTCTTCGGGCAAACCAAGAATGAAGTCAGCTAAAATCTTTAAACCCACCTTTCTTGCATCAGCGGTAAATCTCTTAGAGTCCTCAGTCGTGACCCCTTTCTTTATGTTTTTGAGTATCTTTTCGCTGCCCGACTCGTAGCCGACATCGAGGAGGCGGCAGCCCGCCGATTTCATTATCCGCATAGTTTCATAGTCAAGGGTTACTCGGGCATTGCAGGACCAGCGAACGTTAATTTCACGTCTGTGGATCTCTTCGCAGATTTCTCTGACTCTCTGCGTGTTGATCGTGAACGTATCGTCTTCAACGAAGATCTCCTTGACTGCAGAGAGCTCGTTGCTGACGTACTCGAATTCGTCAACGACATTGGAGACGCTTCTCGCTCGAAACTTCCTGCCCATGAACGTGATCGGCCATGAGCAGAACGTGCACTGGTTTGGACACCCACGCGCTGTGAATACCTGCACCATCGGGTACAATGCATGGTTGAGCACGTAGTCGCTAATATCAAGGTGGTTCTTGTACACGCTCGTCACGAACGGGATAGCGTCGAGTTGTCCGGAAGTCATAAAGGGTCGGTCTGGCGTCTGAACAGTGCGCCCATCTCGCCGATATGAGATCCCGGGCACCCCTCCCAAATCAGTCCCATTCTCAGTTGCCGCGGCGATGTCTCTGATCGTGAGGTCGTACTCGTACCTTCCCACCACGTCCACGTGGTCGTCTTGAAGCATTGCTTCGTGAAACTGAGACGCCGGCGGTCCGACTAACACCGACAAAAAGTCAGCATCTTGTTTCAACTGTCCGATGATGTCGATGTCGTTTTTTACGCTTGCGAAATTCGATTCGATCACAAGTATATCCGGATCGAACGCAGTAAAATCATTCTTGACCTCTGGCACGCCCCATTCCTTTGCTGACGCGTCTACCAGTTTGGCTTGGTAGCCTATGTCTTCAATGACCCCTGTCGCGTACGACAACCAAATTGGATAAAAGTACGTGCCTCCAAGCGAGACGCCCCCCTGCCATCTTTCGCACCTATGGAACTTGGATAGGGTTTTTCCGTTTGACACAAAAGGTGGGTGCAGAAAATAGACTTTCATGTAGTGTCGCCGTTCGTCGAGTATACAGCGCTCAAAAGCAATAAGTTGTTCTGCGACTTTCCGAATCGCGCCAACAGATCGCGACCTAACACGTGACTTAGCTCCACGTCCTAATCGGGTGAGGGCAACCTATAAATGTTTTGTGCGTCCGCGCTGACTTCACGAGACCAAACTGAGGTCGAACTCGTGTCAAACAGCCCCAATATTTGCGACCAAATGGGAGCATCCCGCATCCCGCAGTCTACGGCTCTTTGGCCGGCCGCGTTTGCTTAACTAATGGTCATAATAATTTGACCCGTTTACGCGCGGCGCCCAGTTTAGGCTCAGGCGAATTCTTCAGATCGCTTATGGTTCGGCTGCCCAGCGCAAATCCGGCGTCACCGCAAGAACTACTGAACAGTGCCGTATGCACAGAACGGTCCTCAATCTCCAAGCTCCCAGAGCGATCCTTCTTCCGAATTCTCATACTTGAGAGAGCGATAGGAAAAGCATAGTGCCGGTCAAGGCGTTGGTGCGCTTATCGTTTTTAGCTCTTGCATCTGTGACGTTTCTTCTTCACACATGTGCCTGCGCTTATCACGCGGTTGTTCGCAGACGAGTTTGACTGCAATGCGCTTCTCGACGCAGTCATTGGAGCAGAAAAAGATCCAGCCTACCAAGTACCGTTTCCACAGCACCGAAGCTGGCTGAGTAATATGGAGATGCATACTGGACATCAACGACCGAAAACGTAGCACTGCCACAATAGCAGTGACAATCGTGGTCCATACTGACGGCAGAGCCGCGATAACTCGTATTTCGTAACACTTTGGCAACACGTATCTTTTGAGGTTGCTTCCTTCTATCGTTCTTATCAGTAGATTGACTAGGTGCTTTCAAGCGGCGTCAGAAGTGCAGTTCCAAAGAATATACTGCTCCCGGAAGGTGGCTGAAGCGACCTTGACGGTGGCGGTAGGGGTCTATGTAACCGTCATAGACCCGTTAACCGTTTCGACGCCGTAACTGCTTGTAACGACCAGAGTATATCCATAATTCCCTGCGGCAAGCGCAGAAAGATCGCCAGGGGAAAGCCGGATGAGGAATCCCGGCGGATCTGGATTGGGTACCGTTGACGTTGGGAGTCGGAAGAATATCGTATTATTTGCTGTCGTTGCTGAAATGCTTTTCCCAGTTACGTTGAACGTTACCGTTGCATTGGGGAGGTTAGCTATGGTGCCACCAGTATAGAGTTGAAGAACAACCCATGCGGAACTTCCGTTGTTTGTCACTCCAAAGTTAAGCGACTGTGTGCTTCCCCCATCCACCGAAACTTGTATCTGGGGCGTTTGCACCGGATTCGTGATATACAACGTGTCCGCCCACTGGACGAACCACGTTATATCTGGAACGCCCCACCCACCTTCTGGATAGGCCGAATACGCAAAGTTGTATATCATCCCATCAAACGGCTTCCCGTTTATCTCTTCCATGCGGTAAATTCTCTGCAGCGCGCCTAGTTGTTCTTCGTAACAACGGTTGTTCGGTTCGCCTGCTCCTTGTGGCGCCCACCACCCAGAATCGTTACCACTCCCAACGGGGGCACCATTTTTCCAATCTTCGTGAGCGCACACTTGGTCGACATTCATTACTATCGGCATGTTGGGATACGCGGCTCTCACTTGGGGCAAAAACGTGGCCCAGTTGTTAAAGAACTGCTGGTTGAAAAGCTCTATAACAACCTCATTAAGCAGGCCAACCCGCTGGAGTGGTGTCGGCATCGGGCTAATGTCAGTACCGTTTGCGTTGGTGCCCATGAGAACGTTCACACCACGACTGTCTTTATTGTTATTCCAACCGCTCCAGTCCTTTTCAGAAACGCTGTACTTTGTACGGTTATGAAGCCACACAACGCCGTTTGTATATGCCTGTTCAAATGAATAACCCTGGAAATTCGCGCTACAATTGTGCTCGATAAAATCCAGCGCGGGGCCAAAAATGGCTTCATATGATGTGGCCATGCCGCTTGGCGGCTTGTAATATGAGGAGTCATAGCCGGGCGTTTGATATGTCAGCTTGGATTCGTCACTCATCATATCCGAGATTTCAAGCCACCATTTCATGTGGTATTTATCCATCAAAGAGACATACGTGTTCTTGAAAGCATCCATCTGTGTATGGCCCGGACCAAGCGTGGCGAGTTCCGTAGGATAACTGTACAGCATATACGACGTAGGGCTCAGTTCCATGCTCCATCCGTTATTAACCATGTACGCCAGCTGGTTGCTTAGGTTGCCGTCTCGGTCTGTTGCATAATTGACAGCGGTGCCATTGCAATCATAAAAAGTGGTGCTGCCAGACCCGTTGGTTGGCACAAACTTGATTCCATTTTGCCACCCTGGCGTGGAAAGACTTTTCGGTTCGCACGAAACACGCCCAAAAGGTTGGCCGTAATTAAGACGCTTGTTCGGGTAGGTTGGAGTGGTAGCCGTCGGCGTTGTCTGGGTTATTATTAGCGTCAACGAGGCAACAATAAGCAAAAGAACAACTATCACAGCTATTGGCTTCAATTGCATACGCTTATAACCTAGTGAATGAAGGCTTAACTATTCTTATTTTTTCCGCCACCAAACAGCCGGGCGCAGAAGCCAACCGTTTGAACGTATTATGCGCATTGTGCTTGTCTCTACGTTGACTAAAAGTGTTGGCAACACGGTATTGTTCTAAGCGCACAATTGAGCCCCATTTCAAGCTATTGCGTGCCTCAACGGCCAACTGTCATGGTTCAACGTATGCTCCCTAAAGGGGCTCTGTAGGTTCGTCTCCGAGCCTCGTCCTATCAATTTTTTCCCAAAGAACCGAGTATCTCCTTGAAAAAAAGTCTTTCCACGCCAGTAAGAGCAGGAATTCATCGAAAAGCACGTATCGAGAAACTTGAAGGAAGGAGAACTTCGCGGGCCGAGTGCTGCCGTACGCCTGATGTAATCGGGGCACGAACCGCAGGTAAAGAGTGAGTAGGATCAGAAAAAGTGTGGACATGATAAATATATGACTCAGCACTAAACGCGGGTCCCAGATTACTGCGTAGCCGAGTAATATTCCCGCAAACATGAAGGGGGTGACCATAAGCAAGCCCTTGTGAGAAGGAAATATTATGAGGCGGTACCAGTCCTTCGGGACAAAGAGATGATGCCAATGCTTGAAGATGTTCTGGATGGTGCCCAAGCAGCGCCGTTTTTTTTGCGTTCGTTGTTCAGCAAATGACGTCGGAGCGGACTCGTAACTTAGTGCATTGGGCTCAAACGCCACCTTATAGCCTTTCTGGCGTATCGCTATTGACATGTCCAGATCTTCGCCGATCATCGCCGCGTCAGCATCGACTATACCTTTCCTCCAAGCGTTAATCGACCCTTCGAAAAGGCACGCGGAATCTAAAGCGGACTCGCCGGTGCGAAGCAAGAATTCCAGCTGCCAGTAGAACTGCTCTGTGCGCGGAAGTTGCCTTTCGGAGTTTGCAACCACGTATCGTCCCCCGACTCCACCTATTTTGTCGTCTTTGAAGTGGGGAACTAACTCTGCCACGGCACGCTCGTCAAATACCGAATTTGCATCCGTTACGAGTATTATATCTCCCGCAGCGTGGGCTTTTCCACAATTGATCGCAGATGCCTTGCCCTTTCGTTCGTCCTCACACACGAGCTTGATCTGAGGGCCTCCATCTTCTTGGGAGATCCGCCGAACGATGCCCCTTGTGTCATCCGAGGAGCCCGAGTCGACCACGAGGATCTCGTACTTCTCGTTGGGGTAACGCAGATCTCGCAGATTTTGGATCCTCCTTTCGATCACCACGTCTTCATTGTACGTCGGGACAATTACGGAAACGAAGGGCTGGTACGAGTAATCCTTGTCGCTGGGTTTCTGACGCAGAGCGAATCGTAACATCAAGAGCGGGTAGCCTACAAACACCCAGATGAGAAGAGCTGCAAGCGCATACACAGCAATAAGCGCGAGCGTATGAACGGGAAATTCGTTCACTAATGGTATGTCCGCAGGTACGGCGACAAAAGAAGATGCATTTATGCCCAGCATTAGTTTTGTCTCCGATCAGTCGCCTGCTCTTGCGGTATCGTCTGTCGCATCGGTTATTCCCACCTTGAGCAAGCCATCGGTTGCTCAATTCAGAAGCGATAAACTGCTCAATCCTACGAAAGCTATCGCTATGCCAAGTATTTCCAAAGCCTCTTCTGTTTATGAGGGAGTGAACGCCCGTTTTAAAAATCCCCTAAAAAAACGAGACCTATCTCCCAGGCACTAACATAAGACGCTGATGTATAAAAAGTTTTTGGCAAAATTGCAATAATTTAACAATATTGCATCAGAATAGAAATATTATACTGCCTTGTTGACGTTGCAGAAAATGCGCAGTTTATCTTTGCTCTTGCATGCGAAAGGGAAAAAAGCGATGTTGACAATGCCCCACAGGGCCAGGGGTACGCTTATGGAGGGCAGGCAATATGCGTTATAGATGCCGACGGCCGCTGTGGTGATGAACTTGTTAATAAGTATTCTGTCGGCGCCCATTAACGCTGCCGTGATGCTCGCTGGGAGCATAATGACTGCGTAGCTCAGGATTTCCTTGACCAAAACCGGTCAAATTGAAGACGTATATACTGCCTGAGGTACACGATGAAAATCACGGTCAGCAACGCGTTTCCAATATAGAGCGAAAACATCGCCGCTTGCCACGACCTCATGTTGGTGCTGATAAAGATGAGAAAAGCGGCAAGCACGACTGCGGATTGAAGGACGTTAAGCAGCGCAACCACCCTTATTCTGAATAGAATCCTCTGGAAAATTCCATTTAAGCCAAAGAACGCGATGATTGTGGCGTACGTCATAGCGAAAAGCCATTCTTTGCAGAAATCCCGAACACGTTCGACAGCTGCGCCGAAAAAAGGAGGTACATAGCGATCGAGCCAACTGTTTTGAATGCCACTTGTAAAATTAACGTGGAGATGATGCGCGACCGTACTGAATCGTCTTGTGCCCCCGAACCGTACTTTAGCGCCCCCAGCTGACACATTCCCATCGGGACTCCAATGATACCGCTCACTGTCACGACGAGGCCAAGGTTGCCGAAATTTCTAGGCCCCAATATCCGTGCTGCGAGGACGTTGAATATAACGGTCAGCAGCGAGCCGGATAGCGTGCCAATCGCCACGTACGAGGTCCCAGTGAAGAACTCCTCAGTTCCACGGCCCATCTTCTCCTCTAAAAATCACCTCGTAAAGCGCGTTCAACAAACGGTAGGCAAATTTCTTAGCGGCATTATGGGCATGGACCTAGCTTGAACTAATCTGGAATTGCTATACGTTTACGGAAAGCGGTCTCTTCTCCACAGGATTTGGAACACGCTATCTATCTGCAGCAAAAAACACAGTCAGCATAGGAGTTGCCGAGCGTTGATAAACTTGTAACACAGCTTGTTGTTGAAGAGGCGATATCAGCGGTGTTCTCGCGAGACAGCGATAATGCATTAGCAAAACGATAAGGCGGTTGAGGGGGCATTGATGGTGAGTGCACGGTTGAGAAGGTAGGTATCCATGAAGCTCAAGTTCGGTGGACAGCTGATTGAACCCGACGTCCGGCGGCTCCACGACCTGCGGGAGGTCGCGTTCGATACGGCGTGGTTTGAGGCGGCTGCGGACCGCGACGCGTACTATATGTATCGCGATCTCGCCCTTACCGCTGCTGACAAGGAAACCATCACGCGCCATCAGCTTCGCTACGACATCACGATCATCCCTCCGTTCAACATGGGACTCGAGTTCGTCAAGACGTACGGGCACTATCACCCGCGCGTGAACCCGAAGCTCCGCTATGCGTATCCCGAGATATACGAGGTACTCGACGGCGATGCGCACTACCTGCTGCAGCGCGTGCAGAACGAAGAGATCGTTAACGATGTGATTCTGGTTAAGGCCTCGCGAGGCGACAAGGTGATCGTGCCGCCAAACTACGGGCACGTGACGATAAACCCGTCAGAACGAACGCTTAAGATGGCCAACTGGGTGTGCCGGTCGTTTGAGTCACTCTATGAGCCCTACGCGAAACTGCACGGGGGAGCGTACTACGAGTTCATCAACGCCAGATTGCTGGTCAACCGAGCGTATCATAACGTGCCTGAGATCAGGATAGCATATCCGGTTGAGGTCCCCGACTACGGACTGGTTAAGCGGAAACCGATGTACAAGCTGATAGAGGAGCCGTACCTTCTCGAATTCCTTACGGCGCCAGAGAGGCACACCGCTCTCTTTCAGGAGCTCTATTAACGTCCACGGCGGCGCTTCGGGTGCGGCCGACGAGGGCGTGCTACGAAGACGCGGATGCCCAGTAACGGCGTGTTACGCGAGCGTTGGGAAATCTAGCGAACCTAACCCGGCCTCCCTTGTTTCTCTGTGGTGCCGCCTAAAACAACATGACCAAAATAGAGTGGTCGCCCGAAAAGAAGATAGTGATACCATAAGATAATTAGACACCATTTTCGCGCCTAAAGTGCTTTTAAGGAAGCCAACGTTCTTTTTAGCCATATGCTGGCGTAGGCAGCGCGACCCTACAGCGTCCATGAAGAAGCACGTGCTGCGTGCTCGGTATATCTGCTCGCTCGTGATCCGGTCATCGGCCGCTGCGGTCACAATTCGCCCGTCCGCCATAGTGCTGTGCAAGTTGCGCCAGGCGCCACAAGGACGGACATTCGTGAGAGTGAAAAAGGATCCGTTACTGCTGGTGTCGGCGGTCCGACAAAACACACCCAGTCTCTTGATGCAGTTTTCACTGAGAGCATCGCTGAGAGTCTGGGATAAAGAACCGCCGCAGCGCGTGTCGAAAAGGTCTCATTCAGCGTAAGGTTGTGCAGGCTTTGTGTGCGCGTGAGCATGCTCTTCGTTTATGCAATAGGTTTGCACCGCTTTTTTGGCTTTTTAGAGTACTGCGCGTTTGACCTCTTTCCTGAACGTAGCTGATGGGCTGCGTGAATTTGTGCCTTATGAGGCTATGTTAGTGGTATACATCAATGATCAATGAGGTTCCGATACCTTGCGCATTCACACCTTTTTTGGTCATATAGACATCTTTTTCTAGGTGTTAGTGAAATATTGTTTTAGCAGGTGTAGTGTTAGCAATAGCACGCATTGCAGACGGACAAGGAAAAATCACAAAAAATGGTACGTTTCAACATCACGTTGCTCGACTACATTGCGGAGAAGCTCGATGAAGAAGCGAAACGTCTAGACGTAGTGCATTCCACGCTCAACGCACACTTAAAGCGGGTAGAGAAGCTCATCGCTGAACACGAGGCGGAAGCGCAGCAAGTTCGTGATGCGTATGAGGGGCAGGTGCAGCAGATCAAAGCGGATAGCGCCGCCCGCACGCAGCACGTTGAAGAAGAGCTTCAACGGCTAGAGACTCTCACGCTCCAGCTGCCCACCGCTGAACCGGAACCACAGCCCGCCGCCGAACCGGAACCACAGCCCACCATCACGTTGCCCGACTACATTGCGGAGAAGCTCGATGAAGAAGCGAAACGTCTAGACGTAGTGCATTCCACGCTCAACGCACACTTAAAGCGGGTAGAGAAGCTCATCGCTGAACACGAGGCGGAAGTGCAGCAAGTTCGTGATGCGTATGAGGAGCAGATGCAGCAGATCAAAGCGGATAGC
>Ga0208034_1000688_pt1 | contig 25133 bp, 17 predicted proteins | sample June2015DPH_8_10_FD_184699 | JGI IMG/M metagenome (GOLD analysis project Ga0208034, IMG submission 184699) | Peatland microbial communities from SPRUCE experiment site at the Marcell Experimental Forest, Minnesota, USA - June2015DPH_8_100... | ecosystem: Environmental > Terrestrial > Soil >...
TGTTGTGGGTAGGGCGCGAGATGGCGTTATTCGTTGCCGGACCGCAGAAGCAGTACAAGGCATGACCCTCGTACTCGCCCCCGTGCTTATAGATCTCCCGCTGGGCGATGCCAATGACCTGAAGCTCCGTCATCCCCGGTTTGATCTCTGCCAGGATGGCGTCAATGGCCTTCTCGCTGATCGCAAAGGCCTTCTTCATGAGGGCAACTTCGTTGTTACTCTTGATAATGCGCAAGTCGATTAATGTATCGTCCGCTTTCACCAACTCGACGCCCGGAAGGTCACGCTGGAGGCTCGTGTAAACTGGCAAGGTCATAACGGAATAGCCCACCAGCCCCAGTCGGCGAACCTGGCGGCCCGGCATAGCGCCTTCGACGACCTGCTTATAATTGGCGACGGGGATGCCCGGATACTGCGGCTCCGCCGACTCGCGGTACTCCACCATCTTTTCAATGTTCTTGATTTTGCTACGCCCGGCGGCGTAGGTCTCGCTCTCCGGGCCGATGATCAGCACCGGCTTGCCCTCCGCCGGAACGAATACGCCCCCGGCCTCAAAGGTGGGCCAGTAATCGGACAAATACCGCACGTTCGCGAAGTCCGACTCGTTGCCATGCACAAGGGCCGCGTCTAAACCGGCTGACCGGATGTTTTTCTGGAAATATTTGATCCTGTTATTGAATTCGCTGTCGGGAATGCAATTCATTGTCTGCCTCTGCTATCTGACGGGCTTGGAAGAATTGGGCTCCACGGTCGTGGAGCATTGCGATTAGACGGTCCATTTGCTCAGTGGCGTACGTGCCGCAGTTCTTGACAATAAAGGGATCAGGCCTCACGGAACCTTCTCCGTAATGAATCTCGCCCTGGGGCATTGGATGCAGCTCCCAAGGATGGAAGTAGAAACAGAGGAATGGCTCAACGCCCCGATCCTTGCAGTACCCCACATACCCGTCGATGTGCTTCATCAATGCCGCTGCCCCCTCGGTCCGGAAAAGCGGCCACTGATCCATATCACGGCCGCGAGGATGATTTGATTCCATTGAGAGATTGGCAAAGTTGGGCAATTCCAGAAGCTTCAGCGTACCCTCCTTCGTCCAGTCGTCACGGCTCGGGTGGTACGGAGTAAGGCGCTCGCGATAGTAATACAGGGGGTAGCTCGCGTCGGCACCATAGCCCAAGCCCTCCAATGCGTTGACCATCGCAGTAGAGCCCCACAGCCGCGGTGCGCGGAAGGACACGGGACGGTACCCGGAAACTGCTTCCACCATCGCGGTCGCCACCCGCAGACGGTTCTCGACTTCCTCCGGGAGAAGGGGATAAATCCCCGGAATGTCAAATAGGGCGTCACCTACGGTTTCGTGAAACACGCTGTGGCAACCCACTTCGTAACCGCTGTCCCGCACGAGTCGAACCACCGCGGCGTGCTTGCGTGCAGCATCACCCGTAAAGAAGAAGGTCGCGGTGATCCCATGCCGTTTCAGCAAATCCAGGATCACTGGCGTGCCGTGGACCAGCCCTTCGTAAAACGGCGTAAAGCTCCCAATATCGGTCTCGCAGTCAAACCCCAGCACTACACGTATCATCTCGGTAGCCTTCCCTTTCGCACCCCGCCAGAAAGAACAGCCATGCCGGCCAAAATGCATCTCCCTGCGGCGGGTCCATTTCCCTGGGAACTACTTCAAGCCGTGCTGCTTCCGGTAGGCCGGGATCTCCAGTCCAGTACCGTTCGAATCTGCTGGATCTTCTCCGCCAGCGTGTCTGGCGTGTAGAAGTAATCCCGTTCCCACTCGTAGCCGAGCCGGGAATCGCGCAGGGCCGTTTCCCTAGGAGCCTGTCGGAGATAGATTTCGGTGTACGTAGAATCAACAACTTAGCGAGATTCAAGTGTCTGTAAGTTGTTGATTCTTCGTTGGCGAACTGTTATCTCCGACACACTCCTAGCGGCTGTCGTTCGCTCGAACTCCTCTTTCAGGATGGTGCTGATGCGATCAAGCATTTGTTCCTGTTCGGGGGCACCAGCCTTGGCCAAGCGGAACCGGAGATCTTTGAATTCCAGCATGGCTTGATCGCTGCGCAGCATGCGCTGGATCTGTTCGGCCAGCAGCACCTCACGGAAGGCGCTGTAGCGCTTGGACTCAGGCGCGCGAAGGGCAGCTTGACGGTAGCTGACCAGCCCCATCTCCATCTCACAACGTGGTTTGACGATGTTTTCCAAGACCCAACGCCACACACTAACATAAGACCTCCGACCCGAACTGCGCCATATCTTTCCAACCGCCGACTATGCGTCGCAACACCGCGCCGTGCAAGGATTCCCTGAATTTCATTTTGGTCTCCATGATCAAAAGTTAGCAACGGCGCCGAATTGGATGATGCGCGTGAACGTGTTTTCGGCGCTAACCGACCCGAACGATGAGCTGGTTACGCTAGTGTTGCGAGCTCCGAAGTTTGCGTGGTTGAACGCGTCGAGTGCCTCCGCCCGAATCTGTAACTTCCTGTCCCCCCAGTTTTATATATCGCAGCACCGAGATATCCGTGGTGTTCACTCCGTCGTCTCGAACGCCGGAATAGTAGAGAGAACCCCGCCACACATTGTCCGCCGACTCTCTGGTTTGGCGGGCTCAACTCTTGGGTGAACAATACACCGCAGCTTAGAGCACCGGCGTCAATTCAGGCATCAATTCGATCGAGTTAAAGTACATCAGGTTGTGGCCGAGGGCACTGGCCGGTCTGATCGTCAACTTGTATTCCCCCGCTTCGGAGAGATCCACAGTACCAATATTAAAGGCTTGGTAGTGGTACCCTGCTTCGCAGGGGCGCCCCACCCCCAGGACGAAGCAATAAGCGCCGGTATCCACCACCCTTGCCTCCAGTGACGCCGAACCCACCGACACCCGATACTTCCCCTCCTCCCATTCTTTCTGCGCCGAGTAGATGATCCAGACTTGGTACCGTCCTGGCTGGTCAATTCTCATCCACCAAGTGATGCTGTCCTGCGGATCATCCCATCCTGAGATGTAGTAACGGCCGACCCTGTTGAACCGCTTTAGGGCTTTACCTGCCGTCACAGCAGTCACGTAGTCCAGCTTGATGGAGGATCTGCCCTTTTGCACTAGCACCGGCGGCTCTACCTCGGGCTTACCGGCGATCTCCAGCACAACAACCGTATCGTCTTCATCCACCGGCTTGCCGGGCAATCGGACCGAAACCCTACCCTCATCTCTGCGAAACTCCAAGGGCCGGCTGCTGTCCAGGAGCAGATACGCTCTCTTTACCTCATTCTTCAATCCCACAAGCGAAAGCTCCCCGTCAGGTGGCCACTCGAAGACGTGCAGGTAGAGTTTCTCCCCTTTCACCGTGCACGCTCCCCAGGGTAATTCCCCGAACGGGCTCGCCGAAGTGCCGTAAATGCTTTCACCGTTCAGCCGCACCCACCCCCCGACTTTCTCCAAAATGTCAACCGCCGGTTGGGGGATCGTTCCGCCGCCGGTGGGGCCGACATCGAGAAGATAGTTCCCTCCCTTGCTCGCAGCGTTTACCAATTGACGGACCACCTCCCGAGGCGGCTTCCATCCGTCATCGAACTTGTTATATCCCCAACTGTGGTTCAGGGTCTGGATCGCTTCGAAATACTCTTGCAATTCGCTGGCAGGCAGTTCGTGATCCCCCAGGCTCTGATAATCACCCATGAGTGGCTGCCCGTAGTTGCCAACGCGTCCATTCACAAGACAACGCGGCTGTAAGCTGTGCACTAAATCCACCATTTGCTTCGCCTGCTGCGGCGTGTAGGTCCCGTGGTCAAACCAGATAAGTCCGAGAGGACCATAGCCCGTTAACAGTTCCCGCACCTGCGCCATGGCTCTCCCTTCGTAATATTTTTCAAAGTCCCTCTTGTATTCGTGAAAATCCCAGTAATTGCCGTAGGAGTTGGGATCTTCATAGTCGTCGACGTGGGAATAGTAGACGCACAAACGAATCCCCTCTTGCCGGCAAGCTTCCGACAGCTCTTTCAGAGGATCGCGCTTGAAAGGAGTCCAATCCACGATGTTGTATTTGCTGACCTTCGAATGAAACATGGCGAACCCGTCTTCGTGCTTAGCGGTAATGACCAGGTATTTCATGCCGGTCGCTTTGGCCAAGCTCACCCACCGCTGCGCGTCGAACTTCACCGGATTGAACTGCCGGGCGACTTCACGGTAATCCGCTAGCGGGATCCTGAGACCTTGCATTATCAATTCGACATTGGTGTCCATGAAGGGTCCCAGCGTATCGTCTTCATCCACTTCTCCTCCTGGAACCGGCATCTGCTTGCCCCGCCATTCCCCACCCAGTACAGAATACGGTCCCCAGTGGATGAACATGCCGAATTTGGCTTCGCGAAACCAGCCAAGCCGGTCCTCTGGGGGGTTGCCTGCTTTCTTTGAGGTGCTCCTCTGCCCCTGGACAGTGCCGCTACCTGCTTGGGCTGGCGCATAAGACAAAACAGATAACCAGACCAAACAACTGACCATCACTCGTTGTGCTGTCACCATGACTCTTCCCCTCCGTGCGTAGAGATTAATGACCTTTCACCACCGCTGTTGTGCAGAGGCGCTCACAAAACCGGCACATAAACGTTCCGAAGTCTGCGGTCGATGCAGCAAGCCACCCCGCTATGCGGGCGTCGCCCGATCTCGCGCGAGTACCCGCGCGATACATCAACTTCCTTTCCGCGCACGCTACGCGCGAGCTATCGCGCATCAGCTGCGAGCGAGGGGGTGCCGAAAGATCGCGAAAGATTTCCTCCAGGCACAGGTCCGTCTTGAACTCCGGAGGCCTCAGCTCCACCCGTTCCGACAAGCCGGGCAGCGCTGCCAGCGCCGCCCGCGCGGTTGTCGTTGTTGGGAATCACTTCGTCTCCTGGTTTACGTGATGATCAGGAGCGCGTGGTGTCCGACCGACTGAATATTTGCGTCGATGACACCCTCGCGGTACTTCCAATCGAGGCCGCTACCGCCGAACAGCCGGACCGACTCCGGACGGCTCCCCATTCGGACCGTCAGCCGCACTGGCCCTACCTGGGGCAGCGAACGCTCGTCCGTTCCCGGTGCCAGCCCGCCGTAAAGGTTCACCAGTGACACGACGGACGCGCCCGGCTTGCGTCCGAAAACCACTTGAATCCCGGTCGGCGCCTGCATTTCGATGGTGAGGCCGGTGGCGTAATGCGTGACGCAACGTGCCACTAAACGCTTGAGCCACGGATCCTGGCGCGTTGCGATTTCGTGGCCGATCGGAGGGCTGATGTAGATGACCGCACCCCGCCCCAGGTGATTGAGCGTGACCAGCGGCTTCCCGGTGAACTGCTTGAAGTTGGTGTACGGAGTTTCGGGGTCGGTGAACACCTCCGGGGTGCGGTGCCCTTCCGGGTAGACCAGTTCCGCCAGTTTCACCGCCGTCGTGCATTTCACTTCCAGGACGGGGGTGCGGAACAGCAAGGGATACGCTGGAGCGTCACCGCGCAAATCGTCGCTAAGCCAGGCGTAATTGGCTTCGGTGAACGGCGACGTTCCCGTCAGTTGCACGCCCAGCAGTTCGGACCAGCCGAAATCGCTTCGCGGATGTCCGCCTCCGTCGCGCAGCGAGGTCTCGGCGGTGGCGATCAGCAATCCGCCCCCGCGCACGAAGCGGGTAAGAGAAGCGCGTAACTGCTCCGTTGGGCAGACCGCGTTGCCGAGCAGGATGGCCCGATAACCACTGGGATCTAAGTACGAAGACTGCACGACGTCGAAGTGAATGCCCCCATCGAGCAGCGCGTCGTGAAGTCCCGTGGTTTCCTCCCGTACGGCCTGGCCTTTGGTTTCGGGCAGCGGCAATAAACGCAGTTCGGATTCGACGTCGTAGACCACCGCGACGTTGGGGACGCTCTTCAATCCCGCAAGCCACTGTTCCCGGTCCACAACGGGGGAAAACACGCGCCCGACACGTTGAAGCTCGCCGTCGTAGATCGTGCCGTCCGGCAGCGGGTTCACACCGAGGCTAATCTGCCCCGCATGTGCGGTGATGATGGCGGCGCTGACCTCGAGGTACGGCGCGGGGATCAAGTTCCACGCACACCAAGTGCCGTCGACCGAGCCCGGTTCCATGCGCATGAAGCCGCCGTAAGTATGCACCTGAAAGGACTTGCCCATGGCCCACAGGCTCTTGGCCGTGAAACTGATGAGCCGGTGCTGATAGGCCTCGGACGAATTCTGGGTGATTAGATCGCGCAAGTCTTGCGGCGTGGCGGCGAGGTCGTCTTCAGTTCCCGCGTGGTTGTATCCCAGTTCGACCTTGGGGTCGATCGAACGCAGCACCCTGGCGCAATCGCGCAGCATGGCGACCCGCGCCTCCTGCCCGAACCGGTTCGCGCGAAGACGGATCGCCGGATCCCCGGAAGATACCGGCTGCTCTTCTCCAAACCTGGCCTTGTACGCCGCTTTGCAATACGAACAGAAGCAAGCCGCACCCGGATCGTAGGAGCCCACGCCGTACGCGTTCGGCGCTCCCAGGATATCGAACCACACGCCGTCCGGATGCAACGCTTGTTCCATCTGCCGCAGTTCATCAATCACCCTGTCGCGCCAAGGCGAGCGAATGCACATCCAGTTGTATCCATCAAACCCGATCTTCGGTTTTCCATGGGGATCGACGCAGCACCACTCCGGGTGCCGCCGCGCCATCCAGTTATCCAAACCGACGTTGTAATAGGCGACGAATTTGATACCCGCTTCCCGCGACAGGGCGCGCGTTTCTGTAACCCAGTCGCGCGGGCAGGGCCGCCCGCGATACGGAAACAGGGCCCCGAGGCCAGTCTTGGTCTTGACCTCGATTACCTCAACCCCGGCTTCACGGCATAGCCGAAGCAACTTTTTCGGGTCGAATCTCTTGCCGCGATCGGCGTCCCCCGGCGGAATTTCGATCATGAAGTGGATCGCCGCGAGCCGCTGGCGCGCCCCGGAAGCGGCGGCGGTCCACGCCGGACGGTGCAATGCCAGCAGGCTCCCGGCACCCGCCGCGAGGAAATCCCGCCGCCGCACTAACATAAGACCTCCTCCGACCCGAACTGCGCCATATCTTTCCAACCGCCGCCTATGCGTCGCAACACCGGTGCAAGGATTCCCTGAATTTCATTTTGGTCTCCATGATCAAAACGTAAAAATGAGGCCGAATTGGACGATGCGCGTGAACGAGATTTCGGAGCTAACCATGCCGAACGTCGAGTCGGTTACGCCAGTGTCGGGAGCTCCGAAGTTTGGGTGGTTGAACGCGTTGAGTGCCTCCATCCGAATCTCTAACTTCTTGTCCCCCCTCAGTGGTATACGTCGCGCCAACGAGATATCCGTGGTGTTGATTCCGTCGCATCGAACGCCAGATAAATAGGTAGGGCCCCGGAACAGATTGTCCGCCAACTGTTGTGAAGGGTCGGTCACAAAACCCGCACTGGTATTGAACCAGCGCTGGACAGTCCGCTGGCTGGCGGGCAGCGGAATGTTCTTGATGTTGCCGTTGAAGATCATGTCACCGAAACTCAACGGAGTGCCGCTCCACTGGTTGACCAAGAAGCTAGCCTGCCAGCCGCCCACGACCCCGCGCAACGGCGAGGGCGAGTTGGCCAGCAAAGCTTTTCCCGTGCCGAAAGGCAATTCGTAGACGAGCGTGAGACCTATATGGTTCGGCCGGTCATTTACCGATATGCTGCGGTAAGGCACGGGGTCAGCGACATTATTGTAGGTGATCGCATCCATCTCCTTAGAACGAGTGTATGTGAACGAGACGCTGAAACCATTCGCCATCCGCCGCTCGACGAGCGCTTGCAGGCTGTTATAGGTCGAGTACCCCTGGCTGCTAGACGTAGACAGGCTCGTGAACTGCGGGAACGGCTGCAGGAGCTGGCTCACCCCGACAGTCGAGCTGCTCAGACTGGTCCCCGGCAGCAAGGGATAGAAGGGATTTGGCACTGCAGCCGATAACGTGTTAATCGTCGCCTGATCCCTGACTGGCAGGGTACTCAAATACTTGTCCGGCAGGCCGTCGGTGCTATCTGGAATGCGTAAGTGGACGGAGCGGCTTCCTGCGTAACCCACCTGCAAACTGATACCGCCGGGCAGCACTTGCTGCATGGTCCAATTCCAGCGCTGCATGTATGGCGTCCTGATGCCTTCATCGAAGTAGCTGTTGCTGAGCCCGACATTGGTCATGGGTCCTAGGGTGTTCCCCGGCGGCAGCGCAATGCCGTTGGGAAAGGGGTTGCTGAGGTTCGCAATATATGACAATCCGTTATTGACTGTGGGTATTATGTTCGTGGTTTGGCTGTAACCCATCTGGTTAGGCCCAAACCCTGAAATGACTCCGTTATCGAGGACGTATATTCCGTAACCGGCGCGCATGACCGTGTTCTTCAGCGGGTGATACGCGAAGCCGACCCGCGGCATGAAGTCGTGGGTATCGGCCGGGTACAAGGTGCGGGGCTGGCCACCGACACCGGCGAAGAGCACACCTCCCGTGACCGGAAACTGGCCAGCGGGAATCTCAGAGATCGGGTTCGCCGCGTAGTTCGCCTCGACCTGATATCCGATTGGCAAGGTCGCCTCGGGATCGAAACCACGAACTGATCGGTTGTATCGTTCGGTTATCGGTGAGTAGTATTCGTAACGCAGTCCCATAGTCACGGTGAGTTTCGGAACAACACGCCAGTTGTCTTGAATGTAAGCTCCGTATTCTGCGGACTTATCGGCATAGCTATCGCTTATCATAATATCGCCGCCGCTGGGCTCGCCCAGCAGAAGCGCTGCCATCCCTTGCCCAACGCCATCGGGTGAGCTGGCGGAAGTGTTCAGCGGACCGTTGGTATAAGCGGTTCCGAACACGAAATGCGGCGTTCCGTCCGTAGGACTGTAAGCATTCTGGAGGTAGTTGCGGTTGTCGACGCCGAACTTCAGCTCGTGGTTACCCACCGGGTGGTACAAGTCCGCAAACCAAGATTGACTCTCATCTGGTTCATTCCACGGAGTTTCGCCTTGTTGAGTTTGAAGGCCCGAGACATCTGTTCTCGGAAATGTGACGGACGTCGGGTCCCGGTAAGCGATCTGGTTCATCAGGGTTTGCGGGAAGCCTAATGAAGCCATGTTGAATCCCGTGCTTACGGGGTTCTCCACGAGGGGAAACCGTTCTAATCCATATCGAAGGTCCAGCACCCAATGCGGACTAAAAGTGAATGTGTCGTCGAGGGCCGCATTCCAAGGATTGATTTTAGCCACATTACCGCTCGCCACAGGAAAGTAGTTCCGGTACGGACCTTCCTTCTTGAAGTATCTCGTAACGTGTCCGTACAGGTGCTGCTTATCGCTGATCGCGTGGTCGAAGCGCACGAGATGATTCTGATATTTGTTCGGCTGGCGATTAGAAACCGAATAATTTTCTTCCCCGTCGACCGTACCGGGGACGTTTGGCATTGGCCAGAAACTCTCGATGTTCGTGGCGATAGGACTGATTCGGCTGGGGGGAACGATGTTGCCCGCCAACGGTTTGCGCGAAAAGAGGCCCCCCGGCGCCGCCGCGATGGTATTGGGATCGTAAATCTGGTACTGGGGACCCACCGTCAGCAATGCGGAAAAATCCCCTTGCCGCTCAGCCTGCGTTGGAACCGTCGTAACCAAGGGATATGTCGCCGCGTCATCATTCATGGCTTCATACGAGTAGCTGAAAAATGTACGGTTCGTGCCGTTGTATATTTTCGGAATTATTATAGGTCCACCGATGTTGAAGCCACCGCGTTGGTATATGGGGTGGAGTTTCGGAAGACCCGCCATGTTGCTGAAGAAGCTATTCGAGTCAAGCGCTGGGTTCCGGTAAAAGAAATACCCGGTGCCGTGCAGGCGGTTCGTGCCGGATTTGAGCACCATGTTGACATCCGAACCGGAAGTGTGTCCCATGCTCGCATCGTACGTAGTTTCCAGCTTCACCTCCTGGAGCGAGTCGAACGGTGGCTGATCTGCCTCGCTCTCGCCAAAGTCGGAGTTGACTGCTTGCGTGTCGGGCACACCGTCCAGCATCATCTCGGTGGTACCGAGGGGCGAGCCGTTGAAGCTCATCCCGCTCGACTCTGCCGGGCGCGACGGATCCAGGTTCATCATCTGGTCCGAATCTGCGGCCGACACTGTCATACCGGCTACGAGCATGAAAAGCTCGCGGACGCTGCCGTGCGCCATGGGTATTTCGAGGATGTCGGTGTTACTAATGACTTGGCCTACGTTGGTTGAAGCGGTTTCGAGCAGCGGCGTCTTGCCTTGAACCTCGATCGTCTGAGTCACTGCGCCCGGCTCCAGCGTAAAATCCAACCTGATGCGATCGAGGATCCGCAATTGGATGTTGTCCCTCTCGGATGTCTTGAATCCGGCCAGTGCCACGGAAACGTTGTAGGTTCCCGGATTGAGAGCCGGAATCAGGTAATCGCCGACGGCGTTGGAAACCGTGTGAACGGCGACATTGGTCTGCTGATTGGTGGCCGTCACTGTTGCACCGGGCACCACCGCGCCGCTTGAATCTGTAACGCGGCCTACGATAGTGGCGCGCGACTCCTGTGCGAGTGCTGGCGCCGCAATTATCACTAGGTAAAAGAGCAGAGCAGACAAGCTCAGCCCACCGACAATGTTCTGGCCCTTTGGGATGAATTCCGTCTTGTGCCTTAGCAACATATCAATCTCCTTTTGCCACGCTTCGCGTGTCGACCAAGGTTTTCCAAGACCCAACGCCACAATGCCAACGAGACAAGTAAGCACACAAGCCTTTCTCGGACTCTGTGTGAAAACTCATGCGATAGTACTAATCCGCTCGACAGTCAGAATCGTATAACACACCCCGTAACGGCTGTCAAGCACTGTTTTAATCGATTTAAATGCTTGAAAAAGATGGACAAATTTCCTAAGGTCATCTTCGCATGTGTCCTATCTTAGGCGGAAGGCGTACTCCAGAGGCGACTTGTGTCTTGACTTTGATTGCAGGACGGTGGAATAATAAATTGTCGGTGATTACGAGTAAATTGTCCTATAACTTGATTAACATGAATAACATAGAAGAAAGAACGAACGCAAAACCACCGTGGGGGGTCGCTCTAATGGTAGCGGGTTAGGCATTAAGACACACGGAAGTATGGAGAAAAAGTGGGGAGGCCAACAGCCATGACATTTTCGACCGAGGACAGAGACAACAGTTGCCTCGGCGTGAGGCATCTTAATCGATCTTGGTTGCTCTACGCTCCTTTGCTATACTAGCTTTCGCCAAGCGTGATATCCTAATAAGTTGGTCCGACGAATTGTTGGGGAACTTACGTCCCTGGGAGAAATGAATGCACACGATGAAGGATGTGGCGCGGCTTGCAGATGTTTCTGTAGCAACCGTGTCGGCGGTCTTGAACTCGAAGCCGGCAGTGCGCCCTAAACTTGTCAAGCGCGTAAAAGATGCGATGGAAGCTCTGGATTACCGGCCAGATTATGTGGCGCGAAGCCTCAGAACCAGGCTGACACACAGCATCGGGATGGTTATAACAAACATCGCGAACGCGTTCTTTGCAGAGATGCTTCGGGGGGTTCAGGATGCCGCACGGCAAGCACAGTATTCGGTCATACTCTGCATTACCAACGACGACCCTGCCGAGGAGGAGCGGCACTTGATAACCCTTTACTCGCGACGTGTAGACGGCATCCTGCTTGCTACCACGTTGCAACACGTCGCGCAGATTCCCCAGGCTCGTTGGCCTTGCCCGATGGTGCTCGTTGATAACGCCCTTCCTGGATTCCAGGGGGATGCCGTGCTCGTCGACAACAGAGCAGCAGCTTACAAGGGGACTAAACATTTGATTGAGTTGGGTCACACCCGCATCGGCGCTATTACAGGTCCCCCCGAGGTATCAAGTTCTCGGGATCGAGAGAAAGGCTTCCGTGATGCTATGGAGGAGGCCCGCTTGGTAGTACCACAGCAATTCGTCAAATCCGGCAGATTCGGTGTGGAGGGTGGCTATTTCTGCGCGTTGGAGTTCCTCAGAATGACCGAACGTCCCTCCGCAGTCATCTCCTTCAACTATCTTATGACCGTAGGTTTACTGCATGCCGTTGAAGAAGTTGGGATCCAATGTCCCAGGGAGATGAGCATCGTAGCAATCGATGACTTTGACACAGGTCTGAATGGGTTCAGTTTAGCTTCGCTTTTCAACCCCAAATTGACCACAATCAGGCAACCGGCCTATGCGATGGGCAAGCGGGCTTTTGAAAGGTTACACAAAAGAATGAATACCCCCGAGGAGGCCCCAGATTCAGGTTCAGGGGTGACTTTGATCCTCGATACTGAACTCATCATTCGAAACTCCACGGCGCCCTGCGAAAGTGCGCAGCCGGGTGACGCTTCCACGGCAACCAACCGCGCATCCGAACTCAGGGCGGCGGCAACAGCTTGATCGCTCATCTCGGCAACTCGACGATGTGGGGAGCGAGACCGCACCTCGGATAGAGTTGAGAAATGGCAGGATTTGTCCTTTTAGTTGAGGCCAGAGACCGGATTTGAAAACCTTGGCAGCAAGCTCGCGGCCGCACTCGACGGACTCAAACCATCCCCCAGCATGTTTCTTGAGGGCCTTTTTTTCGCCCCTGTCGGCGTCCTTCTTCTCTTCAGGAATCGTGCCAGTCGCCGCCTCGATGACAAGCTTCCTCAGATCAGTAGCTTTGACCTTTATGGTAAGAAAATCCTTGTCACCGATCTCAGGGCTCTCAGCTAAAGTTCTCAGTCAATCACCCGAATCCCCGTCAGCGTCCTTGATGAAATCTTCGAGGCGATCGAGGGGAACGAATTTGATGATGTTCTCCTCGAGGCAGCCGGACGGCCAAGGGCCCGTGCAAAGAACTCATTGACGCGATTGTCACCATTGAGGCGGCGGAACACCGCTCTCCCGGAAGGCTGTGCCGCATGGTAGAAGGTAGTTGCCCTGGCATAAAGCTTTCAAAGTGTACGAAGCTCTGGAAGTGCTTGGACACATGGAAGCAAAAAACGATTTTCGCCAAACCCAATCGGGAAGGCTGGATGCGCGGGGTCAGCTTCTTTGCCGTGCGGGAACTGGCATACTCACGGAACTGGGCATATTGGGGGTACTGCGAGCAACAAAGGTCAGTCCGGCGTCCGGCTTCCTATCCATCACTTGAGGAATGGAAGTCTGCTGCGGACAGGAGGCAACAACAATGGAGCGTGAGGGTTGTTCAATTGCGTTGAGTGATTGCCTGGAGTTCGCAAAGGCGCTTGCCATCGAGGCGGGTAGGGTCACTCTCAAGTATTTCCGTCGTGATGTTGTTGTCGAATATAAGTCCGACACGACCCCGGTTACCATCGCTGACCGAGAGACCGAACTGTTCATGCGGTCAGCTATCCACCAGAGATACCCGCAGCACGGAATCCTGGGAGAGGAAGATGGGGAGACAAACCCAGGTGCTGAGTGGCGGTGGATCTTGGACCCCATCGACGGGACACAGGCATTTATTCATGGAGTGCCACTCTACACGATATTGATTGCCTTGGAATCCGCGGGAGAAAGCATACTCGGTGTGATTCACTGCCCACCGTTAGATGAAACGGTCGCTGCAGCTGCGGGGTGCGGCTGCACTTTCAATGGGCAGCGTTCAAGAGTTAGTCAAGTAAATGATCTGGCCCAAGCCCGAATCAATGTTACAGACTACGCCGACTTCATGAGGCGTAGTCCGAGGTTTGCCATAGCGCTGCTCTCCAAAGCTAGAATGTGTCGCGGCTGGGGTGACGCCTATAGTTATCTATTGGTGGCGAGTGGTCGCGCCGAGATTGGATTGGACCCCGTAGTCTCCGTGTGGGACTGCGCGCCGCTAAGACCAATCATTGAAGAAGCCGGGGGCAGGTACAGCGATTTCAACGGGCTACAGACATCGCAGGCTTCAACCGTCCTGGCGAGCAATGGCCATGTGCACGATCAACTTCTGGACTTAGCCAGGCTCGACTTCAATTGAGATAACGAATAGTGATTCGTGCGGCAGATTTGCTTGGCTCACCCCCGTAAGATCCAAAAAGTCAACTCAGGGCAGTTCCCTTTCCCAGCAAGGTCCACAGGGTGCAAGTTTCCGTTGGATCAAGGATCGCTTCTCGTTTAACGGCTTCCCGGATCCACACGCCTCACGGCTCGGGACGACCGCCTGCAACCAGTCCACGAACGGTCCGCGCAAGGCACTGGGATGTGGGCCGACACCCCCCGCTGATCATCGCCTCTCGAATTTTGTCTGCCCTCCGTCAGGCTGCCTCACGATAATAGTAGCTCAGCATTCCGCCCAGCCGCTGGCGGCAGCGGATGGCTCCAGTGCTACCGACGCCTGACTTTTCCTCTATGATCACTCGGTTGCCCAATCCTTGGTGGTTGCGCTCGTGATGATAGTGCACCACGAATTCGTGGAGGGCCTTTCGCAGGGAGCCTTCTCCGAACAGGATCAGGCGCTCCAGGCAGGATGCCTTGATGGTTCTGACGAAGCGCTCCGCGTGGGCATTCAGATTCGGCGAGTGGGGCGGCAGTTTCACCGATTGCACCCCACTCGCCGCCAGAGTCGCCAGGAACTCTGCCGTGAACAACGGGTCCCGGTCATGAATCAGGTATCGTTTGCCGACCAGGAAGCCTTCCGCGGCATCCGTGAGGTTGCGTGCTACTTGGCTCATCCAGAGCCCGTTCGCTTGTCTCGCCAGTCCAGCGATCTCCACCCGTCGGCTCGACAGGTCGATTAAGAAGAGCACCAGAAATCTCGTCAAGCCGTTCCGCGTCCAAGCCTCGACGGTGAAAAAGTCTGCCGCCACCATAACCTCTCGATGCCGGCACAGAAACTCCTTCCAGGTGGTCTTCCGGCTGCGCTCGGGTGCCGGTTCCAGACCGTGCTCCCTAAGAATGTTGGCGATGCTGCCCCGCGCAACCTCGTGGCCCAGATTGGCCAGCGCACCCTGTATTCTCCGGTAGCCCCAATCCCGGTTCTCGGTGGCCATGCGCACCACCAACTGTTGGATGCCATCCTGCGTGGGGGGACGTCCAGGGCCACGCCGCTTGCTGCCATCATATTTCCTGGCGATCAGCTTTCGGTGCCAAGCCAGGAGCGTCTCCGGCGTGACCAGGGTCTTCAATTCCTGAAGCACCCGCCCGCCCAGTTTCTTGGCCTTGACGGCTAAGCGCCGGCGCTGGTCATCATTCAGGCGCAGACGCTGGTTTCCGAGCTGCTCGCGCAACACGCAGTTCTCTTCTTCGAGGTAATCGATTACGTCGCGTTGGTGTTGGTTCAACCACCCGGCGAGCGAAATCAGCAGGAGGCGAAAGGGATCGAGTGTCAGACTCATGGTGACAGCGTAACATCCCGGAGCGGTCTATGATATGCGTTAGATCCGGGCTGAAAAGATTCTCTAACCTCTTGCGTTTTCAGTCGCATCCAATTTTTGGACACTACGACCACGACAGCTCCGGAAAGGGCGGGCACTTGTCCGCGTTGAGATAGTTCTTGCATCGTTCCTCTGAAGGATGAGCGGTAACGCGCTGGCGGGCCAGCGCCATCAGGTCGCGGACATCCATAGCGTAGACCTGGACTGCGGCATCGAGGCTGGCCGAGGCCAGCCGTTTGCCGTCCGGGCCCCAGGCCACGCTCTGAACAGATCTGCTGTGGCCGCCCACGGTCAGCAATTCCTTGCCCGTCTCGGCGTCCCACACCTTCGCGGTGTTGTCCCAGCTCCCCGGTTGGGAGAATCTCGGGAACGAACAAGGGAGAGGGCGAGGTGTCCGAGAGATCGCGGGGACACGGGTCAAGGTGCTGACTGACTCCATCTCGAAGGGGGCCTGTCAGCTCCTGGAGAGCTCGCCCGGCGTCTCGGCTACAAGATTGTGGTTGCGAACGAGCCGGTCGGGGGTATGCTGCGGTGGCGGAGGATGCCAAAACGGAAATCCTGGCTAAGTCGTGATCTTTTCGATTGTGCATGATTGTTGTCCGTCAGACGGCCGTAGAGTTATGTGGGAAAGATAAGGAGTTCTTTAATTGATATACTGGCGCGGCTTAGGGCACTTCCTGGGCTGCTTTTGACAGGACAAACCGGAATTCAAAGATGGAAGCCTCGTATTTACTATAAGGAGATGGCAATGAGTGACCGAAGAGCGTTTATGAAAGATGCAGGATTCTTGAGCCTTCTTCCCTGGGCTAAAACTGTGCGCGCTCAGCCGCGTAGCGAAGAGGTGAGTGGTTCGTCTAATAATGGGGCATTTCATGCGGAACCTGGGGCGATAGTGCTTGAGAACGCCGAGATGCGTCTCTTAATAGGTTCCAGCGGCTCAGCTAAAAGCTTGGTCCATAAGCCTAGCGGGCAGGAGTGTCTGGCGAGCGATATACAAATACCAATGTTCAACGTGACGCAATACCGTCCGTATGATAACGAACTACAGCTAGCTTACCCCGCCAAGAAAACGGACTTCCCTGCCGATCGAGTACGACGGGAAGGCGACCGATTAATCGCGAGCTTCACAAGTGTGGGCTATGAGGCGGCCATCGGGCTCAAAATCACCGACGCGTATATTGCGTTCCGGCTCTTAAGTCTTACATATAACGGATATACTCCGGTCAGGCCAAAGGAAAAAACTACCATTGACGAAACTTTGTTCGTGCAACTACCTATAAAGGACCGGAAGAACTTGGGTGAATGGCTGAACGTAATGTGGGACGAAACAGTTGCGGTCAACCTTTTGGGAACAGACCCATATGCGCAGATTGATGCAATGGACCGTGGCGGGTACCACTTGTTCCAAGCAGGAACAGTGAGGGATGTGCAATTGGAAGGCGTGGGAGCAGCTCTGATTACGACAACGACGCCGCAACTACTCGATCGAATTGCTCGGGTGGAAGAGGACTTTAACCTACCTAGGGGCGTCGAGAGCCGCCGCCGAAAAGAATACAGGTATTCCTATTACCAACCGATTACGATGACCCCGCAAGACGCTGAGCGGCAGATTAAGTTTGCCAAGATGGGCGGTTTCCGAGCGATGAATGTCTACTGTCTTGCCTTTGCCAAGACTGTGGGTCATTTCCCATGGAAACCGGAGTATCCGAGAGGAATGGCCGATCTGAAAGAGATTGTGGCGAAGATAAGCGGGGCCGGCATACTTCCAGGACTTCACATCCTCTATACGATGGTCCACGAGGAAGATGCCTATGTAACACCAAGACCGGACCCGCGTCTGAATCTACTACAGAGCTTCACCTTGGCAGAAGATATCGATGGCTCGGCGACCGGTGTTCCGATTGAAGAGAACCCGCGGCTGTGCACTATGGCGGACGGCAAGAGGATCTTAAAGATCCAAAACGAGCTTGTTGCTTATCAGGAATACACCACCGACCCACCCTATCAGTTCCGCGGTTGTCAGCGAGGCGCGTTAGGCACCCACGCCGCTTCGCATGAGATGAGTTCTAGAGTTGGAATGCTCGATATGTATGGGGGTGGTGCGCCATCCTGGCTATTCATGCGGTTAACCCAAGCTACGAGTATTCAATTGGAAGTGGCCGAACGAATCAAGGCAATATACGAGCAGGCGGGATTCAAGTTTCTATACTTTGACGGCGCTGAACAGGTGCCAGCTCCTTACTGGTACACGGTGTCTCAGGCGCAGAGGATCATAGTTAACTCCCTGCGACCGAAACCCCTCTATGCAGAGGGGTCCTGCAAGTCCCATTTCAGCTGGCATATTGTCACGCGGGGAAATGCGTTCGATACTGCTATTCCGGAGCAGATCAAGGCAGCAACACGCGCTTATCCTGCCACGGAAATCCAGAGGGTGGCAAAAGATTTCACGAGCATCAATTTCGGATGGATTGGATACTGGGCGCCAAGCAAAGAAACGATTGGTACTCAGCCGGATATGCTCGAGTATGTTTCGAGTCGCGCCGCAGCCTGGGATTGCCCAATCTCGCTGTCCGAAGGTGGGTCCGACCTCTTGTCGGCCTTGGAGGCTCACCCGAGAACAGCGGACAACTTGGAAGTGTTACGCCGGTGGGAGGAGGTTCGTGACCGGGAATGGTTGACACAAGAGCAGAAGATGGTGCTTCGCAACTTGGAACAGGAGCATACTCTGCTGGTGGACGAGCGCGGAGAGTTCGTGCTTGTACCCTGGGACCAAATAGAGGATGTGGCAGGTGCGAAGGTACCCGCTCGGGCCTTTGTATTCGAGCGCAACAGAAAAGTGTACGTTGCATACTGGCACACCTCAGGAGAAGCATTCTTGGAGCTGGCATTAGAGGCACGACAGCTGACCCTGATGAGAGAGTTCGGAAAGTCGATCGAGGTCAAGGGGAACGCAAAGATGGTGAAACTGCCACTTGGAGATCTCCGTTATATCGAATTTGATCAGCTGACCTGCCAGGAAGCAATTACAGCTTTCCAAAAGGCAAGAATCATCCAGGGCTAGCAGTCCGTGGTGTGCGCCGGGATAAACCGGCGTCGAGTAGTGAATGAAAGAGTCATACAGGAAAGGTTTAGCGAGCCATGGATGGCGCTCGCTGGCAAATCGGTGGAGCAGTTTACGCGTACTGGACTGGTCAAGAACATGATGAGCGCCGCTGGGAAAGAAAGACCATAAAACGGAACAGTGCCGCTCAATTTACGATTTCGGGGTGATAATGTCACCGCTTGAAGATCGCCGACGGCAGTCGGCCGGTCATGGCGGGTCAAACAGAACCGTCAGACACTGAATTCTTTCGGCACATCCATAACGACCGTGGTTAAGTTAGAGGACACGGAATTTGCGATTCTCCACAAGACTGCCATGAAAAAGGTCATGGTCCTTTCCCCGAGCGATGCGGTAGCCCAGATTCCTGATGGGGCGACCGTCGCCATTTCCGGTTTTGTCGGCTGTGCTCATCCGGAAGAGTTGACGATGGCTCTCGAAGTGTACTTCGCACAAGAGGGCAGACCCCGCGATCTAACCCTGGTCTACGCCGCCGGGCAGGGGGACGGCGAGACGCGCGGCCTGAATCACCTGGCCTCGGAAGGAATGTTACGGCGAGTGATTGGTGGTCACTGGAACCTGACTCCCAAGCTCGGCCAACTGGCGTTGGCAAATAAAATCGAAGCTTACACTTTTCCGCAAGGTGTGATCAGTCGTCTCTTCCGGGAAATTGCGGCCGGAAGCCCAGGGGTCATCAGCCATGTCGGGCTAGGGACCGCTGTTGACCCACGCCAAGGCGGCAGCAAGCTGAACCGCCGTACGAGTGAGGACCTGGTGCAACTCATTGAGCTAGGAGGAAAAGAATGGCTTTGGTATAAGGCTTTCCCCGTTCACATAGCCCTTTTGCGGGGTACTGCCAGCGACTCCTTTGGTAACATCTCGTTCGAAGAGGAAGCGGTGGTCGGGGACGTTCTTTCGATCGCCCAAGCCGCCCGGAACTCTGGTGGCATGACGTTTGTGCAGGTGGCCCGGTTGGTGGAGGATTTTTCCCGTGACCCAAAAACCATCATTGTCCCGGGCATCTTCGTGGATGGCGTGGTTCTCGCGCGCAAGGAGAATCACATGCAGACATTCGCCGAGCAATTCAATCCCGCCTATATCACCGCTGGCAATATTGCGGGGGTCGAGTTCCCTTCTCTAGAGGAGGGTCCCAGACGTTACGTTGCCGCGCGTGCCCTGATGGAATGCCAAGTCGGCGACGTGATCAACTTGGGGATTGGGATACCGGAGGGCGTGGCGGGAATTGCCAAGGAAGAGAACCGGTTGGACCAATTCACTTTAACCGTGGAGGCCGGCGCGGGCGGGGGTATTCCTGCTGGCGGGCTGAGCTTCGGAGCTTCTGCATATCCCTCGGCGATTATTGCCCAGCCGTATATGTTTGATTTCTATGATGGTGGAGGTCTGGATGTTGCCATTCTGGGAATGGCGGAGTGTGACGCACAGGGGAATGTAAACGTCAGCAAGTTCGGGGGGCGGATCGCAGGCATCGGCGGCTTCATGAACATCTCCCAGACGGCGCAGAAGGTCGTGCTTGTGGGCACTTTTACGGCCGGCGGGCTGAAAACATCATTTGCCAACGGCAAACTGAGCGTCGTCGCTGAGGGTAGAACCTGGAAGTTTGTAAAGATGGTTGAACATTTGACGTTTAGTGCTTCCCAGGCGCGGCTTAGGGGCACGAAGGTCCTTTATGTCACCGAACGAGCGGTTTTTGTCCTTGGCCCTTCGGGGCTCGAACTAACTGAGATTGCGCCCGGGATGGATCTGGAGCGAGACATCTTGGCCCACATGGACTTCCGGCCGGTGATCGCCGCGCCCCTAAAGGTCATGCCAGCAGAGGTTTTTCTTCCCCGGCAAGCCCGGCAAGGGCAGCAGCGGGATGGCCAGGCAACTTCAAACGCGTAGCGGACCGTGGGGGGCGCCGGTCAAGATGGGGGGCTCTTGGCGGCGCTTCTGATGTCTGGTTAAAGGCCGGTACGCTTATCGACTTGGGAGGACGTGTCCTTTCGGTAAGGCTGCGTGACTTGAGCTGACGGAAGTTGCTAACGTCTGTCCTTTGCCCCACGGGGCGAGGAGGGCAGACGATGGCCGACGAGATTCCTGATATTCCCCCTAACATGCAGAAGGTTTACCGACGACTCAAGCGGTGGCGAAGTACGCACACGGGGCGCTTGCCGATACCGGATTCTTTGTGGGCGGCGGCGGCCGAACTGGCCCGCGCCCATGGGATTAATGCCACCGCGAAAGCTCTGCATCTGGAGTATGGCAAGCTCAAGCAGCGAGCGGAAGTTGCGATGCCGGCAGTGAAGAAGCGCGTGGCGAAGGCCCCGGCAGACGTCCCGCGCCGAGCACGGCGCACGGCACCACCGACGTTTGTGGAGCTGATGGCACCGTCTCCCGGTAGTTTTCCGGGAGCCGTGGTCGAGCTGGAAGGGCCGCGGGGCCGGATGAGGATCGAGCTCAAAGGTGTCGCCACCGCAGAGCTGGTCGCCCTGAGCCGGGCGTTGTGGAGCGGCGAGGCATGATCCAGGTCGCCCCGCAGACCCGCATCCTGGTGGCGGTGGAAGCGGTGGATTTCCGCAACGGGATTGATGGCTTGGCGCGGGTGTGCCAGGAGCAGTTGCAGGCGGACCCTTTTTCGGGCCGGCCGTTCGTGTTCCGCAACCGTCGGCGCACGGCGCTGAAGATCTTGGCCTATGACGGCCGGGGATTCTGATTGTGCCAGAAGCGGCTCTCGCGCGGGCGCTTCGGTTTCTGGCCGGTGAGCCCGACGGGGGTGACGAAAGCCCTGGAGGCGCACGAGTTTTACGTGCTGCTGGCGGGCGGGGATCCCGCCTCGGCACCGGCGGCTCCCGTCTGGCGGCAGGTCAGCGTCCCCGGCTGAGAAAAAATGGCGCTGGGGGCTTGCGTTCTTATTTCGTCTCTGTTACGCTCGGGGGCATGGAAGGAGAGTTTCGCTACCGGGGCCGAATAATCACGGCGGCGGAAGTGGAATTTATCCGTCAGTTGATCGCCGAACATCCCCACACCAACCGGCGACAGCTTTCGCTGCGAGTGTGCGAAGCCTGGGGGTGGAAGCAGGCCAATGGCGCACTCCGCGACATGGTCTGCCGAGGACTGCTGCTGGAACTTGCGCGGGCCGGGCGCCTGGAGTTGCCGCCCGCGCGCCACGTGCACCGCAACCCCCTCGTCCGGCGCGCGACGGACGGGGGGAAAGCCCCGGCCCCGCTACTGCTGGACACCACTCCCCTGGAGACCTCGCTGCGGGCGCTTCGGCCGTTGGAGTTTCAGCAAGTGCGGCGCACCCCCGAGGAACCGCTCTTCAACTACCTTGTCGCCCAGTATCATCCGCTCGGCTACACGCGGCCGGTCGGGGAACATCTCAAATATCTGGTCTCGGCTGCGGGCCGGGTGATTGCCTGTCTGGCTTGGTCGTCGGCGCCGCGGCATCTGGGCGCGCGCGACCGCTTTATCGGCTGGAGTGCGGAGGCGCGGCGCCGCAATATCCGTTTTCTCGCCTACAATCCGCGCTATCTCATTTTGCCTTGGGTGCGCGTCCCGCATTTGGCGTCGCACGTTCTAGGTCAGATGGCGCGCAGAATCGCGACAGACTGGGAGCGCTTCTACGGGCATCCGATCTATTTTCTGGAAACCTTCGTGGATCCCGAACGCTATCGCGGCACCTGTTATCGTGCGGCCAACTGGGTGGTGATGGGGCGCACGACGGGGCGGGGCAAGAACTGCCCGAACAAGCGGCCCAATCGGTCGATCAAGGAAGTGCTGGGGTATGCGCTCACGCCGCATTTTCGCCAATGGCTGGCGGAGGTGTAGGATGAAGCCCGGACGCGAGGTGATCGAGGTGAACCTGGAAGAGTGGCAAGCACTGCTGGAGCGGGGGCGCCAGGAGCCCCTGGACGAGGAGGGTTATGAGAAGCTCCAGGCCGCGCTGCGCGCCTTCCGTCTTTTGACCGACTTGATTGGCGAGAAGGATACGACAATCAGCCGGCTACGCGCCGTGTTGGGAAAACCGAGCACGGAGAAGACGAGTAAAGTTCTGCAGCAGGCGGGGCTGGTGCCCCCGGCGAAAAGTCATCCCTCTCCCGGCGGTAAGGCGGGCCCGAGCGAGAAGGCGAAAGCCGGCCACGGACGGAACGGGGCGGCAGCGTATCAAGGTGCCGAGCGAATCAAAATCCCGCACGCTTCCCTGAAGCCAGGGGATCACTGTCCGGGCTGTTTGAAGGGGAAAGTTTACGTACGCAAGGAGCCCGCCTTGAGAATTCGGGTGGTGGGCCAAGCGCCGCTGGCGGCCACCGTTTACGAATTGGAGAGCCTGCGCTGTAATCTGTGCGGTGAGGTTTTTGAGGCCGCCGCGCCGGAGGGCGTAGGGGAGAAGAAATACGACGAGAGCGCGGCGGCGATGATCGGGCTGCTGAAGTATGGCAGTGGCGTTCCGTTCTATCGGCTGGCGGGTCTGGAGGCGAGTCTGGGGATTCCGCTGCCACCTGCGACGCAATGGGAGATCATGGCGGAAACGGCGGCGGTGATCCAGCCGGCCTTCGACGAGGCGATCCGTCAGGCGGCGCAAGGCGAGGTGCTCTACAACGACGATACGGCGATGAAGATTCTGGCGCTGGCCCGGGCCAGCCCGCACTCGGCCGGGGGGGAAGAAGAACCATCGAGCTCGCGGGAGCGCACGGGGCTGTTCACTTCTGGGATTGTCTCCACCTGGCAGGGGCGGCGGATAGCGCTATTTTTCACCGGACGGAGGCATGCGGGGGAGAATCTCGCCCAGGTATTGGCGCACCGGGCCGCCGGGCTGGCTCCGCCCATCCAGATGTGCGACGCGTTGTCCCGCAACTTCCCCAAGCTGCCCAAGCCCCTGGAAATCATAGTGGGGAACTGTAACGCGCATTCCCGGCGCCGTTACGTCGACGTCGTGCCCAACTTTCCCGAGCCGTGCCGTTATGTGTTGGAAAGCCTGGGCAAGGTCTATGGCTATGACGCCCAGGCGGAGGAAGGGGGTCTGTCGCCGGAGGAACGGCTGCGCTTTCACCAGGAGTACAGTGGCCCCATCATGGACGAACTACACACCTGGCTCCGCGCCCAGTTCGAGGAGAAGAAAGTCGAACCGAACTCCGGGCTGGGATCAGCGATCACTTACAGTCTGAAACATTGGTCACGGCTAACCCTCTTCCTCCATCAAGCCGGCGCTCCGCTGGACTCCAATATCGTGGAGCGCGCCCTCAAAAGAGCGATTCTCCATCGCAAGAATTCGCTATTCTATAAGACCGAGAACGGTGCGGAAGTGGGCGATCTGTTCATGAGTCTCATCCACACCTGCGAATTGAACGACGCCAATCCCTTCGAGTACCTCACGGAGCTGCAGAAACACACGGCTGAGCTGGCCCAGAATCCGGCAGCGTGGATGCCTTGGAACTACCGCCAGACACTCCAGCAAGCCACCGCCAACGAAGATTCCGCATAGGCCCCCGCCTGAAGTAGAATATCTCCCGTCTGGCCGGAAACGATGGTCTCTGGCCAGGCAAGAACATCACTCGAAAATGGCCGCAAAACGGGCCTCTTCCAAACCGAAATCGAACAGGGTTTTTGGCCAGGCACGGAAGCAGCCGAAAATGTTTCGCGCCGGCCTCTACGCCCGCGTTTCCACAAATGACCAACAGACCATCCCGTTGCAGATCCGCATGCGCAGTCTACGTGGATCGTGCGCGCCCGCTAACAGTCGCACTCGCTCAGTTCGGCGATCCAATCCCGCTCAACGGTCTCGGCTTGCATTCGGAACGCTCACGGTGACGACCCGAAGTATCCTGTTTTTATCGACACTCTGCCCCGGCGCGGGTATCAGCTTATCGCTCCTATCCAGGAAGGCAGCTCTGGTGAGGTCTCCGAGCCAGCGAGACCGGGACAAGACAGACTTGTCGGACGACATCGCGAGCTCGGTGAGTTGCGCGAGTACTTTCGGAGAGCGGTGGGGGGCAGTGGCAGATCGTTCTTGTTACCGGGGAACCGGGCGTAGGACCTATCGTGAAACTTTAATAAAAGATTGTCGGTTTTGCAAGGACTTGTCTCATGCAAGATGAGCCTGGAGGAGCGATTCGCTATTGTTCGACCGTCGCTCTCTGGATTGAATCATCGATCAGCAGGAGAGGCGTCCGGAGGCGACGTTACGCAGTCTCAGGACCGAAGGATGGCGGCTGGGTGTAAACTGAATAGGATCCGGGAGTCCAAAAAGGAAATTCCGGATATTATGGTCAAGCTTCCAGAGTTTAGCGCTGTCAGGGCTCGCGTGATGCGGATCCTCCGCCCAAGCACCAAGTTGGGCCGCGCCACACTGTGGTTTGGCGGATTGAGTGTCCTCTTCATCGCTCTGCGCTGGATCACCGGTTCTGCGTCAGGATCGAAGCTGCGTGGCTGGGTGACGTTCGTTACTGTTGTTTTCGCATTCTGTGCCTTGTTGCTTACCTTCCGTTGGGCCTGGCGGCATCTCATGTGGCGGCTACGCCATCGACTGATCGTCACCTATATCTTCATCGGTGTCATCCCCATCGTGCTGCTGTTGCTGATGGCTGGTGTCGGGAGCTATCTGTTTGCT
>Ga0208034_1000689_pt1 | contig 25110 bp, 25 predicted proteins | sample June2015DPH_8_10_FD_184699 | JGI IMG/M metagenome (GOLD analysis project Ga0208034, IMG submission 184699) | Peatland microbial communities from SPRUCE experiment site at the Marcell Experimental Forest, Minnesota, USA - June2015DPH_8_100... | ecosystem: Environmental > Terrestrial > Soil >...
ACAGGGGCGGGCGTCTGCTTACGACGCCGACACCGTCGCATTTGTCGTCGTCGTGGCCGGACCCACCGTCTGCACCGCCGGCGGCACCCACGAGCCGTTCAGCGCGGACTCTTGCGGCCAGTACAAACGTAACACAAGATAAAATGCGCCTGATGGGGCGGGGAGCCAGTTGAACTCCTTGCTAGCACCGGGTGACGCGTTCTGAATGTAGATGTCGAGCGACCCGTCCGGGTTGTACGTCATGTTACCGAGGTGTGGCGCGATCGTATATCGGTTAAGTGAGTTGGTCACGGGGTAGCCTTGGCTGTTGTACATTGTGAGAGACCAAAACGCGTTGACTGGCGGGGTGCTATCGTTCGTAAAGTGCAACACGTAGTTATTCGCGCCGGAGTACGGGACGCCAGTCGCAGTGGTATTTGACTGGAAGTACAGCCCGTCCTGGGGGAGGTTGAGGAACGCTCCACGCAAGACCCCGGCATCACGAAGCGTGTAGTTTGTCCCGTAGGTAGCAATATAACTGGTATCCCAGCCATTATTGTGCACAATGCCCGGAGAACTGACGCTCGCCGTGTAAGCTTCGCTGATTCCGTCTTGGTAACCCTGTGTGATCGCGTTCTGCATCGTGGTGTTCAGGCCGTTCCAGTTAAAGGGCGTGCCCGGGACGATGCCGATCCGTGCGAGTTGATCAACGAGGGGCTTGTCCGCGCTGTAGGGAGGGTTACCGCTCATAACCGCTGCCATGCGACCGTAGAACTTAGAGGGGGTCATATTAGCGACCTCAGCATAGATAGCCGGACCCCTAACGTATGTGCTGTTCACGTTGGGGTTTACAGGTACGGTGGCCGGCGGCGTGTAGTTCGTGCCCCACGCGCTGAGGGGGGTCAGGGTGAAATTATCCAGAAAGGCTGCCGTGGCAGGAAGGTCAGCAGGGCCGTTCTGCTGTGCCCGTCCTACGAGCAGAATGGTGTTCGTCGGTGTCTGAGTCCGAGTCACGTTTGCGGGGAGCGTGCCATTCCACCCGGGACCGACGAGGGCGAAGGCGCCCGATTCGTTTCCAGTGGTGCGTGATCCCAATGAGGGGAGATCCTCCTGCCACGCATCTACCAGCTGGATCACGTTGTACCGACCGTTCGACGCAGGAACGCTCAGTACCATCGGCTCTTTCGTCAGGTTAAGCCATCCTTGCACATAGCCAAAGTCATAGGTTGGAAACGGCAGCGGTGTGCTTGACGACGCTGTCAGTTGCGCCTGATATGGTCTCGCGAGCTGGTTGATGGGTGCTACACCAAGAGCCGGATCCGGCGCCGGCACTGCCGTTTGGTGATCCTTAGAGACATCATCCCAAACGACGGGGTAGCCGTAGACGTACGCCGCCGCCGCGATCTGTCGCGCCTCCGCCGGTGTCGGCGGACCGGTCGTGGTGGGAATCGTGATCCCATCGATCGTCTGGTTGGTCGACGCGTTCTGGGTGGTTATACACCCAGCGCCGCTGATCACTACAATTACAATAACAAGGATGCTCAGCATCCAGAATGGTTTCATGGAGATTTAGCGCGCGTGTCCGTTTAAATAGATTGCGAAATGGCGTTGTCCTTTTTTTTATTTTTGTCCGCCACCAAAAAGGAACCATTTTGAGGCCGTTATTGATGTGTATATGCGGCAGTGGAGGGATGTCGAGCTTTCAGAGTGAGATGGCCCGTCAATCAAAGATTCAATCCGTTTCTAGGCCGAGGCATACGCTGGAACTCTAGCAAACTTTTCGGCAATGAAGGTGCGCTAAACGGCGGTTAGAGTCCCTCGGAGAGAAGGTGCGGGTAACAGGGAGGGATCGCATCTTATCACCTGTCTAGTTGGTAGGTTAGTTCGTGAATAGGCGCCAAAAATCGCCCCATTCGTCAAATTGAGACGCCAATCGTTCTTTAGCACTGTGGCTTTTGTTGCAGAAACAGCGAACCGGCACGGCTAACTGACTGTTGTCTCAAAAAACAAAAAAAGCAACGCTTACGCTATGCTTTGAACGTCAGAACTCTACGATTTACGCAATTCCGTATGCTTTGCCGCTACTGAAGTTCGAGCTTAATGCCGCCAATTCTAGGCGCCAACCAATTGTAAATCAGTGCTGCAATTGCCACTATGATATAGCCGCCAATGAAGCCGAAAACCAAGCCACCGACAATAGCGAAAGCTTCGAGGCCTGCTCCCGAGCCGAGCATCGTTGTTGCATGAAAGGCATGGTGTGTGACCGAGACGCCAGTTGCAATGCCAATAGCTAATATGATACCTCTAATGAGTCCTAAAATGGCACTAAGTACTGCAACCATCAAGGCGACTGGCCTGACCGGAACCTTCGTGATGGTTTTCATTTCTCCCATTTTATCACCTCTCGTTATGTCTATTGATTATATTTTAAGAAGTAGCGCTACATATTGATTTAGATTTGATCTGTACGGCTGTCAGCACGCTGCGTAGAATGGGGCAACTATCGGCATCCACTGCCTGAGCACCTTTATGACGATATGTGGAGTATTGGCAAAATACTCAGTCAGGCATTAAACTGTCGCTAGCAGTTTTTGAATCAAGTATCAACACTGAATCGTAAGGAGTAAAACCGTGGTCAACCTCTTCGTGAGCGCTCTTATTATCACTACCACCATCGTTGCTGTCACCGATGCTATTGAGTTTTATCTTGTCTGGCGTGGAAAAGCGCAGATAACGCCACTGTTCGTCATCTTGGTTATCATAGTGACGATGGTACCATCGCGATCAATCTCTGGGTTCACATTTTCAGGTAGCTTGGCTAGGCACCTATATTACAGCTCACGAAAGGGTTAGTGTCGAGTGGAGCACCTTCCGGCATCTGCTGCCTGAGCACGTTTATGAAGTATAAATGAAGTATTGGAAAAGTAGTGTTCACAAGGTGACCCAACATTCCCATCTTAAGTATCATTTCATGCAGAATGCTCGAAGATGAGCTCACCTCTATTCTTGCCGATGACGACGACGTTAAGCAGCTTGTTATCGTTGACAGCACAGAACAGCAGGAGCTGGCACGAAAGCTGCGATCACAGAACCGCCCATTTCTTATTATGGATCTTGAAGGGGCCTTTAATCTCGTTAAGAGGCATCGACAGAGGGCGCATTCTGGCGGACATTTGACAAAAAGACATCGCGTTCTTCAGAAGCTGCTTCGCCGTCGAAGCGTAGACGATCTTGCTGTTGTTGTCCACGTTCTTCCGTTGAGGCTTCATATCGATAGCAAGCTCCTTAAGCAAGAGGTATACCACCAGATTGTGCGCTTGTCAGCCTTTTCAGACGGGATCTTTGTGCTCTATGGGATTTGTGATGCCCTTAGGACTCTTGAGTACGATTTCAACGGCAGTACATGTCAACTTTTCTTCCTCGCTGACGACAATGGGGCAACGGTCGATGACTGCATCGCCCTTGCGCTTGGTGGGAATCAGGCATATGCAAACGTACTCAACAACAACATCATGCTGTTTTTGACGCCCATGGTTGCGGCTCAGTGGCAAGATCTAAGCGAGGACTTCACGTTGATGAAGCATGCGCGATTTAAGAAGATCGCCAAAGTGGATACCGGTCTTTCCTATGAGCCAGATTTTAACGCAAACGTTGACAGATGTGCGAAGCACTTCAGCCTCTACCCCGTGTTGCTAAGAGGCAATACAAGCGTGATTCAAAAGAGTTATTTAAAGGCGAAAAAAGGGGTATGCAGAAACGGAGCCGCTCCTTAACGCTTCGATTATACGTAACAGCAACACGCATCTCAGAAGGAGCAACTGCTTTTTTATTGGGCTGCTGCATGCTCTTTTCACGACTTCAAATGAAATAGCTAGTTTTGTCAAAGGAGCGAGCTGGTAAATTCCAACAGTTGTGAACAGTTCCTTGAGCCGCTTCTCGAGTGTTGTGTCCCAACTGTTAGTCCTGCAAATAATACGGAGGCGGAGCCTGTCTAAAGGATAGTCAAATCCGCGCAGTTCTGCTATCAACGACTTTGCAATAGTTTCAATTCGTAACTGACATTCATCTAAGCTATCAAGAAACAGATGCAGTGTCGAATTATCGTTTTTCCAATGAGCAATGCTCTTGTTGTCAAACAACTGGTGTCGTAAAGTCCCCTCGTCGCTGTGGTCAGCGAGGTCAAACCAGCATGTTCGATAGTCGCTCTTCGTCGCTTCGATACGCTTGCACTCTGCTTGCAAAGCTGTGGTTTTACCCATCCCTGGATCTCCTAAGAGTACTAGGCACGGATAGGGCGAGATAGCTGAAAACGGAACGAGCACTGAAGCAACAAATGGATCCGAAAAGGGTTCTACTAAGTAGCCTTTACTATCTAAGAACTGTGTCCCCACCTCGGCTCCTACTGAACGCTCGTACCAGAACCGCTGGAGATTAAGTTGAGACATCTATGCCTCTACAAGTCGACCTACATGCATCCACTTTTCATCGCCTTTAGCTTTGCTTTTATGTGAGACTGTTTAAGTTCACGTTGTTGAAAAAGTGGAACCAATAAATCCGTCTCTGCGTAAGCTCTTGTTTTCTATGCTATTTAGGGGGAAGCAAGAAACTCTGTAGAGGACGATTAATGGTTTGAGGCAGGAGTTTCACAACAGCACGATCTTCTCCAGCCTACAAAGCCAGGCTACAGCTATCCCATCACACGTCTACCTTATTCACTTTCATGGCTTGAAGGATCTTCCGCTCGAATCGTAAATCCTCTATGACGAAGCGCCTGCATTTCTCGTAGTGATCTCCCAGCTCGCAATCTCAAGTGAAGAAAAAAATAAGGGCCGGGCTAGCATTACCAACAAACAGCACAAATCAGCCGCCTATATCAGGCGGAGGTCGCCGGCTGGATGCCTAAAAAAAGTAAAAACCACGCTGAAAACGGGAAAAACATAAGAATTTAGCACGCTAGAAAATTCTTTCCGAGGCATACTAATTGGGTGGTCAAGCTGGACATTTACTGCCAATTCAGGAAGGTGTCCAGGAGAGTGATGTAGCAGTTTCATAATTAAGGTTGCGACACTATGGCTAACTGACGGTCAGAACCTTGTTCGGACAACTCAATCAACCGATCGGATGCGTGATAGGCTTCCATAGCAACCTAATATTGACTATTTAGGCGAAATTTAGACGGGAGGGAAAATATGACGCCGAAAGACATAGACTTGCGAGAAGGACATGTATCAGACGTGGACGCTTTCCACGAATTTAAACGCGAGGGGATGCGAACAGCGCGATTACATTCGCCACCCACAGAAGATGACTATAAAGAGCTGGATCAAGCTTACAGCGATTCGAGCAAGGACTATCTACGTGGCAGTGGTAAGAGGTCATTATTCTACTATTCAGACGCCTTATTTACTGCCGATGAATTATTAAAGGGCTTTAGTTCGGCGCTTGCTCACGGGGATCGCGATCGCTGGGATTATAACAAATTTGACAAATACTCGCTAGAAGCAGTATTTGACGTATTCGGGCGCGCGAGGGCGATATATCAGCCAGCGCGGGTGTATAGTGTGGAAGTACTAGTGCATAGGGACTTATCAGGCGTGGATATTGAGAAGCTACGAGAAGTTGCGAAGGCTGCAGAAGCTGACGGGGTGACGCCGGGAGTCTATCGTATCTTTTGGGATTAAAAGCGAGGCCCGATATCGAGTTCGAACGAGAGCTCTTCTCCTTTCACCGCACATCATTCGAGGGGTGAATCCGATCTGGAAAGGAGACTCTATTCTTTCACGACAATAAGTTGAAGCTGTAGGCGATGGGCCCTTATCTATGCGGTGAGAAAAAGATGTCACTGGACGTGTATATAACTCCTAGCGCAGACGACGAGGAAGCAGTTCGGAAAGGATCGAAGACGACGTATGGGAAGAATAATAACAACACTGCCACCTGCATCCCATCAAGCCCTAAACATCCTATTCCTATTAGTTCCTACGAGTGACCGGAGATAATTCGGAAAAGTACCCTCTTTTTTATGTTTACCTCGTGGGACAGCAGGAGTGCCCAACCAACAAAAGCCTCCTGAAGCGCTCTTTTTTGCTCGTGTCGGCGGGATATGCCCCCCGCCAGAATCAAAGAGTTGTATGATAAACGCTGCGGATCTTTTTTGGGTCTCTTATTGCTGCTTATATCGGGGTTAGAACAAAGCGAACATAAGTTGCCTGATGCAGCCCACATATGGCTTTCAAATATTTAGGTGCGAAAATTCCTAATCTTCACAGCAATACTACTTGCGAAATACCCGATTGTGATGAATGATGCAAAAGAACCACTATAAAGCAACAGGCCACTGCCAATCGAATTTTGCAATGACTGTAGCACGCTTTGAGGGCTGGGACTAGAACTTGCAATAGAGCTCGCACTGGGTTGGCCGTAGGCGGGAGGCGTAATGCGTATTTCTGAAAATGTTTTGAGACTGAACGATTGTATCCCCGACGAGATTGTCACGTTTAGGGGGCGGCCAGCCACGTAAGGCAGAACTTGTTCAATGTTAGGGCCTTGGGTGACAGTGATGTTAGATGGCTGCAAATCTATTTGCGTGGTTTCCCCCGCAGTGTAGTTTTGCGGCCAGCTTATGACGCTGCTTTCCCCGGATGAGTCTGTCATAACAACGTACGGCGGAGGACTCATCGCATGTGTTTTCCAGTTGCCGCCTGCTTGCTCTTGAACTGACACAAGTGTGAACGCAGCACGGGTTACGTTGCCCGTTGCATTAGAACCAGCAGGAGGAAGGGATGAAAGCTGACCGAATTGAAAGAGAGACAAAGCAACAAGGGACAGCGCAGCAACAATCAAGAGAGCGACGATAGCAACTGCCGTATTTTTTCGAGTAAATCGCCGTCCAGTGCCACTCGCCTTAATGTTACGGAAAGCGACTCGGGCCACCATTCCTAGTCCAACGCAAGCGGCGCATAGGACAATAAATACAAGTGCGTTCACAGTAGTTACCGTTATAGTTTAGCCTTTAAACTTATTGCGTGCTGCGCACCACAAGAAGCTTTGACGCTTGATTGAGGCGAAGAACCGTGAATAAAACTTTCGATTTATAGCTAGTGAGGCATCGCCTAACTTGGCAGGTTGCTTGCTTTCAGTTGCCCGTTTCCCTCAGGGTAAAGCGAGGCGCGTAAAGAGACTTTCAAGATTCAGCCTTCTTTGTCACTTTCGAGAAGCGCTATTATTGCGTCGTCTTGGGTCTGGACTTTCCGTCTCTTGGCGCTCAGTTCCGCCCGGTACTTTTCGAAGTCGGCGTGAGTTTTTTTGCTTACGCTGATGGTCGCCCTGTCCTCGCGTTTCATCTGCCGTTCATACGTTTCATAACTGATAAATAGTTGTGGGTTCCTACCGTCAACGGAGATGAATTATGATGTCGACACTATGCGCAGTATCTGAGAACCCCACGTTGCACGAGATTCACCACAGCAAAATCTCATTGCATCGTGCAAAAACAGACTACAGCTACCCAACGATACGGCTACCGCACACGTTCTCAACGCTTGCTGGACTAAGAACGCACATCTACCAGACAGTTCACGACGGAGCGCTCGCGTTTCTTGTAGTTGTTTCGACTTCAGAGAGCAGCCCACATAAGCGTGAAAATGCCTTGGCAGACTCCGAAACCGTCGCCTTGACATGGCGGAGGTCGCCGGTTCAAATCAGGCCGAGCCCATCGTTGTTCTGGGGTGCTTTGACGAAATAACGGGCTCTGGGGAGCTTTTTGATTTTCGTTCGTCAGAAGAAGTGATTTAAGTTCTGCGATTTGTGATTCGAGAGCAGAGAGGTGAGCATTCACACCATTTTTTTCCACAGGTTTTAAAACTTGCTCACTCCGTTTTAAAACTCTGTCTCCTTTTAGCACGCTTTGTTTGGTGACGCGGCTGCACCGTCTGAACCACGTCTCGTATCTCATCGTAGTTCAAGCGCCCCTACGGGTAACTACAGGCGTGTTTAACGCAATTACCTCGATCTACTTTCAGGAACACACTCACAATAACGGCATCTTATCATATGGCCCTTTAATATCTTGTCTAGAATTCAGTCTCGGCTCATATAACGATCCCAGTCCTTCTCAAATTCCGGTGGTTGTTCCTCCTGACGTTCCATTTCAACTCGTCGCTCTAGCTCTTGCGATTGCCTCAATTCGATCTCTTGATAATGTCGGTTTGCATCCTCGACTAAGGTAGCTACCATCTTCCAGCATGCGCCGTCCTTTTGTATTGCCACTTTGTCTTTGGGGCATTTATAGCGGGCTGTGTTCCCAATGATCTTTGCGTTCGCACTTGCAGGAGCGTGTTTTTCGAAGTAACTCTTCCACTCTTCGGGTGGTGTGTCAGACAAAATATAGGGGACTATTATATCATTCACATCATTCCATGAGCGCAAAAACTCCTCGACGTGAGGGTAATCAACATCTAGAATCGCAATCTCTGTGAATGCCATACCTATTACCTCATGCGAATCTATCGATTTGGCTGAACCACTAGTTCCGCAAACTAGCTGCGCAAAAAAGTGGCTAAGGTCATTCGTTCAAGTACAGCACTTACGAACAGCTTAAAAGTTGCTGTTTGTCGGTGTGCTGCGCGTTTCTCTAGTTCAATACTGACCTAATAAGCATCCAAAACCGGTACAGAAGCCTTATTGCGATTTATTGCCGCAGTCTTAACCATTGAAAGCTGAGTGTTTCACTTTCCGCCTGCAGTCGCGGTGAGATTATTACCTTCACTACGGCTTTACAGATACCTGCGAACGTTTGCGCTCGAATTGAGAGAACAGCTTGCCCAGACCCTCGCCGCGTTTGTCACATCTATTCTCGCTCGACCGCTTTGCGCCACTTGCGGAGTCTTTTATTTTAAACACATCTTGCACGGTTATCATGGGTTATGCAAATCGTGCGCATTAGCAATCCTTTTTGCTTGGTTCCAAATATTGGCGTCCGGTCTCTTCTGCTGAGGGGGTGAAGTCGCCAGCTTGTTTGCCAGCAGGTTTTACATACCACGACCTAACTACGGCGTCCTCAAAACGTTTGCGAATAAACGTTACAATACGCTCAAGAGGTTCCTCGTTCTTTTGTTCACAGTCATCGGCAATTGAGCAAGCGTAAACATGGCATTCTGCCTTTTTCTCATCATTTAGGAGGAACTCAACAATGTCGAATTCATTATTGTCTTGTTTTTCTGGGGGCTTGGTTGGATCGACAACAACCATGTCATTTAAGAATAGCTGGAACTGGCCTCTTTGTTGCCGTATTACGTGCAAGTAACATAAAGCCTCAAAATACAAACCTTTCACATCAGTAGCATCTTCACGCCGTATCAACTCCAGCAGTTCCGTATAGATTTTATCCAAAAATTCTGCGGTAGACTTAAACTGCAGAAGTTTCGCAGGCAATGACAATAGCCCCGCGGCAAAATCTTCGTACTCAGTCGACCTGCTCTCCCCCACAACGCCAAGTCCTACGCCGAGGCGCCTCCATTCGGGGAAAAGCGAAAAGTTATCATAATCACTCCATATGCCTCGAAAAGTCTTCATGCTAATTAGTGAGTTAGCGAGCCTTGTGACGAACTTATCTTGTGCGCCGTTGCTTCTTTCCTCTATCGATTGTATAGCCTTAGCGATAGCTCTAACTGTCTCGTTGTCATCAAATCTTACTTGGTGCGTCCAAGAGATTTGATTCCCCAAACTGGCACGCAATTTGCTCGTTTGGTTTATTGATAAGTGGAAACTCAGTTGTTTTGCCACCAATAGCAAAGCGACAAGACAGCGGCTTTTTCTGTCCTGAAAAAGTCTAACTGAAAACGGTTTATATCCCCACAACATGGGACGACTAGCTTCACAAGCCACGGAAACAAGGACTCCGCGCTTAAACGGGTATGATAGATATCCTAACTCGGTGGGTTTTTTCGAGACTAGATCACATTCAACGTCTATCGTGCTTGCTCTTAGCATTCCCACGTTTTTGAGCTCAAAGACGAGGTCTAGCCTAATGTCATTATTAAAGAGGCGGTGCGCCAGTGTTATCCATTTGGCGGGTAATTTTGCCCTTTTGTTTTCCTTGTCAGAATTATGGATAATGAGTTTTTTGAACTGCTCGTCATTATATTCTTCAAGCCACGTAAAATTGAAATTTTTACTACTTATTAAGGATGCTAGGATTTTGCTGTAGATGCTGCTAAACCACACGACGCCCGGATCGTTGTAAAATCGTTCAGCGAGGTAATCTTGATTAGTCTTTATCAATTTTCCTTCATCAAAATCTTCATCAATCAGCTTTTTTTTGCCTTCATTGAGGAACCGATATCGAGGTAATTGACTATACAGGTGTTTTGGGGCTATGTCAAGTTTTACAGAACCAAAATACAGGGCATCTCGCTGCACGAAGTCGCAAGTATCGCCTAAATCTAGGTATTTGTAGCCAATTTGTTCTTGGTCAACTAGATCTGAGAGGGCAACATCTAGGCTAATTTCATTAAAATCAGGGAACTCCTTACGTAACTTGTCAAAGTTTTTAACTAGCACCTCGGCAGATAAGTATTTATAGAGAAGTGCATCGTTTCGCAAAGAGAAGAGCTCATTCAAAGAACGTTCGGTGTCGCCCGCGTCGAATTTTGAATACTTAGATAAACATTTCTTTACCCTTTTTTCTACGTATTTCTTCGCTCTATTGTCCGTCCCTGCCCTGTTCTGATTAACGCTAGCTATCAAAAGCGCTCGCTCGGATGAGTACGTAAACGGGAGATGTCCGAGATGTAAAAAAAAGTGCTGCAAAAACTAGCGGCTGGCGATACTCAGGAATTTCTTTTTCCATGACCTGAAGCAAGTTCACAATCTGATGGACAGTCCCAAACGCATGCTCGTACTTTGAATACTTCGCCATTTTGAAAACTTCGGGAATAATCCCCAAATTGCTGATATCCTTCAAACGAGAAAACTGCCGATTAAAAATGCTTTCAACAAATTGGCTTTCCTCAGGTTCATCGATAACTCGATAAAGAGGATCAAGTCGAATTTCTTGTCTCTTATCCATCGCCGTCCAACTACTTTTCCCGAAGTACGAAACTACTCGATTTCTGTGTCAACCCGTTAGATCATAGTAGAAAGAGGGATTCAGAGAATAAACGTTTCTATTTTTCTTGACGACGATCTAAGCTCCAATTTGGCTACAAAATAAGCATTCAAATTCCCGGTAGAATTAGCTATTTCAGAGGTCACAATACACGCAAGAATTTGAGGAGTGGAAGAAGAGCAATAATTCATCGAAAGGCAACGGACGATTTTCGGGAGTTTATTCGCGCATTGCATGAAGCGAGTAAAAAAGTTTCTTAAGGAGTGTGGCTTCGAACGAACGGCGTGCGAACGGCGAACAACGAACAAACGACGCCTAGTGCGCGTGTCGGGATTGCAACGCTTAAGCGGAGTGCCTCGCTTAGTTCGCTTAGTGCGAAGATATTTCAGCGATATCTCGCTCACGGCAGCGGACAAGTAAGCCAACGCTATTAAGACAATGCGAGACTGGCGTGGCCTGATGCGATAATTCTCCGGGCATATGTGACTATTGGCCTAGTTATGTCAACGTTTAACAATCGTGCGCTGGATGCTCCTAGCGGTTGGGTTATCCCCGTCAGCGCAGTTTTTGTTGTTTGTGCATGCAATCCATCCCCAAACCTATACAGGTGACGAGAAACAGGCCCGCAGAGACGCGCAACTCCGGTACGTGGTGATATACGGAGCGGCCTGCAGCTACCGCCTCAGCAGGGCCGAACGCCTCGACGGGTCGTACCTGCGAACGTTTGCGCTTGAGTTGAAAGAGCTGCTTGCCCAGACCCTCGCAGCATTTGTTACCTCGATTTTGACTCGACCGTGTGGCCGTAAAGACGCAGAAGAGGCTGCTGAGCCACTTCTCCGTCAGATCATTGAAGTGTTAGAGCAAGTCATGTGCACACACGACGCAGAAAAGCTTGCGATTTCTGTGCTGAAAATCTATGAAGGTGGGTACCATCAAGAAACTTCGAAGTGATGAGATTCCTTGTTCGAACCATTTGGTTGCGCCATTCTTGCATTATGAACCGCAGCGTACTCCAAGGGCTTTTAGGGCGCAACTACGTGTTTTTGCCATCGCGCTGCTGAATGGGCCTTAGAGATCGAAGGAATCAAAAAAGAAATGATGAGTCATGAGCTAGGGAATGGTGACACGAATACGCGGCGCAAAGCGGCTTTCAGCTGGAACGGATTGTTAAAATCAAAGTCTTAAGCATTTGCAGAATCGCAAGAATTTCCTCTGGATTGAGATTCGATAGTTTCACCGACGACAAATCATCAAGAACATTTGAGTACGGATATTCTTCGATTGTAAATCCAGCATTGGTGAAGAACTGTCGCACATCATTTTCATCTTCAAATGTGTTCGTTTCGATGTCACGCCCGGTCGCGCCGAGTACATTCTGCATCCGTTGCTGCATAGTGCCGTCTGCCTGAGAGAAAAACTTCAATAATTGTTTGGTGTGGATATCTGGGGTAATCCATATTCCGTCGTGTTGCTTAAGAAGATCACGAATGTTGCCTGCCAAAGTTTCTTTTTCTTCGCGTGTGAGGTAAGGAAGTAACCCCTCCGTGATTATCGCAATAGGCTTGCCTGATTGAAAAGGAATAGCCGCTTGTAACAAACTCTCTCGATCAAGTGCATTTGCAATCCGGTAATAGAGGTTTGAACGATGTATGTTCGATTTTGCTAGTATGGATTCGGCAATTGCTTTTTCTTGCTCTAAAAGCAGGCGGGTTTCTGGAGAAGTGGGAAAGTAAAAAGGATTTGAAAGGAGCACTAGACGAGTTCCTTGATGTTCTGCCAGATGAAGCAACACACGCTTTGTATTGCAGTGCTGATGAAGACGTAAAGTCGGGCGACAAAATCACGCTCGAAGGAAAGAACGGCCGCACAGACGCGACTTTACCAGTTTTAGACGTAAAAAAAATCCAATGATGCAAAATAAATACTTGATAGTGTATGTGAACCATCTTGGTCGTCGTCCTTGAGGGTTCGCTCAAGAGTCACCCTGGCCTGTGGTCACTCCCTCGCTCGCTGCGCTCGGTTTTGCTTTCTGACTGGTTTTGTTGTCTGCAAAGGAAAAAAGACGCGCAAATAGTTTTGAGTCCCTTATTAAGCGCTATTGGAAAAAAGAAAGGCTAGGCGCTACGTAGGGGGCGGCCTGCTTTTGCCGATTATATAGAGAAACTCCATGCGGTTGAACTTCCGCATGTTTCGTCTCAGGGACTTAAAATCCACGAAGCTTATATACAAAAATATGGAAAAGGAAAGACCGTGTTAATATTTGCCATAGTTAATATAAATATAATCGCTAACATTTTTTTGAGCCGGCCTGCTGGACAGCACAGCGTATTCCTTTTCCCAGTTCCGTAGCTCCGAGCTAGTTATTTTCTTTTTCAAGTCCAGCCATGAATAGTTACTTTCCCTTCAAAAGACGATTTATGACCCCTACTTTATTCCAGTCGATGTCTCCAAGCATAAACTGCGCTAGCGCGCTGTGAAGTTTGTCTTTAAGCAGTGGGTCATCAGCTCTGTGAATAGCGTCAACGAATTGGGCTATCTTTTTGCTGCCCTCATCAAGTGGGCTGTCTGTCCAGAATGAAACAGGAGTGTAGGACTTGTCGAAGTAAGCATTTCCCGATTTGTCAAACCACGCGCCCCTAGCGTTGTCGTAAGCCCAACGAAGCATCAGCGAATCAGCGCGAAATGTCGCCCATTGCCACATAAGCCGTAGTTCCTCGGCAGTGAAAACGAGAGTAGCTTGACCCACTAGTCTTAGATAGAAGTCATCAAAACACTTACACGGTAAAAGGTCAGCTCTGCCTGAAAGCGTGATTCCAAACCCTAGGGAGCAACCTTTCGGACATTCTGTCCAATAATAAGACGCGGGTTCGCGAAGTCTGCCATAATGATATGCGCTATCATAGCGGCCCGGCTTGCCGAAAAGTTCGTTTCGCTCTGCAAGTTCGCCTCGCAATTTTTCGTTGCAGAGCAAAGCGGGGCTCTCGTAAATGCCCTCAGCTGCCCACGGATTTGGCATCTCGCCATAAAGCAGAAACACTTCTTTCCCAGTGTCTTCACCGATCATGATTCCTTTTTCAAGTGCTCCCTCATCTGGATAACTGCCTTTTACCTCAATAATGTAGTTCTGCTGTGGGAGGTAAAAATCGGGAAGATAAGTTGGGCCGCTCCCAAACCCGTCTGGTTCATAAATGTACGTGATGCCCAAAGACTCGAAAAATACTGCCCACTTGGCCTCCAATCGGCTCTTGTAGGTGATTCCGTGAAATTTAGTCTCCCTAACGTTGGAATACATGTTCGTCAATTTGTTGAATTATCATATCTCATGACTTTCTTGTATTTAGTAATGATATCAGCGACCTCACCATGCTTCGTATGACCGGCAGGGCTAGAACGGCTGGTACAGAGCGGGCTCTATAGGCAACTGGCCAGTTGGGAGGCTTACCAATACCTGCAAGACCGCGTGCACGACAGCTGGCTACCCAACAGCGCACGTCAGCAGTTGCGACGTATTATCAAACGGATTCAGGTGCACATGCACCAGTGTCGAGAATACGGCTACGTTTATGAGGGGTCGTGGATGGTTTATTCTCTTCTGTCCTCTTTTTCCTTTTTTTCTTTGACTTTCAGCGCGTTCGGCAACGGAAAGCCGTAGGCAAAAGCGACAGCTCAGATTCCGAAACTCACGTCTTCCCAGTACTTCATGTAGATGTCAAATACATTTTCTGGCAACGGATTTCGATAGTGGCGCCACGAAATCGATGATATGTCGTGCGTCATGACATACGCCCTATTTGACTGCTCCCATCCGCTGATATCAGCTTGTTGGGATGTCCATTTTCTTAGGTCGCCTAATTGGAAAGTCCCTTTAAAACGCGACATCGGAATCTTTTGTCGCTTTATCCACATCCAAAACGAGCCGTGTTTGAACATTGGCTCTTCATCTTGCCGTCCGTCGAGAAGAGGTTGTATGGCTGCGATTCCAGTGCGGCTTCGGTGATGACCCAAAACGCGTGCCAGCCGTGCGCCATTCCTTCTCGCATCTTAATACTTGCGGACTACGTGTCTGGTAATTGAAATTCTAGCTTGGTCTCTGTCATCACTAGCGTTATCATCATGAATGCTATAGCGAGACATATGCAATTTTTGTGTAAACGCAAAATAAGCGTTCACACAGCGACTCAAAAATCAAAGGAACGCGGAAAAGACAAAATGTGCTAGCAGATAAAGATAGGTCGAAAAGAAACACGCTGCGGTATCCCAGTGACCTTTGCTAACCCACCTTCAACGTACTGTTATCATGAACCGCGGGGCTTTTTTTCGCCGATTGTACGTGATCTCTTAAGCGCTTTTGATATGAGTCGTACGTAGGCATCGTGCAAATCGGGGTCTGTTTCTATAATCTCGTCGAACGCCTCATCAAACGCCGTCTTCTCGATCCCTTTTGTGCCCTGATCGAGCAAGACCTGCTTTTGTGCGTGAGCGTTTCGTTCTGCCATCTCATACCCCCACGTCATAAGTCTGATCTTATCGTTGACGGTAAAGTTATTTTTCTTTACGTACGGCGTCCGGTTCTGTTCGCCGGAGGGGTCGTCCTTTGTAGGTTCGCCGGGCGACCAGCCTTCGACTTGACGTTGTAAGTCTGTGCCCACGTTTTTAAAGAAATATCTGCCGACCATAAGTCCGTCGGCATAGATTCTCAGTTTTTCTTTCTCCGCTTCTTCCCGCGCTTTTTCGAGCCGTGCGGCATCAAAGGCCTGGCAACGAGCACGCCACTGATACTTGCTGGCCCACTGACGCAGAGCTGCCACGTAATTTCGCTGTTTTCCGAGCTTTTCCGCGGCTGCAACACACGTTCTATGACCCATCCCGAGGTTCAAGTACGTTTGAAAGGCGCCATAGGCTTTGTCGGATTCGTCGTCAAACTGCTCCCAAGGCTCTCGCTCCCACGGCTCTTTCTCAATATTTATCGGCTTTATTGTATCTTTGGGCTTTATCATGCGTTTACCTCGTCAAATTTGTAGGCCCTGTCCTTGTATGGCAGGTTGGTCTTCACTTCTGAATTCTGTTGGCGCAAGCGGGGTTCGCGTTCTGCGGCGTCCTGGTGGGACGGCAGAAGCCCCGTTTGCCATATAAAGCGTGCCAAGAACCGCCATATATACCTAACCTCGCGCTATCGTCAAAAAGGGCTCCATTTCTTTTTTTTGCAAAATTGTAAAACTGCAAACGCCCATAGCTGGCATTAGTGCTTTTTGATGTCGTGTTTAATTGTTCGGTGAGATGAAATGAAAACTGCAAAGCAAACGGACTGGAAAACGGAGGCATTTCCATAAAAGCGCACGATAATTGCTCCCAATCGACGTTTTTCGTCAATCGATATTCGTAAAATACGCATGGGGCTTGTACCTGAACAGATGGAAGACAAGTGGTTCATCTTCCGGAGACGTAATGTTTTATATTTCCGGCGCAGCTGGACAGGTTATTGTATATATGTCGTACGGTTCAGAAATGATGGTGACTCATATGTGATGATTATGGCAAAACTGCACCATTCACGCTGGCGAGTGCGCAGGTATCCAGCAACTATATGATCGACCAGCAAAATCACGGCAGTATTGATATATTCTGAATACCGCTTCTGGCCGAACTCCGCCATCAACGTCAGCGCAGCAGTTCTACTGCTTTGACGTATCGATGCTTCCTCGCAGAGAATCGGGGCAGAAGCTCATCATCGGTTCGGGGAACCAACTAGGGGACCTAGGGGGCGCTTCGCGAGCAGCCTTTTGTGCCGCAACCCGCTCTTCGGTGTCAATCCGCTGCGCGGGAAAATCCTCTGCAAGCCTAGTGCTGTACTTTAAGACCAACTCAAAGAGTTTGGGCGTAGGAACGTCTGAGAGATCGCGCTTTTCCAACTCCTCCTTCAGGCGCGTGAACTGCGTCCCAAGGAGGTCCAGCTGCGCCTGGTTGGTCAGCAAGTACTTCTCGCGCATAGCGTCAAGTTCGATGGCCTTCAGGTTCGTGAGCTCTTCCCTATAGTCTTGCTCCCATTTTGCCAACGTGCCTCTACTTGTACCGATTTCCATTTCAATCGCTCGAAGCGACTTCCCCTGAGCTCGTAGCTCCAGGAATTTCTGTTTTGTTTGTGCACTTTTCATCGTTTTGCCTCCCGTCGTACGACGGTAGCTACGCTCGAAGCGAAGGATCACACAAAGAAAGACGCAGACCAGCATCCAAAACTATATACAATAGTCCAGTCAGTTTGCATGCGCTTACTTTGCGTGAGAGCAGGCCGTTCTTGATTGCAGTCAATTGCGCGGCCTGCTTTCACTTCTAAGCCTTAATCTCACTTAAACGACCTAGTACAAGAAGTTTGGTACGATTACGCTGAACCTCATACGTTTAGATAGTGCGGAGGGCCGCGTTTGACGAAGTATCAAGCGCCCGCTCGACGAGCAGTCGTTAAATAGTATTCTATCTAAATTATAATAAAAGAAAAATAATAATATTTTTGACGTGCTGTGACCTTGTCACCATGTTAGCCAATAGATAAATTGTGGCTCATTTTTGGCTTAGTTTTGGCCTAGTTTTGGCTTACTTCCGCATGCAAAATGTCACATTTAATGTCGCAAGCCCCTGCTTACCGTCTCGCCTCTGGCTGAGCTGTATGCGACAAGCCGTTCTTCGGCAAGCTCAAATGAGGTAACGGCAAAGAGGCAGATAAATAAATAAGAATCAACGACCATAACTGCCAAAACAATGATCGACTTGGAGCATGCTGTTTCCGATATCATTGACGCCGAGATGAATAGACTGACGCCTGACGAGCTGAGCGCTGCCCTGCAGCGTAATGCGCTAGATGGTCCGAAAATGGGGGTGATGGTTCCAGGAAGCGGGTGCAAGTTCTACCTGCCACAGCACGACGATCTGCGCCGTGAGACGAAGTCGGAATTTGAGTGCGATCTCAAGGCGTGTATGATTCATTCGCTCGTGTACCACACGCTCGGTATCCTCCAAGACGCTGATCTCATGGTTAACATGGCAAACGTCGCAACAGCTCGCAATCGGCTCACCAGCGTGCTGCAAACGATTTTCAGTGAGCAAAAAAGCAAGGAAGTTGCAGCGTGTTTGATGAATACTTTGGAAACAACGAATCACGCCCCTATCAATGATGACTGGGCAGATTGAGCGCGGTTCAAGCACGACGTCCGCACGCTAAGCAGTTTATGAATACTGAAGGAGAAGCCGCATAGCGTCCTCATTTCGCTGAGCTAAAGCGTACACCAATTTTAAGCGTGCAGCGACGTACACACAGTTCGGACTACTACCTATGTCGGCAGTGACAGAGAGTACATATAACACGGCACCAAGTCTTTTCTAACAGCCGAAGGAGGGTGAGCTCGTGCCTACGTGCAAAGAATGTAAGTTCTATGAGCCAATCGACGACAGCAAAGGCAGTTGCTTTGGCCACGAGGTGCCTGGGGACCGAGAGACGACTCAGTGTCCTACGCGCACTTTCGTACCTAAATAGTCCACGTCGGTGTTCCCGCGCTTTCTAGAAGCTACGACGCGTCCAGAGCGCAACAGCCAAAGTGGTCCTCGCACATCAGAACTGAAGGATTGAAATGTCCTACGCTAAGGTATGCAAAGAAGGACGATTGCAATCTTAGCGGACGTCCTTGGTGCAGACGCGACGAAAGGCGGTCGTTCTGCCGCTAGCCAGTACAATATTTCCTTTGCACCTACCGATTGCGCACCGCAAAATCTGATTCTCGGCGCCTAGCACGCTCGGCGGAGCTCAGCTACAGATACAAAAATAAAGAAAGATGGCGCTATGTCAGCGGCCGGAATTTCGCGTTGTTCGCTGCTTTTTTGTGAAAAGCTGCCTTTTCCATCGCCTAGGGCTTAAAGCGCCGGCGGGTGGGCATGCACATGTGCATTCTTCCGTGCATTCCCATCTTACCCATACGCATTTTTTTCTTCACGAAAAAAAGCGCGAACATGACGAACATTGCGGCCGCGAACAGTATTGCCATCAGTTTCGCGAACAGCAGCATTACCGTTAGGAAGCGCAACGCCATCTTCAAAGGCATCATCATCATGCGGACCGGCGCCGCCATGGGCCACATCATAATTCGTAGTGGCAGACTCATCAGTTTAAAAAGACCCATTCTTTTTGCCTCACTTTGATTTTATTACGTTTCGACGCCTCAAAACTTTCTGATCCGCGCACTGCAAGCCCCATGCACGCAAACACTGAACCGTGCCCGTGCCTAGAGACAATCATAGGCTCTACAGCGGACTTCAGCTCGCTAGAGAGTTTGATTTGCCAATTACTTTGATAGACTTTCGCGTCTTTATAATCCTTTCCCTGCCTAACAGAGCATAACAGCCTCGTGCGCTGTGTTGTTGCCGCAAGCAGGATGATTAGTGATAGGGACGCGAAACTCGACGGCCCCTCTATTTGCTTAGCAGCAGGTATACCGCGACCAACAACAGCGCTACACCAAAAACCTTTTGCAAAACAACGTTCGGGATATTTGTCGCGATTTTCGCCCCGAGAAAAGCTCCGAAAAAGAATCCAATGCCAAGAATCGCCGCAATCTTCAAGTCCGCGTAGCCGCTTTGGTAGTACGTCAAAGCAGCTAGCAACCCAAAAGGTGCGGTGAGCAAGATCAGCGTGGTGCCTTGCGCCTGTTGCTGGGTGAGCCCGACGAGTAGCACGAGCATCGGGACGAGGATGATACCACCACCAATTCCTAACAAGCCGCTGAAAACTCCGGCAGTCGCCCCAAGGAGCACGTACAGAATTATGCTGTCCACGCCATGGTCATCTCCCACTCCTGCTCGACGCCTCTTGATTCGTCTCGAAGGTTTTAACCGTGTCGGGTCGAGCAGGTGCCGCCAACAATCAGTGTCAAAAAAGACGCGTTCGTATTTGAACTGGATGATAACGCGTTACGACTCGCGATGGGCGTCGTGCGGATTTGCCGTTACTCGTTGCACCCTTAGATCTGAATGCCGCTCGGCTATTTCTTCCTCCTTCTTCTCTAAAGCTGCGATCAGGCCGGCAATGACGCTGTCCAAGAACACCATCACATTGATCTCAAAAAGCGTTCCAAGGGGCGTGAGTGAGATTGATACGCCAGTGACCTGACGCTCTAAGAAGCTCGTTTCATCTGCTTCTGTTCGGCCGCGGATGGTCACAGTGTTGTTCGCAATCTTGCCGAGCGATGAGTCCGTATTCGAGGTAACAACGGCAATTCTAGCTCCGTGATGCTTGGCGATCTTCGCTGTCTCGTTAACCGGACCTGTTTCGCCCGTACCGGAAACGGCGATCACAAGATCGTTTGTTTTGACCGCAGGGGTGACCACCTCGCCAAAGACGTAAACGTCGAAGCCTAGATGCATTAAGCGCATAGCAAAGGAGCGGGCGACCAACCCCGACCGGCCCTCACCAAGAAGAAATATGCGATGGCGACTTGTATGCGTCGCAATGATCTCAGCGACAAACGCGTTCACCTCTGAACGATCGAGCGAGCCTGCCTCTTGTCGCACTCGTCCGGAAATAGATTCCATTGTGCGCTTGATGCGCTTGTAGGGTTCGCCAGTTGCAGGGTCTGCCGTCACTTGACCTCCACGTTCGTGCTACTCCTTTCAACGCCGCCTATGCCAAGTATCTTTCGGTTCAATTCAGTCAACGTTCTCACTTCCCGCGAGTAGCGGCCGACACCGCGCCACGTTTTGCAATGAGAGTCATTCCGCGCGTTTTTGCAAAAAAAACCTCCGCGCCATTTGGCTCAACGCACATCCAATGAAAGCCCTGGCCCGCCCATAACCGATAGCATATTATACAGGCGCACGAATCGGGGGTGCAGCAGCGTTAGTCTCTCCAACAAGACGCTGAGGAGGACTCGACCATGGCAAAAAAAAGAAAGCTCACTTACACTTCCCTTCTCGATAATAAAGAAATTCATAGCGGATACGAACAAGCGCTGGAAACTGTCCGAGGAGAGTTTGGGCAGCATCATCCCTTGTTCATCGGCGGTCGGCGCGTCGCAGCTATCGAGGATTTTGAGACCCGATCCCCCATCGATACCGATCTGGTCATCGGCACATTTCAAAAAGGTGGGGAGACCGAGACACGGTCCGCGGTCGCCGAGGCGACGGAGTCGTTTCCCGCGTGGAGTCAAACTGACTGGGAAGAACGCGTGCGGATCATTCGCGCCATCGCCGACGTCATCGAGAAGCAGAGCTTCCTCCTTGCCGCTCTCATGACCTATGAGGCGGGAAAAAACAGGTTTGAAGCTCTCGCTGAGGTGTGTGAAGCGGTCGAAATGGTCAGGTACAACTGCGCTATCTATGAAGAAAGACAGGGTTTCGCCGTTCCGATGTCCGAGGTCACCGGAGAGCGAAGCGTCAGCACCATGCAGCCGTATGGCGTGTGGGTGGTCATCTCTCCGTTCAACTTCCCGCTCGTGCTCGCCGCAGGCATGGTTTCAGCCGCGCTCCTCACCGGGAATACCGCGGTGTTTAAACCGACGAGCAACGCGCCACTGACCGGCCTTAAGCTGTACGCAGCGTGCGTGCAAGCAGGGGTTTCCGGAGGCGCACTGAATGTGATTACCGGTCCGGGAGCGCCATTTGGAGCGGCCGTGGTGGCCCACCCGGATGTCGCCGGCATCGCTTTTACAGGGTCACGGGACGCGGGGATCTGGCTGCAGCGCAACTTCTCGGTACGCCAGCCCTATCCAAAGCCGTTTGTCGCAGAAATGGGCAGCAAGAATCCTGCCATCGTCACCGCTTCCGCAGACCTCAGCAAAGCGGTCGAAGGCGTTATCAAAGGAGCCTTCGGCTACAGCGGGCAGAAGTGCAGCGCCACATCACGCGTGTACGTTGAGTCAGCAGTGGCGCATGAATTTCTCGAACGGCTCCGCGCAGCGACCGAAAAGATCGTTGTGGGCGACCCCCGCAAGAGCGGCGTTTTTATGGGCCCGCTCATCGATCGCGCCGCACTTGCAAAGTTCACCGACGCGGTCAAAGAAGGTCTTCTGGACGGAGGAACCGTTGTGGCCGGTGGGACGGTGCTGCGCGACGGTGTGTGGAACCGAGGATGTTACGTGCGCCCCACCATCATGACAGGACTGCCGCGAGGACATCGCCTGTTCGAAGAAGAGCTCTTCGTGCCGTTTCTGCTCGTCGACACCATCACATCACTCGAAGAGGGCGTGCGAGAGGCAAACGCGACCGAATATGGTCTCACTGCGGGCATTTTTTCTGAGGATGAAGATGAGGTAGAGCGCTTCTTCGCTTCTATGCAGTTTGGCGTGTGTTACGCGAACCGGCGCGGCGGTGCGACGACGGGGGCGTGGCCCGGCGTCCAGCCGTTTGGTGGATGGAAGGCGAGCGGAGTTACTGGCAAAGGAGTTGGAGGGCTATACTATCTACTCTCGTACGTCCGTGAGCAGACGCGAACGAGAGCGTAAACGGTCGTCGCCGGTACCACCCTGCGTCGCAAGGCTCTAGTCGGGGATTCAAGGCACTGTTTGAACAAGGCACTGTTTGAACATTTCTGTTTGCTAAGCGCTCGCACGCCAGCGGCTTCAGCGGCACAAGAAACACCGTCGGCCTAACTTTAATACGATAGTCGCCATTCTGAGTAGTGATCTTGGCATAGGGTTCGTGGAACGCTGCTAAGCATTTGTCAAATAACGACAGAGTGAAAGTTCTATGGGCACAACTGGCTACGTGGCTGAGTGGACCTATCGCCCCAACAACGGGTGCAGAGCTGACCGATTCGGACCGTGCATGCTGCAAGCGGAACTCGTGCGATCGTATTTCGACTCTCACGGCCAGCAACGCAAAGACAGAGTCCAGCTCGGCGTCGTCAGTCTCGAATGCATTACTGAAGTGTCGCACCGCCATGCGTTTTGGGTCATCACCGAAGCCGCACTGGAATCGCTTGGGCTGGACACCCAAACACGCGAACGCATCAGTGCGGAGTTATCGAAGGTCGTGCCATTGCCAAGCGAGGGCGAGATCAGCGATTACAAGAACACGCTCGACGCGCTTTCACGGGCGTTGCGAAAGAGACGGAGTTCGTCCACTGAGACTAGGCCAGCATGATGGGCGGGTCATACCGCGTTAAAGCAGCAGCGACGCCCTTCGCAGGAGCGGCGAGGCACGCACACGTGCTACTTACGACTAATCATCGTCCCGAGCGCACTAAATTCAAAAAATTCCTGCTCGCGGCGTCTCATAGAAACCTTTACGCGTCCTCACGCCTAAACGTCCGAGTATAGGGAGGACCACTATCATGAGAATGGAAAGGACAATAATCTATTTTGATGCTCCTGGGGAAGATAACACTGCTGATGTGCTCGACTGTGCAAAAAAGCGCGCCGGCGAACTCGGGATTACGCACATCCTGATTCCTTCGGTTCGGGGAGCATCTGCAGAAAAAGCGCTCGACTTCTTTGCGACTGATAACCTCATACTCTTTTTCGTCGGCACCGATCCCGCGCGTTTTTCGCCCGAAACCAAAGTGCGCATTGAGAATGCGGGCTTTAGACACGTGTTTTACAAAGAAGTTGACTACCAGTACTCTGATGAAGTAAAGAACGCCTTTCGCAGGTTCGGGCAAGGCACCAAAGTGGCCGTTGAACTCACGCTGATCGCAGCGCAGCTAGCGATCGTCGAACCAGGTACCGAGGTCGTAGCGCTTGGTGGGAGTTCGAAAGGGCTCGACACAGCGCTCGTGATTAAAGCGGCGACAAGCGACGAGTTCTATGAGCTTGAAATCCGCGAAATCCTCTGCAAGCCGCGCAAAACAAAAACCTGAGGTCAGACGGTCACGATATTGCACGTCTGCTATGTTGCCATAGCGAACAAGCCGCAAATCTCGTCTGAGTCAAGGCGCAGCGATGCGACCGATTATGATGACTTGCTAAGCAGTACGTGGCCAAGCCTGGATTAGGCCTCTAGATCATAGAAACGGGCGCTAAAAGCCGCTGAAACGGCGACCCGCCGACCGAGGTGCCAGGCCTACACTTCCCAAAAGGCCACAATTTTTCCGACGTTGATAAAGTCTCGGCGCTGATCGTGCTCGAGCACAACAACTCCATCGGCGCTTCCCACTACCTTGCCGGTTATGGTCTCGTTCGGCCTGCCGCCGAAGTACACTTCTATCCTTTTGTCGATGAAATGCTCAGAAATCGTCTTGTCTAGCATAAAACCACTCCCTAATTGCTTGTAGTTTACTCACACGCATATATTATTGTCGCGTTGTAGCAAAGTCACTGCGTTCTATCGCAACGCCGTTAACGCAGCACTGAGCCGCGGTCTCAGAAATCGGATCTTCCTCGCTTGATATCGATCCATATTGTACAGAACCTGGAAGGCTTTGCTACGCTAAGGCGGTCTGAGCCAACGTGCAGGGAAAAAGGCACCCAATAGCTTTCTTTCAAGCTTAATAGCCGCTGCGCTCGCCTTTATGAGAAGCTTCTAAGAGACAGTAAAAAAGCGCAAAAAAAGAGTGTGGAGGGAAACTGCCCTCCTTACACCGGCTCCTTTAGGAACTTCTCGAGAGCCTCTTTGTGTCCGTATTCCTGGCTTGTGATGTCCTCGATTGACTTCTTCAGGTCTACGTCCCCTAATTCGTCTGCCAGTGCGATAATGGTTTTGTAGCGTTCGATCGCTGCGTTTTCAGCTGCGAGATCTGCCTCAAGCATAGCGCGCCACGTTGCGGGCGTGTTGATGGCAGCAGGCTGCGTCGAGGGCACCCCGCCAAGAGCAACGATCTTTTCCGAGACGTATTCCATGTGGTTCATCTCATCCTTTGCGAAGCTCTCCAGCTCCCCGGTGAGGGCGCCGCGCCAGGGACCCATAATCGTGTACGAGTTGTGCGAGTATTGCACTATCGCGGCGATTTCCATGCTCAACGCTGCGTTAAGTTCATTAATAACTCTCTTGTTGTCGACCATACTAGTCACCATGCCGACTATGGCCCCCCTCTTTTAAACCTTTTTTGG
>Ga0208034_1000701_pt1 | contig 24806 bp, 24 predicted proteins | sample June2015DPH_8_10_FD_184699 | JGI IMG/M metagenome (GOLD analysis project Ga0208034, IMG submission 184699) | Peatland microbial communities from SPRUCE experiment site at the Marcell Experimental Forest, Minnesota, USA - June2015DPH_8_100... | ecosystem: Environmental > Terrestrial > Soil >...
AGCCGTACTGGGGAAAACCCGCCGTACGGAATTTTAGGGGGGACCATGGAAACGGCGGCATCATTCGAAGCCCGATTCGCGCCATGGTCCTACCCGGCAGATCTGGCCGGATTAGGAACGAAAAACGCCCCAGGTTCTACGAATGCTATTGGGCGCATTTCGCGGCGGAAATCCACTTGAGCGAATAGTCGGCGTTCCGTCCTTGTGGCCGCGACGTGGTGGAGTTCTTCAACAGCACGGGTTGGGCGTTATACGGCCAAGTGGCGGTGCCAATGCGGGTGCCGGATGCTGGCCGACTCCCGAGGAACATATTCCATCCGGTTCAGATAGGGTGCGAGTTGGGCTGTTCTCGTCAGCTAACGGACCTTCGCCGCGACCGCCAACAGCATCGGTGTAGACTTACAAGAAGGGAGTGCGCTCATGCAGCGGATGTTTTTGGTTTTCAGCTTGGCTCTGTTCGTGATTGTGAGTCTTACACGTTTCGTGACCGGGCAGGATGCCAAAGGTAGCGGGTCTTCTAACGCCGCCGACCAGAATGCTCGGACACTCACAGGTTGCCTTCAAAAAGGCGCAAATGCTAACGAGTTCAACCTTCAGGCGGAGGATGGGGGCCTGTGGCGCGTTAAAGGCGATAGCACCCAACTTGCTTTACAAGTAGGTCACGCTGTGACCCTCAGCGGGGATACCAGTTCTGCCGAAACCCAAAGTGACGAGACTTCAGTCGCGGCAGACGAAAACGCCAAGGTCGCTCATTCTAATCGCCACCAAATCACTGTGACGAATCTGGTCCAGGTCAGTGACGGCTGCCAGAATGATTTAAAGGCGATAGCACCCAACTTGCTTTACAAGTAGGTCACGCTGTGACCCTCAGCGGGGATACCAGTTCTGCCGAAACCCCGGGCCGGTTTCGCTCGCTGTGGTTTAGAAGTAGATCTCTTTCAATGCTCCGCCTTAAGCAAGCGGGCACGCCGTCGGCACTTCCCCCGCACCATTCTCGTGACCGACGCGGGCCCCGGTTTGGTTCACCGCGCGCTTCCGATCCGCACGGCACTGTCATGCCGTCTACTCTCACGGGAGCGAGCAAGGGCTTCCTATTATGGCCGATGAACGCATTCTGGTAGTCGACGACGAGAATTCCTTCCTGGAAGTCGTGTGCTCCATTCTGAACCAGGCGGGTTTCGACTGTCGTCCCGTCACCTCGGGATTGGAGGCGCTGGCGCTGTTACATTCCGACGCCAGTTACTCGATGGTGTTGTCGGACCTGATCATGGAAGGGATGGACGGGTTGTCCCTGCTGGCGCGGATCCGTCTGGAACATCCCGACATTCCGGTGGTAATGGTCACCGCTGTCCACGACATTTCCGTCGCCCTGGCGGCCATTCGAAACGGCGCCTACGACTATTTGCCGAAGCCCTTCGAACGCGAACAGCTACTGGCCATCGTTCGCCGGGCAATGGAAAATCGCCGTCTGAAACAGGAAAACCTGGCCTATCAGACCAAACTGGAGTCTCTGGTTGCGGCGCGCACCGAGATGCTGCGCAGGGCCCTGGCCGACCTGGAGCGCTCCTATGACATCACCTTAGAGGCATTGGGCGACGCGCTTGATCTGAAAGATGCCGAAACCGAAGGTCATTCCAAGCGCGTGACCGCCTTCACCATCGCCATTGCCCGAGCCATGGAGTTACCGCACGACCACATTCGCGTTATCGCCCGCGGAGCGTTTCTGCATGATGTCGGCAAAATGGCGAGTCCGGACGCGATCCTGCGCAAACCCGGCACGCTAAGTCCCGAAGAGCAGGAAATCATGCGCCACCATGCCCAACTGGGGTACCAGATTTTGCACCGAATCCCCTTCCTGCGCGAGGCGGCCGACATTGTTTACTCGCACCATGAGTGCTTCGACGGCAGTGGCTATCCCCGCGGTCTAAAGGGCGATCAGATTCCCCTGGGGGCGCGCATTTTCGCCATTGCTGACACCCTCGACGCCATTACTTCCGATCGGCCCTATCGCGCCGCGCAATCCATTCCGGCCGGGCGGCGAGAAATTGAACGCAATTCGGGACGGCAATTCGATCCGGAGATTGTGCAAGTCTTCCTCTCCATTCCAGATCATATATGGCAGGAGCTGCGCGATGAAATTGGCGTCCCAACCCCGGGGTAAGGCGTGGCAGCAATGGATCTCGCCGCGACCCGAATGAGTTGTTACGTGAATGCTTGGCGCTCGTTTCAGAATTGGTGAAGTACGACGAGTACGGGTAGAGCGGCGCTTCATTCAGGCTGTCTGCGCTACCCAGTAGACTCGAAAAGCCGAGCAGCTCACGCGCGCCCCCGGCATATTTTCCGCTCAGTTACTATTTGGTTTAACGTGGCTGGATTTTCCCGGCCCAATCCAGACTGAAATCCACACTGCCCAAGTTACGTTGGATCGTCTCGAAGATGCATACTTGCAGGATTCGCGACTCCTGCACTAACAGCGGTGCGGTGTAGCCCTGGCGATAGCGGAGTTGTCCGTGCGCCGCCTCCGCGAACAATCGGATAGTTCCACATCAACAGGTTTTGGTTCCTTTGGGGACTCTCAGGTGCGATGGAACATCATTCAGGCTGCAAACAAGTACTTGCCGCCGCCGCTTTGTTTGGCTCTGTACATAGCGACATCGGCGCTGTGGACGAGGCCTTCCGCATCTTGACCGTGATCAGGGTAGATGCTGATTCCGATGCTGGCGGAAAGGTACAGCTCACGGCCGCCCGCAAGGTGCGGCGCTGCCAACACGGCGAAGAGTTTTTCTGCCACTAGAGCAGCATCGTTGGCGTTTTCGATCTCGGGAAGCAGTACTACAAATTCATCGCCTCCTTGGCGGCTGACGGTGTCCGCATGGCGTAAACTCTCGCGCAAACGCTTCGCGATTGACTGCAGCACAGCGTCTCCAATCGCGTGACCCAGTGAATCGTTGATCGGTTTGAAGCGGTCCAGATCAACGAACAGTACGGCGAGCTTCTTGTGGTGGCGCTCGGCCATCGCAATCGCTTGGGCGATCCGATCAGTCAGCAGGGTTCGGTTTGGCAATTCGGTGAGGAAGTCGTGTTGAGCCTCGTGGCTCAGCTTCTTGATTTGTTCATCGGCCAACTTTCGTTCCGTTAAGTCTCGAATCGCGCCGATGACGAACATACCTTCCTCGGTGGTCATATGGCTTAGACTGATGTCAACTGGGAATTCACTACCATCTTTTCGCAATCCGAATAGTTCAAGCCCGATGCCCATGGGACGCACTTTCGGCTGGGCAAAGAAGTCGGCGCGATGGCGCGAATGCTGCCCGCGATAGCCCTCCGGGATGAGACACTCAACCTTGCGGCCCATTAATTCCAAGCGTGTATAGCCAAACATCTTTTCCGTCTGGGCATTCACCAGCGTGATCTTTCCCGCGCTGTTGACAATTACCATTGCATCGGGCGCAGCCTCCAGCAAAGAGCGGAATTTGTCTTCAGCCCGTTTTCTCAAGGTCATGTCTCAACGCGACAAAGTGGTGAACTTACGTCCTCGGCCTCGTAGACAACACCCATGCCACCGCCGCCGAGTTTCTCGATGATGCGGTAATGCGAGATGACCTAGTCGATCATTAATGGATGTCCGGCCTTGAGGTCACCTCATCTTAAGGAGGCGGCATCTGCCAGTCAACGAATGATGGCTCTGGCAGGGACGTCGCAAACTCACAATACAAGGCTTGGGACACGTCATCGCGGAAACGGCGAGGGCAGGCTGCGGTGAGAATTTCGAGATTACCTACGGGAAATCGCCATCTCGCACGTAATCCCGGATGAGCAGCCCGTTCGGTTTAGGATCGCAAGTTGGCGTGCTCACGACAGCGTATCGACGCGGGCCAGAGGTCCGCTTCGGGGAAGTCACTTGGACGTGTAGTCGGCTATGCGGAAGTTGGCCAGAGCCGGCATCGGGGAGATGTCATGCCGCAGTTACTCCCGGACCGTCCGCAACCCTTCCCCAACTGGGGTACATCCGGCTTGCATGTGATCCGCCACGAATCGGCGGCTGGCGCCAATAGAGCTTCGCGCAACGAATTCTGGGGAGTCCGGAACCTCACTTGGCTGATTAACGCGCCTTTCGTGCAAGTTCGAGATACGATGATTGCGAGCGTGTTTTCCTGGTTATATTCATTGGCTCGGGATAGTTTTCGCTTCCACCTCGAAATGGCGTTGCGACGAAATCACACTGTCACGGAAATCCGGGCAACGGAAATGAAAAGTGAAAATAGAGAAGGCAGGAAGCGTGAAGGACGAAATGCCACCGTCCGAGCCAATAGGGTGCAAGTCCTTGTGATGGCAGGTTTGCTAATTGCAGTCGGGACCAATGCTCAAGAGACGAAGCCTGTGCCCCCAACCCCCATCGACGTAAAGAAAGGTGACCTGGGCGAAAAGGTGTGGAACCCCGCCTGGGATCTCATCGTTGAGAAAGCAATTCCGCCGGCGATGCTGTCGTCTGCGGTATCCCACGACGTCGAGCGTTTCTGTCCACGCTTTTCGACTATGAACGATCCGGACAAGCGCGTCTTCTGGGCGTATTTCTTTCAGGCACTCGCCGGCGTCGAGGCGGGGCTGAATCCCCGCACGCGCGTACGGCATACCGAACCGGAGGTCGCAACCATCGACAAAGTCACGGGCGTATCCGTGCGAAGCGAAGGCCTGCTGCAACTCTCTTACGGAGACGGAAAACTGTATGGCTGCGATTTTGACTGGGAAGCTGACCGCAAGCTGCCGGCCGCCAGCCCGGCCAGAAGTATTCTTCACCCGAAGAACAATCTGGAATGCGGCGTGAAGATCCTCTCAAACCAAATCATCGATCAGCACAAACCGCTGTTCACACGAACCTCATACTGGTCCACCTTGCGGCCCGGACGGAAAAGCTATCGCATCTTTGCCAAACAAATGACGAATCCGCCGTCCGCCTGCGGCTCACATGCGCCAACGCCAATCAAAAAGACCGCGACCACCAAGACCGTGCAGGACAAGGCGGACGCGACGAAATCGTCACATTAGATATCTGGTCTTGACCCAGAGCATTGAAGCGAACACTCTCGCAACGGGCCCGGCACGTTCACCCGAGCGCTGTACGACGAAGCTAAGGTCGAGGGATTCAGCGCGATCAGCATGAGGAACGATTTGAAAGCAAATTTCTTGCTTGCGAGAAGTGAGTCGAAACGGTAGTGTTGCAAGTTTCAAATGCAGACAAGTTTGTCGCCGAGCGTCTGTCGTGCGTTCTTAGGCTGCCAAATCGAAAAGGCTGTCGATGAACTGAATCTGAAGAAGAAGATCATCTCCTGCCACCCATCGAGCTTGCCCCTTCCGGATCATGTGGACTGCTTCGTAGCCTTGAATCGTTCGCCGTGCTGCCCGAAATTCTCGGAAGCCCTGCTTGGCGTTCACTCGACGTTTGATGGCTCGATGATCCTGTTCCAGAATGTTGTTCAAGTACTGCACAGGTCGGTGTCGACAGCGGTTGCGCAGCGTCCCTTCCTTTTTACTGTCGGGGATCGCAGAGCTGTATATCGGTGCCAGGTCGGTGTTGATCACTCGAGGTTGGGGATGGGATCGATCGCTGAGTGCCTTGCGAAACAGGCGCTTGGCAGCATCGGCGTCGCGAAACGCTGACAGCAGGAAATCGATGGTGGCTCCCCTGGAATCGATGGCCCGATACAAATAGCACCAGCGACCCTTCACACGGACGTAGGTTTCGTCCACTCTCCAAGACTTGTTTGTCGGCTTGAGATGCTGTCGCAGTCGCTGCTCCAACTCAGGGCCGTAATACTGCACCCAGCGCCAGACCGTTGTGTGATCGACATTGAGACCGCGCTCCTCCAGCAACTCCTCAACATCGCGCAGCGACAGAGAATAGCGAAGATACCACCGGACCGCACAAAGTATGAGGCCGGGTTCGGTTTGCCGCCATTTGAAGATCGCGGGTCGGGTTCCCATTTGGCGATTCTTTCACGTCACCAGCCAGCAACCCAGAAAAGTTGCAACACATCCATCCGGAGCGAGAGGTGCCGCACCGGGCGACCATGGAGGAATGATGAACAAATGCATCGTGATACTTGGAATCCTGCTTATGGCCGCCCTGCCACTTCTGGCACAAAACGACTTTCCACGCGCTGAAGTCTTCGGTGGGTATTCCTACCTGAGCGTGGATACATCGGGTCTGTCCGGCCGGAAAAGCTTGAACGGCTGGAATGGACAGGCCAGTGTGAACTTCAACAGGTGGCTGGGAATCACGGGGGATTTTGGCGGCTATTACGGCTCGCCGTCCCACGTTACAGTCCATGACTACAGTTTCCTGTTCGGGCCCACCCTGACCTATCGGACAGAACACGTTGCGCCGTTTTTCCACGCGCTATTTGGCGGAAACCACATTAATGCGTCTGCCTTGGGAGCCTCGGGCGGCAACACTGCATTTGCCATGGCATTTGGCGGTGGACTCGACCTTCCGATCGGCGAGCATTTTGGAGTTCGACTTGCCCAGGTGGACTGGCTGCGGACCCAACACTTCAGCACCAGTCAGAACAACATCCGGCTCTCGACCGGCATAATGTTCAACTTTGGCAAGTAACAGCACCTTAACCTAACCGCAAAGGCGCACGACCCGGGTTGTGCGCCTTCTTCATTTGAAAAGGAGATCGACAGTAGCCTGGTGCCCCAAGTTCGCCCCTCTGTCGGGCTAAGCTGGGGTCACTGCGCTCGGCACCCGCAAGGGTGTAGATTTCGTCACGTCACGCGGTCTGATGGAGATCGAATCGGAGTGGACGGCCAGAAATCGTGTGTTGAAAATGTTCGGTGGGTCTGCCCGAACCTTCCTCTGCCCCAGGTTCGCGTCCAAAAGACGGACGCGAACCTGGGGCACCAATCTAGGAGCAAACCAACCCTCGGCTGAAGACCTTCTCCTCTCGGTTGGAGGTGGCCTGATGCACCGTCAATGCCTTGATCTGGTGGCCGATTCCCAGCGTCCGATAAACCGACGCCAGCAAGTCCGATATCTCCCGCAGGTTAGTCTCGGCCAGCGCCACGATTGAAGGTCCCGACCCGCTAAGACAAACGCCGAGCAGGTCCTCATGCTCAAGTTGCAGCGCCTGCTCCAACCCCGGCACCAGTTTCTGGCGAAATGGCTGGTGCAAACGATCGCCCAGCGCCTGCTTCAGCAAAGAGAAATCGCCACTTTGCAGCAACTGCAGTAGCAGCGTAATTCTCTGCAGGTTGAAAACCACATCGCTTCGCGGAACAAAACTGGGAAGCACCATGCGCGAGTCTGCGGTGGCCAGCGGGATGTCCGGAGTCACCACCACAAAGCTCAGCGACTCCGGCCATCGAAACGTCGTGGCATAAACTGAGCCTTCCGGGAGCTGGCAACTTGAGGTGAGTCCGCCTAACACTGCGGCGGCGGCATTGTCGGGGTGGGCCTCGAGCGCGCACGCAGCGTTGATGATGGCCTGCACTGGCAGCGGTCCCGCTAGGGCCTCATACAGCCGAAGACCGGCTACCGTAGCGGCCGCGCTGCTGCCAAGTCCGGCCCGCATGGGAATTTCACTGTGCACCTCGACGGACAAAGATGGCAACGAATTGCTGTTCTGGCGCGCTAGGAACCGGAACGCGCGCTCGATGTAGTTCTCCCCGCAAAGGTCCTGGCCCACAAAACGAAACTCTAACCTGCCGCGTCCCGGGGTCGTTCTTACGCAAAGCCGCAGATACAACTGCACCGCGACGGCGAGGGTGTCAAAACCTGGGCCCAAATTCGCAATCGATGCCGGAACCTTAATCTCGAATGGTTCTCGAGACGCAATCGGTGCGACGCTGAATTTCCTGGCTGCGTTCATGCCTGCACCTCTCCCTGGAGCCCGTGCTCAAGCCGCTGCGACCTGATGATGAAATCGGTGTCCTTGAGAACGTGGCCGGTCAGAATGGCCACAACCGTGGCATCGCGATCGATCTTTCCGCGCGCCACCAGCTTGCGCAACCCGGCGAGTGTAGTGGCCGACGCCGGTTCGCAACCGATGCCATCGCGCCCAATCATCGCCTTCGCTTCGGCAATCTCTTCGTCGGTCACATCCATGACGAAGCCGTTGCTGTGCCGTACTGCGCGCAGCGCCTTCTTCCACGAGCGCGGATTGCCGATACGAATCGCGGTCGCAGCCGTCTCGGGTTGCTCCACCGGCGTGAGCTCAGAAGAACCCGAGCGCCACAGTTGTGCGAACGGGTTAGCGCCTTCCGCCTGCACTACGATGAGGCGCGGAACTTTGCCCAGCAATCCAGCCTTTTGCAGCTCAAGAAATGCTTTGCCAAATGCCGAAGTGTTACCGAGATTGCCACCAGGGACAATCACGTAGTCCGGCGCCTCCCAACCCAACTGTTCGAGCATTTCAAACATGGCGGTCTTCTGTCCCTCAAGGCGAAATGGATTGATCGAATTCAGGAAATAGAGCTCGCGGTCCGGCGTGTGCAGCATCCGTTCGAGCGCAACGTCGAAGCTGCCATCCACCTGATCGCTACCTTCTGTTTGGAGGCCGGGCACTCGCTGCTCCATCGCGATCATGATTTCGATCCCTTCGAGAAATATCTTGGGTTGCGCGTGGTGCATCCGTGATGCGCACCTGTGAAGCAATGGTGCGCCGTTTCCTCATCTGATACTCTGCAACGTTGGAATTTTTCACTTTCGACTGGAGCGTTTCCGCCGATGCCATATCGATACTTCCGTGCCTGCTTGTCTCTCCTGATTAGTTTCGCTCTTACTCTGTCCGCCGCGGCAGCTAGCAAAGCCAAAAAAACGGCTGACGATGCGAACCAGCCCTCCTATGCCCTGCCTCAACCGCAGCGTGAAACCCTTGATTACGGCATGTACCAGCGAATTCGCGACGAAGGCCTCGGCCACTCCCATGTGATGGAGTATGCCTCTGCGCTGGACGACGACATCGGGCCGCGCCTGACCGGCTCGGCCAACCTGAAACACGCCAATGAGTGGACGCGCGATCAGTTCACCGCGATGGGCTGCAGCAATGCGCACCTCGAGGACTGGGGCGAGTTCGGCATGGGGTGGCAGCAACTCAACACCTGGGTCCGTATGACGGCGCCCGACACCGCGGTGTTCATCGCCCAGTCAGCCCCGTGGTCTCCGGCGACGAATGGCGCGATCAATGCGCCGGCGATCTGGATCGACGTGAAGGACGCCAAAGACCTCGACCGGTACAAAGGCAAACTGGCCGGAAAGATCGTGCTGTATGGCGCCATGCGCGATGTGCCTCCCGTCGATAAGCCGCTCTTCGCGCGCCTGGATGACGCCGAACTGAAGAAGCTTACCGAGTACCCGCTCAAGCCGCGCGGCCGGGATTTCATCGAGCAGTACATGAAGCGTCTGGAGTTGCGACGGAAGGTCGGACAATTTCTGGCGGACGAGCATGCGCTGGCGGTCGTCACCCCAAGCCGCGACGGCCGTGATGGTGGAGGCTCTGGCGGCACCATCTTCGACGACAGCGGCGCCGGCTTTGGCTGGGAGGCGTACAAGCGGGAGCACGCCGACCCTCTTCCGGTGGTGGTCATGGCCATTGAGAATTATGGGCGCGTGTATCGGCTGCTGAAGGCGCGCGTCCCGGTCACCATCGAAATGAAGGTGGATACCAAATTTACTGGCGAGCACGAGCACGGTTACGACACCGTCGCTGAAATCCCCGGCACCGATCCCAAGCTGAAAGACGAAGTGGTGATGATGGGCGGGCATCTGGATTCGTGGGCTTCTGGTACCGGCGCGACCGACAATGGCGCAGGTACGGTTGTCGCCATGGAAGTGATGCGCATCCTCAACACGCTGCAGGTGAAGCCGCGTCGCACCATCCGCGTGGCCTTGTGGACGGGCGAGGAAGAAGGTGAGTTCGGTTCCTACGGTTACGTCAAGCAGCATTTCGGCAATGTGCCGCTGTCCACCGCTCCCGACCAGCTTAAGTTGCCGGAGTGGATACGCAAACCTGCCGGCCCGGTGCAGCTCAAACCCGATCAGCAGAAGATCTCCGGCTATTTCAACGTGGACAACGGCACGGGAAAAATTCGCGGCATTTACCTGCAGGAGAATGCGGCCATCGCGCCCATCTTCGCGCAGTGGATTGAGCCGCTCAAGGACCTTGGCGTCACTACGCTGACCATGCGCAATACCGGAGGCACCGACCACGAAGCATTCGACGCGGTCGGCATTCCGGGATTCCAGTTCATTCAAGACCCGCTGGATTATGGCTCACGGACGCACCACTCGAACATGGATACCTACGAACGCCTGCAACCCGAGGACTTGGCGCAGGCGGCGGTGGTGGAAGCCATTTTTGTGTACAACACCGCCATGCGCGACCAGATGCTGCCGCGCAAGCCTCTGCCGCATCCGGAACTGGAGGAGCAGCGCAGGGCGCCGCTGGCCAACATCATGCCCGGAGCCGAAGCGGCGGAGAAGGACGCAAAAGAGAAAGCGGACCAAACGCCGCCCGAAGAGTAGAGCGATTCCAAAGCAACTGTATCCTGCGAGGAAGGGTAGAGCGGCGCTTTACCTGGATTATTCATGAGCCCATGTATTTTCTTGGAGTGTCATCCTGAGGCTGATTGCGCCTTCGCTGCATCTATATGAATGTCAATCATGGAAACCCAAGTTCAGGAGCGCACGCCTGTCGAGCGGCAGATGTTTACCGCCCGCGTGAGCCGGTCGGTTCTGCTGTCGCCGCAAACCAAGCATCTCGAGCTTAGCGTCGAGGGGGTGGACGAATTCCGCTTCGTTCCCGGGCAGTTTGTCTCGATCAAGCAGCCGCGGCCCGATGGCAAAGAACACACCCGTGCGTACTCCATCGCGTCGCCGCCGCGCCAGAACGCCACCTTCGATCTGTGTCTGAACCGGGTGGAAGAGGGGTTCCTCTCAAACTGGCTGTGCGATCTTCCGGAAGGCGCGAGCGTCCAGTTTCACGGCCCGCACGGCCTTTTCACTTTGCGCGAGCCGCACATGGGCGCCGTTTTCATCGCCACCGGAACCGGCATCGCGCCCATCCGAGGCATCATTCATTGGCTCTTCGAGAAGCCGGAACGCAATCGCGGCCACCAATACTGGCTGGTCTTCGGCACGCGCTACGAGCACAGCCTCTACTACCGCGACGAGTTCGAGCGCATCGCGCGGGACAACCCGAACTTCCACTACGTGCCGACGCTCAGCTGCTGCGGCGAGCTTTGGACCGGCTGCCGCGGCTATGTGCAAGACCATGTGCGCGAGATCGTCGCCGGCCGCAGCGACATGCAGGCGTACATCTGCGGCCTGCATCAGATGGTAGACGCCAATCGCAAGCTGCTCAAAGAAGAGCTGGGCTGGGACCGTAAGCAGATCGTGTTCGAGCGCTATGACTAAACGAGAACTCTCATAAATCATTCTGAGTCGTATCAGGTAAATCTCTCCGAATCGTATCAGGGCACGACTTTAGTCGTGCCGAACGAAGCAGAGCAAAGTTCAGGGCTTTAGCCCCTGACAAGAGTAGGTCCCTCAGGGGCTAAAGCCCAGGTCGTTGTTGACCCGTTCCGGCACGGCTGAAGCCGTGCCCTGATACAAAACAATTCATGAGATGGCCTTCTAAAATCTTGCCCTTGCAACCGGGCTGCGCAATGAATGAAGATGGGCCATGGGCCGTCTTGCCGTCATCGCTGCCTGCATTCTTCTGATTTCGTCGGGATCGCTCGCGCAGGACTGGAAACAGGTGCGCAAGGCCGACGAGGCGAAGTGGGCGAAAGCCACCAGACTCGATCCCGGAACCATACATAAGCTGTGGCGCCAGGTCTCGCGCGCTGCCAATGAGAAAGACGATGACTCGCGCATTGCCGACATGGACGTGGAGGGTCTCGCCGAGCGAAATCAGGTCCTGCTCGTCACCTACACGGGAGAGAAAAATTGCCTGACTCTCACCGTCTTCCGGCAATATTCGGCAACGACATTTTCGAAGGTGTGGTCAGTGGAGCAAGGTCCCGATGGCCAGGGATTCTGCGATAGTCCGTTCGGCAACGCCAGCGCCGATGTCGTGAAAGGCGTGATTGAGGTGCGCGTGCCGCAGGCCCCGGACGCCTCCAACGGATACGCCAACTACGTGGTTTTCGATTACGAATGGAACGGCATCACCTACCGGTTCACGGGCAAACGAGCCGAGCAGGGCAGGTAACTTCCTTCCACCCTTGCGTCAAACGCGGGCGAAAGGATGGGACACCCGCCGCCGAAGGACGGCTTGGAGCAATTCACTTAACTTTGGCGTACCATATCCCAACATCATTATCGATCAACAGCCTAACTTCGTTTCCCTTTATCTGAATCGGATAGCCCGCGTGATCCAGTAAGACCTCTGGACCGTCGGCTCCTCCGGCCCAAAGTGTCCACGCACCAACTGTTTCAGATCTGGGCTTGGTTGGTCCTCCTTGGGCGAGGTCATACTTCCCATCTGCCTGTAAAGTCAGGTGATCCCACTCGTGATCTCTCGCCCTGCCTTCAGGGTCTTCAGATTTGTAGACATAGCTTCCGACAAGGGTCTCTCGTGTGACCGGTGGTTGATTTGTATGACACCCAGCCAGAGCGCAGCACGCCAGCATTAGCAATCCGATCTGTAGTCTCATGATTCTTTGCACGGAACGAAGATGTTGTACGTCTGAGGATATTCCCCATTGGCGATGTGAATGATCCATTTGGCGTTACGATCAAGAATCGTTGCCTGGCGCCCCAGGTTCGCGTCCGTCTTTTGGACGTTAACCTGGGAAGAGGAAGGTTCGGGCCGGCCCACCGAACATTTGGCAAGTCACTCATTCCCTCTGTCCGCCTTGCGGCGCTCGCGCTCGGCTTGCGAGGCCTCACGACGGCGGAGAGCGCCTTCGTAACGCCTCTTTTCCTCTTCGGTTTCAGGAACCACGGGCGCTATCTTTAGCCTTCTGCCGTGCCGGTCCACGGCAACAAACGTCAGATACGCGGTCGCGACCTTCTGTCGCGAGGCGGAGATGTAGTTTTCCACCATGACCCGGACGCCAATTTCCATCGAAGTATTGAATACGCGATTGACCGCGGATTGCAGGACCACCATGTCGCCCACGTGCACCGGCACCAGAAAGTCGATGTGGTCCATGGAAGCGGTCACAGCGTAGGAGTGGGAGTGGCGATGCGCCGCCAGCGCCCCGGCAAGATCGATCCAGTGCATCAAGCGGCCGCCCAACAGCGCGCCCAGCGGGTTGGTGTCATTGGGCAATACGAGCTCGATCATTTCCGATTTTGAGTCGCTCACCGGTCTCGGTCGCAGGTTGCCGTCGTTCTGTTCCATGGCGTTCCTTGTCGGTTGCGGTTAATGATCAAATGTCATGCCGAGCGAGCGGCCCGGCTTTGGGGAAGCGAGTCGAGAGCCTGCCCTGAGCTTGTCGAAGGCGACCTGCTGTTCCTCACAAGGCACAACTTCCCCGGCGCGCTCTTTGCGTCTGCACGTAACACTCGGCCATCCGTTGCACCCGCGGATCAGGATGCGGATGGAGCCACGATGTGCTCACCGTCTCGTACAGCAACTCTCCGTGACCCGCCGGCAGGTAGTCGCGCTCGCAGACGAAGAGCACGTGCAGAATGCCGTCGCGTTCCTTGCCCAGCGCAAACCGCACCGCATCGGCATGGCGCTCGGCAGGAAGCCGGCTGCAGGCGTTCGCGTAGCCGAGATTGCAGCCCGACTTCAGCTCTTTGTCACTGGGCCGCGCGCCCTCATGACCGGGAGCGGTGCACGTCCCCGCCCATCCTGCGCCCAAGGGAAGCCGCTGCGGAAACGGCCAGTCGGACTCGAATCGCTGTTCTGGCATGAAGAAGGGGCAGGCCACAAAATCCTCGTCCGCCGCGGCGGACCGGCAAGAGTTCAACGCCATTGTACTGACAGTGCAAAAGCGCCGCCACCTCAGTGCACGGAACCTGATCGAATTTGAGCACTCACTGGCTACTCTAGTACCATGCGTTCGAGACCGGAGAACACATAATGCCCGACGAGAACCGCGTGGCGGCGCTGAAAGAAATACTGGATGCAAATCCCGATGACGCATTTGCGCGCTACGCTCTAGGGTTGGAGTACTCGGGCTCGGGCGAGACCGACGCTGCGCTCGCCGAGTTCCAGCGCTTGCTGGCGGTCCACCCCGACTACACCAACGGATACTTCATGGCGGCGCAGGCCCTGGCTCGCGCCGAGCGCAAAGACGAAGCGCAGTCGCTGTTGCAGCAGGGCATCGAATGCGCCCGTCGCACCCGAAATCAGCACGCCCTCACGGAGATGGAAGCCATGCTCGACGAACTGGAGCGCGGCTAGGAAGGGCTTGAAGCCGTGCCTTCAATAGCAATTTGTGAGATAGCTTCTACATGAACATCGATCGATTGACAGTTGATTCCGCCCGCACGGCCGTGCTGGAGAAGCAGACCACGGCGACCGCGCTGGTGGACGCTTTTTACCAGAAGATCGACGCCGAAGATGCCGCCATTGGCGCTTATCTCACCTTGTGCAAGGAGCGCGCGTATCGGCAGGCGGCCCGGATTGACGCGCTGGCCGACAAAGGCGATGCGCTGCCGCCCCTGGCTGGCGTCCCCATCGCGGTAAAGGATGTCTTCGCGACGAAAGACGTGCGGACCACCGCTGGTTCGAAGATTCTGGCAAACTTCGTCGCGCCCTACGATGCCACGGTGGTGGCGCGGCTGGAGGAAGCCGGGGCCATCATTCTGGGCAAGACCAATTGCGACGAGTTCGCCATGGGCTCGTCGAACGAGAATTCCGGCTTTTACCCGGTGCACAATCCGCGCGACCACGCGCGCGTGCCGGGCGGCTCCTCGGGCGGATCGGCTGCGGTAGTGGCCGCCGGAACCGCGGTGGCTTCGATCGGTTCCGATACTGGCGGCTCAATTCGGCAGCCGGCGGCATTCTGCGGCGTCGTCGGGCTGAAGCCAACCTATGGACGAGTATCGCGCTACGGGCTTATCGCCTTCGCTTCATCGCTCGATCACGTTGGGCCATTCGGCAAGAGCGTGAAAGATGCGGCTCTGATGTTGCAGTGCATGGCTGGCCGCGAGCCACTCGATTCGACGTCTGCCGACGTTCCCGTACCCAATTATCTCGACCAGATTGGCCAGCCGGTGCGCGGCTTGCGAATCGGAGTGCCGGAAGAATATTTCGGCGAAGGACTCGATCCGGAAGTTCGCAGAGCAGTCGAAGCGGGCATCCAGGAGCTGGCCAAGGCCGGATGCGAGATCGTGCCGATATCGCTGCCGAACACGAAATACGCCATCCCAACGTACTACGTTGTCGCCACCGCCGAAGCTTCATCGAACCTGGCGCGCTATGACGGCGTGCGTTATGGGGCCCGCGCGGCGGATGGCAAGACTCTGGCTGAAATGTACCGGCGCACGCGGGATGCGGGTTTCGGAGCGGAAGTCAAGCGGCGCATTATGCTTGGCACCTACGTTCTTAGCGCGGGATACTACGATGCCTATTACCTGAAGGCGCAACGGGTACGGCGTTTGCTGGCCAGCGACTTCCATCAGGCATTTGCCAAGGTGGATGCCATCGTTACGCCCACCGCGCCGACACCCGCATTCAAACTCGGCGAGAAGATGGACGATCCACTCGCCATGTATCTGGCGGACATTTTCACGGTGACGGCGAACCTGGCCGGCATTCCGGGAATTTCCATTCCCTGCGGCAACAGCAAGGAGGGTTTGCCCATCGGGATGCAGATACTGGGAAAGCACTTCGACGAGCCCATGGTGTTGCGCGTGGGGCATGCGGCGGAACATGCGATGGCGGGGACGGTGGCGGAATAGAACTGGGAGTCCATTCGATCTCGCCCTGGGCATGCCATCCCAATCGCCGGTCAAATGGACTCCACAGCGTTATTTGTCAGAGACCAATGTTAATGGCCTCCCATCCGGCGTTGTAGTGTCCGCCACTCCAAGAGCCGTTAATGATGGTGCGGTCCCATATCTCAAGGTAAATCAGATAGCAGCACGGAACGATGTTGGGATCGCTCCACGGGTCCCACAAGAAGCTTGTCGGAACCACATAGCCCTGATTGGTGATAACCCCGTTATAAGTCTCCGAGAGCGGTACCAATGTGGTGCTCACTACAGGAACCGAGAGCCCCGAATTTCCCCGGGCGGTGACCGCGATCGAGCTCATGTTCGGATCGTAGGCCTGGACGGTAACCAGGATGAGTCCGTCGCCCTTGTGGACATTGCTGCACTTCAATGGGACGAGCGTACCGTCGGACTTCTGCAGCTGCAGCGTGATAATGGGTCGCGGAAGGGGGAACGGACCGGTGTTGTCCAGGAGCACCACTTGCGGGCTGCTGACCCGTGTGGTGATACCGTCTCGCACGCGAAGGCGCAGGTAATACACTCCGTCGGGAGGGGCCGTCGGCCACGTCAGCAGGACCTTCTCCCCGGTTGTAAGCCTGCCGCCGTCCGAATCCTGGATCTGGTTAATCTGGAACCACCCTGGGTCAAGCCCGGTGGACTGACTGCGGGTGCGGAAGTACTCAAAAGTGCCAGGCTCAGGCTGTATTGGGTCTGGGGGGGTGGGAGGCGGGGGCTGACTCGTTTTACCAGTTGTAGTATCGATCGAGTCGTAGCCCCACTGCGGCACCACCAGAATGGGGCTGTATGGGCCGCCAGGGTTGGTGGAGACCTCCACTAGGTACTCCGTTGCCGTCGGCATATTGAAAATGCCCCAGAGCTCCACCAGGCCCCCAAAAGGGTGGTCGCCGACTCCAGCGGCGGGATTGTCGCTAGGGACCAGGCCGGCATGGAGGGCGTCCGGTCCGTGCCCGAAACCCAGAGCATCGATCTGGGCAATCGGAATATTTGCCACTCTCGTGATCAGCGGATCTGGCGGGCAGACCTTACTACAATGCTTTTCGCAACAATCGGCACACAGGATGACGCAGAGTTGGTAACAGTATTGTTGCAGATTGTTCTTCGCGATCTCCTGATTCCATGCCTCGACGTTTCCCGCTTGGATGATGTCACACAGCCGCCTGAGAAATGTCTGATCACGAAGCAAAGGTCCGACCGCCTTCGCGAAGCCCAGGACCTCCTCGGCATTCACTTCTACAGTAGAGGGTTTGGGACAAAACTTGCGGCAGGCTCCAACACAGCGCTTCCGACAAAAGAATCGGCAAACCAGGTGGCACTGGCCCTCGATTCCGGCCTCGCCGAGCGCTTCTCCAAACTTGGCTGCGTCGCCAGCGAGAAAGGCTTGATACGCGGCGCTGAAGGCAGTCGGGATGGCTGCCAGCTTTTCGATGGCCGCGCCGGTCTGCTGCAGCACCGTTGCGTTCAACTCCTGTTCGGCTTCGTCACTCATGAGGTTCTCCTTCTTGCAGCCGCAGGCAGCGGCGGCATATTAGGCCAGAATTTGCGTTTTATCGACAACTGCAATAGAAATATCCGCAAGAACAGGTCAAAGGGCGCGGCTTCAGCCGTGTAGCAAGCCCGCATTGGAGAGCGGGCTTTAACCCCGGCCCATCATGGCTAAAGCCATTTGGGGTGCCAATCTATTTCGCCGGACTGAAGCCCGGCGCTTCCACCGCGGTAGAGGACATTTCTTATGCAGTGCTTAATAGCTCCCCACTAGCCCCACACTATATACCCCTTCCGGGATTCCAGCGCATAATTATTTCCTTTGGCCGGGCCAGGGTTCGTAATAGCGTTCTCCGGCGCAAGCACGGCAGAGCGTCTTTCCGTTGCGCCGTACTTCGCGCTGGAAGTTGATGCCTTCGCCGCATTGCTGGCACACGATGCGTTCGCCTTTGTAGCCGGGCAACTCCTCCGGCGGCAGAGCGACCTTCACCCACTGCACCGTGAACAGGTCGTCATTCGATATCTCGCGATAGGCCAGCATCTGCTGCTGGTTCTTGTTCTCGATTTCAGGATGCATTTGCCGCGCCAGCGTTTTCGAGCTTTCGCGGGCGCAGACTCGCACCGCTCGCTGCGAGGCCAGATCGACAAAGGTTGCGGCCACCTTACCCCAGTCCCGGAACTTGAGCGCCCGCTTGCCCAACCGGCATCCGGTCACGACGGCAACGGCGTCGGTGGCGCAGCGGTCTATCTCCACAAAGGTGATGAGACGCTTGCGATCTTTCCCGCGCGGATCATCGATGCCCAACAGTTCCAGTCCGAGCATGGCCAGACGAACCCCCAGCACCTGCCCAGCACAGAGATGTCCGTGGGCCATCTCGGCGTCGCGCAGCAGTTCGTCAAGGGTCTTCAATGGAAAGTTGCACTCCGTCTCAAGTTCGTCCGAATCAAGGTTCGTCGGAATCGTCGTCGGCCACTTCGTCAACAAAGCGGCCCCTCACCGTGACGCTGAGCTTGTCACCAACCTTGGGAAGGAAAGTGACGCGCGCCGGTTGACGCTCCCAGTGGGGGGCGGCACAATCGGAAATCGGGCTGTTCGCCGCCATTCGCCTTCCCCAGTTCTTTGCGATACAGCGGCTTCTTGACGCCAATTTGCACGACCACGGCGTCGAGTTTTTCACCATTGGCCGTGATGCCGCAGTACGCCGCATAGTCACGGTACCAGCTTACCTCGGAGTAGAACGGGTCAAAATCGGATAACTTGGTTGGCGTGATCTTTCCGGAACTGCGGTCCACCAGCAGCCACCCACCAAGTTGCCAAAGCCACTTCGGAGACTTGCGTGCCTCGTCGGGAAGTGCGTCATTGATGCGAAAAGCCCGGCGCACCACGAACTGCCGGTCGGTGACGTCGTGTGATCTGCCGGTCGTAAACTCTTTCAGCTTCGCATCCACAAAGAGAGGAGAGACCGTAATATCCATCGTTCTGGTTTCCGTAGCGCCGACGAACAGCTTGACCGGCAGCGGCTTTCCCAGGCTTACCACGTGGGGTTTGGACGCAGCGCTGAGGGCAACATTCAACAACAGCAGGACGCCGAGAAGGTGAGCGGTGCGCATCGCTAAGGGAAGGCTAATCCCGGGCTGCCGCCGCTGCAAGTGCGATCCGGCATTCCGGGCTAACGGTTCGCCGGTTCGCTGGCAGCGCGCACCCCTCCCCGAACGAACCTTTACTCTCTGACAACTGGAATACAATAAGCCAGCGTCTAGGTTGCAGATGTATTACAGCTTCATAATTCCGGCTTACAACGAAAGCGAGCGACTGGCAACTTCGCTCCCCAAAGTTTTTGCCTACATCCGCGAACGGCAGATCCAGGCTGAAGTGATCGTCGTCAATGACGGCTCCAGCGACGACACTGCCGAAATCGCACGCAGCATTGCCAGCCGATATCCCCAGACTCGATTGCTGGAGAACCCCGGTAATCGCGGCAAGGGCTACAGTGTGCGTAACGGCATGTTGCACGCCAACGGCGATATTCTGCTGTTTACCGATGCGGACCTGTCCTCGCCAATTTACGAAGCAAACAAGCTATTCGCCGCCATAGACCGGGGCGCGGACGTCGCCATCGGCTCGCGTTGGCTCGAGGCTGCGCTGCAAACTGAACGCCAGCCATGGCACCGGCAGTTGTACGGGCGCTTTTTCAATCTCGCGCTGCGGATGGTTCTGGGATTGAAGTATCGCGACACCCAATGTGGCTTCAAGGCGTTTACCCGGGCGGCGGCCCAGACCGTCTTCTCGCGGCAACGCGTCGAGCGCTGGGGATTCGACCCGGAGCTGCTGTTTCTGGCCAACAAGTTCAAGCTGCGCACCATCGAGGTCCCGGTTGAGTGGGCACACGATCACCGTTCCAAGATCAGTCCTATTCGCGACGGGTTGAAGATGGGCGTGGAGATGCTGGCGGTCCGCTGGAACGATCTCCGGGGGTTGTACAAGCATCCTTCGACGACCATAGAAGAGCCGCATATTCAGCCGGCGGCCCCCGCCGAAACTGCGAAATAGCATCCCGTCTGGAACCGCCTTAAATTTTGGATTCGTTAGAAAAAATCATGGGTAAGCTCCGGCTCGGGTAGTTTGCCAAGTGAGTGATAGAGCGCGAGTTCCAGGATGCGGAAGGTGCGAAATCCATAGGATCTTCTCATGGTGACTTTGGCTTTGTTGTTCAGCCCTTCGATAACACCGCTGGAGAACTGCTTCTTGGCCTTGAAGTAGTTGAGCAACAGGGAGCGATGAGCGCGCAGGGTGCGGGCGATTTTCTTCATGGGCTCGATGCGAGAGCGCATGGTTTGATAGCACCAGAAATCCAGGAAGTTGCCGGCCCAGGTGGGCGAGTTGTATTCCCAGAACTGCTGAAAATCTTCTTTGAGGAGATAGGCGCGGACAGTCTGGAGGTTGTAGCGGAGCAGCTCGCGCAGCCGGAGGTTCTGCTGCGAGGTGAGATTCTCTTTGCGTTTCAGAACGCACCAGCGAGATTTCTTCAACAGCGGCTCATGACCTTCCCGGGCCATCTTGCGTGACTCGGCGGCGCGGACCTCATCCAACGCTTTATTCATCTTGGCGACGATGTGGAAGCGGCCGAGGATATGCAGCGCCTGGGAACATTTCTGGCGAATCACATCCAAGTAGGGTTGCCACATATCCGAGCAGACGAACTCGATCTGCGAAGCGAGTTGCTCTCCGATGACGGTGAAGAAACCCTGGAAGGATTCGATGGTGCGTTCCTTGCCGACCCAGAGCAGGCGGGTGATCCCCTGGTCGATCTGGTAGACCAGGGTCAGGTATTTGTGGCCTTTGGCGTACTGGATTTCATCCACACCGATGGCGCGGATCGACTCCAGGGTGCGATGCTCCAGACCCCAGCCGACCACATACTCGACGGCGTCGCACACCTTGTCCCAGGAAGTGTGGAACGATTCGGCGGTTTCCTTCCAGGAGAGCTTACGCGCCCAGCGGGCCAGAAACAGCATATAGGCTCGGGTCAACTGGTGCTTACCATCGCACCAGGGAACCGCCTCGACGACCACGCCACAGTTCCGGCACTCGACGCGCCGCATGCGGTACAGCAGGAATACCAGAAAGCCCCACAGCGGGATGAACTCGAAGCGCCGCTGGGGAAGATGATCGTAACCCGGTGCCGGCTGGTGGCACCCCGAACAGATTGCCGCCGAGCCCGCCCGCGGCCGGACGTCCACTTCGATGCTTTGCTTGTCGGCTGCGAAGCGGGCGTGCTGGTAGACGAACCCGCGATGACGATGGCAGTGATTTAGAATCGTGATCAGTTCCATGGTGCGGACGATTTTCAAGGCGAAGACTGCCCAAGTAAACCGTACTGCTACACCGGCGTCCGCCTCCGCTGCTTCCGCCTACGACCGCGATCTGGACAACTGGCCACACTCCTGGATGGGGCTGGAAAAAGACCTGCCACCAGGAGAAGAACTAGTGGTTTGCTTCCGGCTCTTCATCGAGCATCTGGCCGCATCGAGTCTCTCCCCGAAGACCATTCGCCGGCACGTGGACAATCTCTGGCTGCTGGGTGGAGAAATCATCCGCGACCTGAACTACAACCCTGCTTTGAGGAAGGTCGCTGCCCAGAAGCTTCTTCGTGATGAGGTTGGAGCCGACGGCGGCCCACTGATCTACAACGGCTCGGAAGAGGAGCAACGCTCCCTCGATTCGACCTGCCGCAAACTTTACCGCTTCCTCAACCAACCCAAGCGCTGAGCCGTCAAATCACCCACGAATCCCTCAGACGAAGCAAATTTTGTAGCCTTCGTGCGATCTCCGCATCTGCTCTAGGAGAGGCAACACGGCACCCCACCCCGAAGTGGAGCGCAGCCGCAACGTTCGGTTTCTGCATCTCAAAAACGATTCACATTTGCAGGGTTTATGCACAGCACCAGCCCAATTCGCGATCTGCCGATGTCCGCGCCGACTCAAGCCGAGGCCTCCTTGCTGGAGAAATATCTGGCGGTGCGGGAGACTTCTCTCCACATCTGTGCTCCCCTGAGCGTTGAAGATCACAGTTTGCAGCCCATGCCCGACGCCAGTCCGGCAAAGTGGCACTTGGCGCACACCACCTGGTTCTTCGAGACTTTTCTGCTCAGCGCGCAGAACGGTTACTACCCCTTCCACCCGGCATTTCGCAACCTGTTTAATTCGTACTACAACGCCGTGGGCGATAGACCGTTGCGGGCCTTGCGGCACACCTTGTCGCGTCCTGGGTTGGACGAGGTGCATGCCTATCGCGCGTACGTGGATGACGTGATCGTGCATATGCTCACAACCGAGCCTGCGCCCGAGTTGGTGGCGCTGGTTACGCTCGGAATCAACCACGAGCAGCAGCACCAGGAGCTGATTGTTACCGACGTCAAGAACGGGCTGTGGACGAATCCGCTGCGGCCGGCCTTTCGACCCACGCCAGAAAGTCACGGGGCAAAGAGTGCCTCTGCGGCCGTCCCGCCCATCGAGTGGCGCAGTTTCGACGAAGGCATTTACAGCGCAGGTTTTGCGGGCGAGGGCTTCGCCTTCGACAACGAAGGCCCGCGTCACAATGTTTATCTCGAACGATTTCGCCTGGCCTCGCGGTTGGTGACCAACGGCGAGTATCTGGAATTCATGCGCGACAACGGCTACGGCACCGCCGACCTATGGCTTTCCGACGGCTGGGACTGCGTGCGCAGCAATCAGTGGAGCGCTCCGTTGTATTGGGAGCAGCGCGCTGGTGATTGGTGGCATTACACCGTCGAAGGCATGAAGCCGTTGCAATTGAGCGAACCGGTTTGTCACGTCAGCTATTACGAGGCCGACGCCTTCGCTCGCTGGACAGGCGCGCGGCTGCCCACCGAATTCGAGTGGGAAGTTGCCGCGCGATCGTGCCGGGTGGCGGGCAATCTGCTGGAGAGCGGGCATCTGCATCCGCGCGCGCTGAAGGAAGAGGCGGTAGAGACGGCGGAGCCGTTGTCGCAGATGTTCGGTGACGTTTGGGAATGGACATCAAGCGCGTACGTGCCGTATCCGGGCTTCAAACCGGCCGCGGGAGCCGTCGGCGAGTACAACGGCAAGTTCATGTGCAATCAGATGGTGTTGCGCGGTGGCTCCTGCGCCACGCCGCAGTCGCACATTCGAGCCACGTATCGCAACTTCTTTCCGCCCCATGTGCGCTGGCAATTTATGGGCATACGGTTGGCCAATGGCAACTAGCAAGCAATTCCAGTTCCTGGCGAACGACGCAATCGCGCTGGAAGTATGCGAGGGTCTGAGTGCGACGCCCAAGCGGCTGCCGTCGAAACTGTTTTACGACCACATCGGCTCGGCCCTCTTCGAGCAGATCACCGAGTTGCCGGAGTACTATCTCACGCGCACCGAGCGCTCCATCTTTGAGAGCTTCGCGGGCGATATCCTTCAGCAAGCCGGAACGTCGTTGACTCTGGTGGAACTCGGCGCCGGCACCGCCAGCAAGACCTGCATTCTGATTGAGGAATTACTGCGCCGGCAAAGCCGCGCGCTGTTTTATCCCATTGACGTATCGCCTTCCGCGTTGCAAGAAGCGGAAGCGCAACTCGGACGGCAATTTCCCGGACTGCGGGTCAATCCCATCGTCGCCGACTACACCGGAGGCGTGCCCGCGCTCAGTCGCATCAACGGGCGCAAGCTGGTGCTCTACATCGGATCGAGTATTGGGAATTTCGAACCCGACGAGTCGGTGCGGATTTTGCGCCGCATCCGCCGGACGCTGCGCGCGGGCGACGCTCTGCTGCTGGGCGCAGATTTCGCCAAGAGTCCGAAGATTCTTCTGCCCGCCTACGACGACTCGCAAGGCGTTACGGCGGCGTTTAACCGGAACATTCTGGCGCGCCTGAATCGCGAGTTGGATGCTGACTTCGAGGTCGATCGCTTCCGCCACATTGCTTTGTGGAACCGACGCCAGTCGCGCATCGAGGCCTACCTGGAAAGCACCACCTCGCAAACGGCGTTCATCCCGGCGCTTGACCTGGACCTGTCGCTAGCGGCGGGAGAACGCATTCACACCGAGATCAGCTACAAGTACACCGACGACATGATCGAATCGATCCTGCGCGACAGCGGCTTCACCCTGGAGCACACCTGGTGTGACCGCAAGAAATGGTTTGGCGTGCACCTGGCGCGGGTGTAGAGGCTGGTCTTTTCTGTCTGTCATGCTGGGCGGTTCGGTCTGTCATCCTGAGCGAGGTCGCTGCGGCGACCGAGTCGAAGGACCCCTATTGCAGCAGGATCACCGTGGGCAGCATCGAGAAAGGCAGAACTGACATGACTACGAGAGCGAAAAAGCCTATGAGCGCAGCAAAAAGCAGCGGGAATGTTTTTGCCGACCTCGGTCTTCCCCATCCCGAACAGGAGCTGTTGAAAGCAAAACTCACGTTGCAGATTTACCGTCTCATCAAAAGACGCGGCCTCCGACAAGCCGAAGCCGGAAGAATCCTCGGTATCAAGCAGCCTCACGTCTCTGCCTTGATGCGCAACCGCTCTGGCGCTTTCTCCGTCGAACGGCTTATGGACTTTCTTACCGCTCTTGGGCAGGACGTGAAGATTACCGTGAGACCCACGCGCAAGGAGCACGGCGAAGTATCGGTCATTGCGTGATCGCGGATTGCACACCTTAACATTCTGGCGGTGCCCCCTCACGATGGTTGCCTGGGCCACGCATTATAAAAGGGCGCCTCGGGTGTCCCAGGTTTGTGTCCGTCTTTTGCACGCTTCTATGAGACGGCTGGTCGAGTCAAGAACTTTCTCACGATTTCGGCATCACGGTGTCCCCATCGGTGGCTCGCGGTTTCATCTCGAACTTCTATTCGCACTCTGGTGAGTCTTAAGGACTCG
>Ga0208034_1000705_pt1 | contig 24717 bp, 22 predicted proteins | sample June2015DPH_8_10_FD_184699 | JGI IMG/M metagenome (GOLD analysis project Ga0208034, IMG submission 184699) | Peatland microbial communities from SPRUCE experiment site at the Marcell Experimental Forest, Minnesota, USA - June2015DPH_8_100... | ecosystem: Environmental > Terrestrial > Soil >...
AAGCATCCATTCACGCCCGCCGGAACGCAACGTGTCGCCCTCCGAAATCACAAGCCGACGACCCTCGTGATCGAAGAGGGCGACGCGGAAATGCGTGCCCCCAATGTCCATCGCTAGTGCGTTATTCCCCACCTACTCTCACTCATGCCCGATATCGCGATGCGAAACTCTGGTCTTATACCCCGCACCGACCAGGGCGTGACCTACCTTCTCTGCGATGGCGACCGAGCGGTGGCGCCCACCCGTGCAACCAATCGCAATGGTAAGGTAGCTCTTGCCTTCCTGCACGTAATTGGGAAGAAGGTAGATAAGTAGATCCATCAAATGCTTCATGAACTCCTGGGTCTGTGGAAAAGAATCCATATAGCGTTGGACAACCGCGTCTCGCCCCGTTTTGCTCTTCAGCCTCGGGATGTAGTTTGGGTTGGGGAGAAAACGCGCGTCGAAAACCAGGTTCGCGTCGGCAGGTACGCCGAAACGAAACCCAAACGAAACCACGGAAACCAGGAGGGCTCGGCGTGCCGACAATCCGCCGAATTGCCTCTGGATGAGTTCTCGCAGTTCATAAACGTTCATCCGGGTGGTATCAATTGTGACATCAGCCAGTTGGCGTATGGGCTTCAGCAGTTTGCGCTCCAGCCGGATTCCCTCGCGCACTGGCAACTCGCGCCCCAAGGGGTGAGGGCGGCGGGTCTCCTCGAAGCGACGGATCAAAGCCTTGTCGGAGGCCTCCAGGAACACCAGTGACAAATTCAAGTGGCGGTTTCTGAGGTCTTGATAGAGGGTGGGGAGTTGCCCGAGCGCCGCGCCTTCTCGAATGTCCACAACCACGGCCGCAAGCTGTATCTTGCTCCCCCCTCGCTGACTCGTTTCCGTAAAGCGGGCGATTAAGTCAATGGGCAGGTTGTCTACGCAGTGATAACCGAGGTCCTCGAAGGCCTTGAGAACTGACCCCTTGCCGGACCCGCTCATCCCCGTGATCAGAACGAAGTGTTTCCGATGCTTTTTGGCGGCCGCAGTCATAGAAAAGCAGAAAGCAGAAGGCAGAAAGCAGAAGGCAGTGACCAGGATGTTCCGTTGCTAGCTCCGCCGATGGTTTGCCGTCCCCTCGAGCAAGGTGATGGCCTGCAAACCTGGCTTTCAGTGTATTTCTCGCCCACTACCTTCTGCTTTCCGCCTTTTCAGGGTTCGGGTTCGATCAATCCCAGGTTGCCATCTGGGCGGTGGTAAATGACGTTGACGCGCTCGGTCTCGGGATTTCGAAATACCACAGCGCCGGCGCGCGACTGGTCGAGAGCGGAGATCGCTTCTTCGATGCTCATAGGCTTGATCGGAACTCGCTCGGCCTCGATCGTGCGGCGTTCTTCGTGGTCAATGCGCTCCAGGCCCAGAACGTTCAAGACGACCGTGGTGGCAGGCTTGGGACGGCGCTTGCGAGTGCGCGTTCTACCCAGCAGGCGGACTGCCTGGCGTTCCAGCTTGTCCAGGGCCCCGTTTAGGGATATCCGGGGGTCACCCGACTCTTCAACGCCCACTAGGGTGTGATCGCGAAATTTCAGGGTGACTTCTGCGACGCGGCGGTGCTTTTCCGCCGTCAGGATAACGTGCATCTCATAGGCATCGCCCAGAAGGCGGGTAATCTTTCGCAGCCTTCCCTGCGTGTACTGACGCAAGTCGTTGCCGATCTCCATCTGTCGTCCGGTAAAGTCAACGTTCATGAGTGGACCTCCTCGAGACTTGAAGGGAGGAACAAGCGAGCGGCGGAATTCTTCAAGCTTTTACCCTGCGTTGGTGGGTACTGGGAATCCGCATGTCCTCGCGGTACTTTGCCACTGTCCGGCGGGTTACGCAATAGCCGACCTTCTGCAACTGCTGCGTAATTTGCTCGTCGGTAAGAGGCTTGGCGGGATCCTCTTCCTCGATCATTTTCTTGACAAGGCGCTTGAGGTTGATTAAGGAAGTCGCCGCTCCCGAGGGTCCTTGCACCGCTTCCGAGAAGAAATAGCGCAATTCGTAGACACCTTGCGGGGTGTAAGCATACTTATTCGCGACAGCACGGCTGACGGTGGAAGGGTGAACACCCACTTCCTCTGCAACCTCCTTAATCATCATGGGGCGAAGGTAATCAATTCCCCTGTCCAGGAATTCAGTCTGCCGGCGAATAATCGTCTCACAGACCTTGACGATCGTCTGTTTGCGCTGCTCGATGTTCTTGATGAGTTGAATTGCCGAGGTGAACCGCTCTTTGACGTAATTGCGCACCTCCCGCGTCGTGCTGTCCTCTCCCAGCAGGCGGCGATAATGGTGGCTGAGTCGCAATTGGGGAAGGCCGTCCTCGTTCACGACCACCTGATAACTATCTCCTGATTTCACAAATGCCACGTCGGGTTCGATGAGCCGCGCCTGCGCGTTGTTGTAACGCTGGCCGGGCCGCGGATCCAGCTTGCGGATAAGCTCCACGCAGCGCTCGACGGTTTTAACGGGACGGTCAAGGGCCCGGGCGACCTCCCGGTACTGCTTGTTCTGGAGCTGTTTGAGGTATCCCGAAACGATCTGTTGCGCCAACGTATTGTCAGGGGCAAGCGTGTGCAGTTGGATCAAAAGGCACTCACGCACGTCCCGGGCTGCCACCCCCACCGGATCGAAAACCTGAATCAACCCCAAGGCTTCCTGAACATCTTCCAACGAGTGCCCGCCGGTTTGCGCAATCTCTTCCAGTGGAGCTGTAACGTAGCCGTCTTCGTTCAAATTGCCGATGATGGAATAGCCTGCCTCACGGACGGAATCCGAACACACGGAAAGGCTCAATTGCCATTCCAGGTGAGCAGACAAAGAGGTGGGTTGGGAGAGAAAATTCTCGAAAGAAGGTCTCTCGACAACCTCGGATTCAGGAGATCTAAATCCGGGGTCAAGGTAGTCGTCGAAAAACGACCCGAAATCGATCTCCTCAAACGAATCCTGATGGTCGCCGTTTCGGGCCACATGCTCCAAAGAGGGTGAAGCTTTGTTAGCGCTTTCCGTCTTCTTGTCGACTTCATCGATGGTCGGAACGTCCTCCGGGACCTCTTCCAAAACAGGGTTGGCAACCATCTCCCGGTTAATCATCTCCCGCAACTCGAGCTTATTGAGCGCAAGAACGCTGACCATCTGCACAAGGCCCGGGGTCAAAATCTGCTTCTGCGCCACCTTGAGGTTCAGCCCGATTCTTGGAGAGGGTCCACCGCCCATAGGATTCAACAACCCGGGTATAGCGGCTAGAGACTGGCGCTATACAACTACATTGTCAACCGGAAATTGTCGCCCAGGTAAACTCTTTTCACCTCGGCGTCATTGCCCAATTCTTCCGGCGTCCCTGCACGGAATATCCTTCCATTATTAATGATGTAGGCCCGATCCGTCACCTGCAAAGTATAGGGCACATTGTGGTCCGTCACCAACACGCCAATACCGGCGCCTTTCAGGCGCACGATGATTTTCTGTATATCCTGAACCGTGAGCGGGTCGATGCCCGAGAACGGTTCGTCCAGAAGAATGAAGGAGGGCGAAATCACCAGAGACCTCGCGATCTCCACACGCCTCCGCTCCCCTCCCGAGAGCATATACCCTTCGCTTCGCCTGACCTGCTGCAAGCCCAGATCTTCGATCAACTCTTCCAGTCGCTCACGACGCTGGTGAGGGGTGAGCGGCAAGGTCTCAAGCACTGCCATGATATTCTCTTCCACCGTAAGTTTTCTAAATATGGAGGGCTCTTGGGGAAGGTAGCTGATTCCATTTCTCGCCCGAACGTACATCGGAAAGTCCGTGATGTTCACTCCGTCGAGGAGGACCCGGCCTGAATCTGGGCTGGTGAGCCCGACAATGATGTAGAAGGTTGTGGTCTTGCCAGCTCCATTTGGCCCTAGAAGCCCCACCACCTCTCCCTGAGCAATCCTTAGGCTGATATCATCAACGACTTTACGTCCCTTATACGATTTCGTCAACTCGACTGTGGAGAGAATCTGCATGGTCGCTCATTGCGCGACGCGGTGCTGCGATAAAGAGGGTGACCCCTTACCTCCGTCCACAAGAAGCCTATCATCGTGCACAAACAGTGTCAAACGCTGGCCTGTCGTGAAGCCCTTTTCCACATCATAGATAGTGGGAGGGCCGCCCGTCAGGACGATCTTTCCTGGGCCAGCGAAGTACTCGCCGTGCTCGCCTGTAGCTCGCCTTCCCGGCTGGACGACCACGACGTGCCCTTCAGCCATCGCGCGCTCCACCTCTGACTCTTGAGTTGTCCCAAGTTGGGAGAAATAAACGTCCATTTTGTCGGCTTCCATGGTCGTCGCCTCTGTCTGTAACTTCACGTGACCACGGTAGCTCGCTTTGCTGCCCTCGTCGAAATACTCCAGGAAATCGGCACGAACCGTAAAGGGCCGCGTTTCGCGCCGGGGCGTTTCAGAGGATGGCGCCGCCCCCGGCGCATAGGAAGCCGGTTGGAGATGGGAAGTCAGCACCTGAGAGCCGGAGCTCAAGCGTTTCGCCATCCTGTAAACGTCCAGGCTGGACGATTCCACTACGTCCGCGCCCCGCCAGGCACGCACACTCCCCTCGTAGTGCACCAATTGGCTGCGCCGCTGGGCTACCATGCGGTCCGCCAAGACATTTGTGGGGTCGGGAGCTTGACCGTCTGGCATCTTATCTCCAGTTTCCAGGTGAGTACTCTGCACCTTGCCGGTTCCTTCTGCGGTGTCATTGCGAAGGTCAAAGTAGAGACGCTCGCACCTCGCCCTGGTCTCTGCATCCCATACCTGGGGACGCCCTGTCAGAGTCACACCTTGCGCTGCAGCCACGTAAACTGAATCCTGCGCACTGGCATTGCGGTCGGCGTCACGGAACCTGTAATTCCCTGATTGGCTGACCTCCTTCAGGGCGTGCGTTACCTCGTCAAATGTGGCTAATAACTGATCAGCCGTGCTTTCTTGGGCGACACTGCCAGGAGGTGCGTTCCTTGGTGGCTGGAAAACAATATGGGTCGGTTGGCGGCCGCGCAGCGTCTCGAGGCTGCCCATCACATCGAAGGCCATCAAGAACTGTCCGGCGGTTATGATGCGCTGGCCCACCTTGGGATCGGGAGGGTCTATTTCGAGTCTGCCAGGGCCGACGGTCTGGGCATCCTTAAGACTCTTCCCGTCCGGCCGAAAATTGAACTTCAATTCTGCCGCGGTGAGCGCCTTCTTCTCCGTCGTCGGCCGCTTTGCCTCCGCAACAACCTGGCTCAGGGAAGATGATGATTCAACCATGAGTTGTACGTTATCCGATGCATCCCCGCTTTGAAGTTTTGCGGGGATGCCGGCAAGACTGAGTTCGACTCTCGCCGCCACGAGGCGACTGATGCTCCCTTTTTCCTGGGATAGCCCCGCCACATTCCCTTGGGCTGAGAGAATACGCAATGCCCCTGATGCCGGGTCAAAGTCGCCCTGAGCGTGATCAGCCGAGAGCTCGACCAGCCTATCCGCGGAAGATTCCGAAGCCTTAACGCTGCCTTCCATATCCCCCCGAGTGACCCGATTTGCTTCATTCAGAAACACCTTGCCGCTGTCAGCAGAAACTTTGCGCTCCCCTTGCGTTACCCGGATTGGACCCCAAAGCATTATCTGCCTGCTTAGCTTGTCATAGCGAAGGCGGCTGGCTGTAAGCTGCAGGGGGGGATCCGAGGCATGGCCGATGTGTGGTTGTAACTGCACGACCACGCCTTTCTCAAGCTCCAACGAACCATCCCTCGTTGCGTAAACCATTCCCTGGGAGGTTCCGGTAGCCGGTCCGATGCGAAAGCGCACCTCTTGCTCGCTCACTACCAGCGACCCCTCGTGTCGGTAAGACACCTTCGAAGTCTCCAGATAGACTGTCTGCCTTCCTTTCAAGCCCGCAGTCGGAGCTTTATCAGGTTCGGCATTCAGTTCAATGTGGACAGGCCCGGAGCTGAAGAGGTCTCCATTTTGGCCGTTGTAGTCACATGTTTGGGTGCGCATGATGTCGCGGCGCTTTCCGGTTCGGCCGAACAACTCCACCAACACGTCTTCAAGGACCGTTGTTCCTCCCTGCTTGAAGGACACCGTGCGAGCCGCATGAACGGTGAAAACACGCCGGTCCCCGTCCGAGTGCGTGAATGTGTACCCGGAAAGCTGTTGATGAACATCGATGGGGACACTCTGGGGCAATACCACCGGTTTCTCTTTGTGGGTGGTAGCGACCCAGTAAGCCACACTGATCACCAGAGTAGTGACAGTCAATGCGCCACCCACCACCCAAGTGATCAGGTCCTTGCGCCGAGTTCCTCGTTGTCCTATGCCGGTCGTTCCCACGAATCAAGCACCACGTTGGTTGTCAGTGGTCCGTTGTTGCAGTAAGCAGTCAGAAGCTCGTTGTCCGTTGTTGCCAATCCCCAGCTTTCCTCCCCCCTTACACCCGCTCTTCTGACTTCTGCCCCCCCCCTCAACTCCGTATCTCACTAACCACCAGTTGCAGCCTCCTCACATCTTGGAACACATTCTGGTCCAGGGTGAAAGCCATGTCGAGCGATTGTCCGGAGGCGAGTGTGGCGGCTCGCTCAGCCATTCCCCACCCTATGGCGTCAAACGCCCTCGGCCCGCAGGCTACTCTTAGCTTTAGATGCTTTTCCTGCAGGATTCGAGGCCCCAGCAGGAGGCGAAGATCCCGCGCCGCCAGGACAGGGGTGGGATTGCCGCAGCCAAAGGGGGCCAGCGTCTCGAGCGCCTCGAATAGACTCCAATCGATTTCAGCCCCGCTCACCTCGGCGTCCACGCGCAGGACCGGTTCGAGATCATGCGGCTTCAGCACGGCACGGGCGTATCGCTCGAAGCGCGTTTCCAACTCTGCGATTCTGGCCGAGGGCAGGGCAAAACCCGCCGCCATGGCGTGGCCGCCAAAGCGTTCAAACAAGTCCTGCACGGCGCTCAGGGCGTCGAGGAGGTGAAGTGCCCTAATCGAGCGCCCGGACCCTACCCCCAATCCATCCCCCACGCCTATCACCAGCGTGGGGCGGTGGTACCGCTCCACGACACGCTGGGCCACGATCCCAATCACCCCCCGGTGCCATCCTTCGCCAGCCAGCACGAGCGAGTAGCGTTCCCTTTTTTCAGGGTGGCGGTCCATGATCGCTTCAATCTCACGCAAAATCCCGTCTTCAACTCGTTGCCGCTCGCGGTTGAGTTCCTCCAGGCGGCCGGCAATCTCACGCGCCTTCTGCGGATCGGAGCACGTGAGCAGGTCAATCACATCTCGCGCATTCTCCATGCGGCCCGCCGCATTCAGGCGCGGCGCAATGCGGAACCCCACATCCCCTGACGAAATCTCGCGGCCTTCGAGCCCGGAGACCTCGAGTAGCGCCTGCAAGCCAGCCTGTGAGGGTTGGCGCAATCCCTCCAGGCCGAAGCGCGCAATGACGCGATTTTCCCCGACCAAGGGCACGACATCGGCAATGGTCCCAATCGCCACAACCTTCAAGTAAGACTGTAGAACGCGACCTGAGAGCCTCTCGCCCAGCAAAGCCTGCACCAGCTTGAAGGCTACGCCCACCCCCGCAAGTACCTTTTCAGGATAGCCGCACTCCGAGCGGTGCGGGTTCAGGATGGCGCACGCGGGGGGCAAATGCCCGTCCGGCAGGTGGTGGTCCGTGACGATGCAATCGAGCCCCAATTCGCGCGCCCGCGCCAGCGCTTCGTGCTCCCGGATGCCCGTGTCCACGCTGATCACCACCCGGAAGCCTTTCGCCGCCGCCTCCTCAACCGCCGCCACGCGCATCCCGTATCCATCGCTCATGCGATGTGGGATGAAGGCTTCAACCTGTCCACCAAGTCCCCGCAGCGCGGTCAACAGGATCACCACCGCCATGGTTCCGTCCACGTCGTAGTCACCGTAAATCAGGATCTTCTCTCCCTGCTCCAACGCACGACGCAAGCGCGCCACGGCAGGCTTCATGTCTGCCAGCAAGAAGGGGTCGTGAAGCTGATTAAGAGCAGGATTCAGGAATCGCTGGGCTGACTCGGCATCGGTGACTCCCCGCAGCACCAACAGCCGGGCGATGATATTCGGAACGTTCAATTCGCGGGACAGGCGAGCGACCGCGTCCCCGTCGACAGGGCAGATTTCCCAACGCATGTTGAAAACTCATCCTGACAGAAGATGCAGAGGGTTGCAAGTCGCAGAGGTCCCGCCACGGCGGGTCAGCTTTCAGCCTTCATGCCGTATCCTTACTTCAGGTCACTGCCTTCTGTCTTCTACTTTCTGATTTCTGCCTTCTGCTTTTCGCTTAGCCCTTTGGGAACAGTTTCCTTCCCTGCGGCCCCAACCCGCTGACCCATCGCCGACCACGCGCCGGCTACGAGGAAACACGCAGAGAACCCTCTTGTTCCACGCGGACTGAGAGTTTTAGGACGTGGGGTAAAGAATCTCCGCAAGAATGAAGGATCGAAGCGGGAATTTGCACTAAAACAGAGGGTGAATCTTGCGCAGCTCGTGAACCAACCTGGAGTCTTGTAGATAGCAAAGGAGACACGCTTTTAAGGCTGGAATGTTGTTGAAAGGATAGGGGGTTGAAGGTAATGCGAAAGTCAGGAGGTAGAAGATGAGTTCCAGGCCCCTGACAAGGGAGCGCCCCGACCTGTGGGGGCGGCTCCCCAGAAACAGAAGGCAGCGAGGAAGGGAGGAAGGAAGCAATTTAAACTTCAATTCAGATCCAAAGTTCAGAATTCACAATTCAGAATTAGCCTCACCGCGCTTTTCGACGAACGACTAACGCGGCCGGATGCCTTCGCCCGCGAGGGCGATATCGTCGCGGGTGGTTTTCTTGACGAGGTACATGGCCTCGTCAGCCATGCGCAGGATTTCCCTGTGGGTGCGGCCATCGGCGGGGAATCCGGCCACGCCGAAGCTGGCGGTCACCTTGATGTTAAGATTCTCCTCCCGGAAGAAGACCTTCGAGTTAAGAAGGTCCTTGAGGCGGCGCAAGACGATCAGAGCGTTTTCTTTGGAGGTCTGGGGCAGGATGATCACGAATTCGTCGCCGCCATAGCGAAACGCATAATCAATCAATCGCAGGTTACTCTTGATGAGATCGCCGATCATCCAAAGGAGCTTCGAGCCCACGAGATGGCCATGAACGTCGTTGACCTGCTTGAAGTGATCGAGGTCAAAGAAGATCACGGAGAACTCGTGACCGTAACGGGTGGAGCGGTAGATTTCCGCATCCAGAACGAATTTGAGGTGCCTGGCGTTATAGAGGGCGGTGCAGTCATCTAAAATGGTGAGTTCGTGGATGCGTTGCACGTAGCGTGCATTTTCGAGTGCAATGGCTGCGTAGTCGGCGAGGCTCTCTAAAATGGGTATATGCTCGTCCGAAAACCTCTGCTTCCCAAAGCAGTTCACGAGCTCAATAACGCCCAGAACCCGTTCGGGGCCTTTAATAGGGACGCAGAGCACGGAGTGGGTATTGGACTGGGTGAATTCATCGATTCTGGGGCTGAAGCGGGTGTCGCTGTGGACGTCTTCCACTAACACGGACTCTTCATGCTTGGCCACCCATCCTGCGACGCCTTCTCCCAGCTTAAGGCGAACGTCTTTCAGCGTCTCAGCGCCACGTCCAATGGCAATCTCAAAATACAATTCCTGCGCCTTCTCATCCACCATCAACAGAGACCAAGTGTCGGGCTGCAGCAGCTCACTGATCTTCTCCATGATGGTCTGGAGGATTTTCTGCAGGTCGAGGGTAGAAAAAAGGGCCTTGCCCACCTCATGGAAGAGGGAAAGGCGTTCGACTTGGCGCTTGAGTTCGTCGACCTCTTCCTGCGGACCCATAGGTATCCCTAGGCTTCCAATCTCGTCTTCTGCCACTCTTAGATTATTAGGGCACCCTTACCAAGCTCAATGGTACACAAGTACCGTTCATTCAGCGTCATCATCTGGTGCGATTTTCTTGACCCTCCCAAATCAATTGACACCTTTCAAGAGGCCCAATAAGATAAACTAGGTGAAATCTTGGTGAGCCGAAGCGAAGAAACCATTCCGATGGCAGGATTCGGTGAGTATCTACGGCGGGAACGCGAAATGCGAGGCGTATCTCTGGAGGAGATATCTACCGCCACGAAGATCAGCATTCGCTTTCTCCAGGCCATCGAGAACGAGGAACTCCCAAAACTCCCCGGAGGAATTTTCACCCGCAGCTTCGTACGGACCTATGCGCGATACCTGGGTTTGGACGAGGAACGCGTCTTGGCGGATTGCCAGCTTGTAGGCCAGCAGAAGCCAGAAGTTGACATTCGCCGCATTACGGCGAACCGGGCGCCGTCGAACGGCGCTGCCTCACGGACTCGGCTCATCGCCCTCCTGATGGCGGGTGTGCTGCTGGCCAGTGGTTATGCGCTTTTCCGTTACTCGCGCCGAGTCATGGAACAGCAAAGCAGCACGCCGATGGTCACTCCGCCGAGTACTACCGCACGCGGCACGAACCCGCCCACTATCACCGCACCCGTACAACCCTCTACACCGTCCCAGCCGGAAAACAACCCGTCGCTATCGGCTACTTCCGCCTCACCCACGGCCGGCGCCGCAACTGCCCCCGGAACACTTCAGGGCGGTCCGCCTTCTCCGGGTGCCAAGGCGAACCCACCAAATCAGAGTGTGACCTCTGAGGCTACCAGCGCGGTTGCGGCCCACACTGATTTGGTCCTGCAAGTGGCCGCGACCGAGCGTGTCTGGGTGGCTATTGACGCCGATGGGAAGACCGTGCTGCAAAAAGTGCTGAACCCCAACGAGGTTGAAAACCTGAAGGCGCTCGACTCCTTTGATGTCACCGTCGGAAACGCTCAGGGCGTCGTTCTGACTCTGAACGGAGAGACCCTGAAACCCCTGGGACGGCGCGGCGACGTGAAGTCGATCCACCTTACGCGCGACGACCTGAAAAACGCCGCCCCCGAGAGATAGACTATTTCCGAGCGACTGGTCGAGACAATTCGCGGAGGAGCTATCCCTGAAGTGGTGCGCCGCAAAGCGTGCCGCGGCGAACTGCCTGTTTCCTTGCAGGAGAAGATTGAAATCCTCGTGCTCCTCGCCGTCGACAGGGACGAAGAAAGCCGGAATAGCGCTTTTCACACCTTGGAATCCTGGCCCCCGGAGGAACTTCAGCGAGAGCTCTCAAACCCCTCCACTCCCGTCGCAGTGCTGGAATTTGTGGCGTATAACCTTGTGCCCGGCCGCAAGGAATTGGGGGACGCTCTCCTCCGAAACCCAAGCCTGCCCGGCCAGCTTCGTGAGTGGATCGAGGACACTGCGGCCCTTTTCGCAGAGGCTGAATCCAGCCAATCTTCCGAAGCCCCTGCCCCCCTTCAGTCCGCCGACGAAGATGGAAATTCAAGCCGTGAGGAGAGACCGCAGAAGAGAACAACGGTCCTGCAGAGAATCCGCCGCATGTCCGCTGTCCAGAAGGTCAAGGCCGCTCTCACCGGGAGCCAGGAGGAGCGGATGATACTGGTCCACGATCCCAACAAAGTGGTGGCGCGCGCCGTTTTGCAATCACCCAAACTCTCGGGCCACGAAGTCGAAAACCTCGCCTCCATGAAAGACGTCAGCGAGGAAGTCCTGCGGCGCATCGTCCTGAGCCGCAAGTTCATGAGGAGCTATGCAGTGGTCCGGGCGCTGGTCAACAACCCTCGAACACCCATCGACGTGGGCCTCCGGCTGCTCCGCCTCATCAACGACGCCGATTTGAAGTGGCTGGTCATTAATCGGAATGTTGCGGACGTCGTCCGCAATGCGGCCCAGAAAAGAATCAAGCAGAAGGAAGAGGCCAACAGGCCGAAGCTCCCGGGCAAGCATTAGCAGCGCGGCACGGCCACAACCAAAGACCGGGTCTTCATTGACCCGCCGTGGCGGGTCGATTGAAAAAGTGGTGTGGCAGCTTCCTCCCCTGTCAGTCAGTCCCGCCGAGCGGGATCAATCGAAAACCGGCAATTCCAACCAACTTCGGCCGAGCGATGATCGCAGACTCATCCACCTTTCTGCGCTAGGGCCGGCATGACGGCGTCGATGAGGCGCGCCAAGTCCTGCGAGGCGGCTTGGCCGGTTTTCAGCACTTCTTCGTGGCTCAGGGGGTTTCGGCTGAGCCCGGCCGCGCGGTTCGTGATTATGGCCACCGCCAGCGCGCGCACGCCCATCTGATGCACGGCGATAACTTCCGGCACGGTGGACATGCCCACAGCGTCGGCGCCAAGTGTTCTTAGGGCGCGGATCTCCGCCGGCGTCTCATAGCTCGGGCCCAGGAGCGAAGCGTAAACGCCCTCGAAGCACTTCAGCCGCATGGCGCGGGCGGCCTTCAGGGTGCAGAGCCGTAAACTTGGATCGTAGGCCTGGGTCATGTCCACAAATCTTTCACCCCAGCCTTGGTCATGAAATCCGGCCAGCGGATTTGCTCCTTGAAAGTTGAGATGGTCGGAAAAGACCATCAAACTGCCGGGCGTGGCGCGCGGCGCAATGCCGCCGGCAGCGCACGTGGCGGTGAAAGAGCGAATGCCAGCCAGTGCCATTACCCTAATCGGGAAAACAACCTCCCCGGGCCCATAACCTTCGTAGAGGTGAACGCGCCCGGCAAGGACCGCCACCGGCACCTCCCCCCAGAAACCGAGATGCAACGCGCCGCCGTGACCTGCAACAGAGGGCCGGGAGAATCCCGGAATAGAGGCCAAGGGGATTCTTCGCACCCTACGCAGACCTCGCACGACTTCGCCCAAACCTGAGCCGAGCACGATTCCCACCTGCGGGGCTGCAGGCCATCGAGCCGCGATGTATTTCACAGCTCGCAATGCCTCGGGATAACCCGGAGTCTTTTCAGATTTCATAGAGTTGTCTCGATTCGGCCGGAAGCGGCAGGCACCCACCGCAATGCCGGCTGCCGTGAGCGGCTCAACCCAGCCGCAGGCAGGCAATCGCGGCCGCCAGGTAGTTGGCCAGGGTGCCTGTGAACATGGTTCGCGGGCCAACCTCTGCGCTGGAAATCACTATTTTCCCGCGAGGCGCGAAATGAAGAGTTCAATGAACCGCTTGGAGTCCGATTCCACAGCGACGTGGACGTTAGGGTGCACTCTCTCGACGCCCTCGATGACATAGCGATCTCCGCGCAAGACCTTGCGGTCGGAGGAATTGTGCCGGCTCGCCACCGTTTCGCCCCGCGTGAACTCACCCCGCGTCTCGACTTCGACCCGCATGTCCTGCGTGGTAATCAGACTGCGCTCGATCACCGCACCTACGGCCAGCGGGTCGTGCATGGGCGTCCCGTCGGCGCCCAGCTTGCTCGCCAAGTCGACCATGAAACTCAGTACGCCGACGGCGAAGTCGTTCTCGCGCCCCCGTGTTCTGGCAAGCCGATTCAGGTCAGCCCGTGTGAACAGTGTCTTCTCAGTCACATTGAGGCCCACCATCGTTAGCGGCCAGCCGGCCTCGAACACTCCGCGCGCTGCTTCCGGATCATTGTGGATGTTGGCCTCCGCCGCTGCGGTCGCATTGCCTCCGGAGATTGCACCTCCCATCAGGACGACTTCCTTCACGAGCGGAACGATGGAGGGATCTTTCCGCAGCGCCAAGGCGATGTTCGTCAGCGGCCCCACCGGGACGAGCGTGATTTCGTGAGGGTATTGGTGAATGAGCTTAATGATGAGGTCGGGAGCGAAGCTTGTATCGGCCTGGCAGGCGGGCGCAGGGAGTTCGACATTGCCCAGCCCGTTGGCCCCGTGAAAGAACTCGGCAGTGACCAGTTTCTGGACCAGAGGGTGCGAAGCGCCCCTGGCCACAAGCACGTCGCATCTTCCGGCCAACGAAACCAGCTTGAGCGCGTTCTCGAGACCCTGCTCGACAACCACGTTTCCCGCCACCACCGTGAGGGCTTTTACGTCGAGTTCGGGCGAGTTTAGCGCGAGCAGAATCGCCATGGCATCGTCGGTCCCGGGATCCGTGTCAACAACCACCTTGCGGGCTTCCGGCGCCGCCGTCATTCCTGATACGACCCAGACGACCAAACACATCACCAACACGGTGAAACGCCACACCCTCTTCATAAGAACCTCCTGAGCAGAGTCACACAGACTGGGGCCTCGGGAGAGAGCACATCAGGAGAATCGCCGTAGGCGCAGGCAAGTAATCTCCGGCGGGCAGCCGAAGCGAAGCGGGACAAGGACTTTGCCGATACCCCGGCTTACGTAGATTTGTGTTCCGTCGAGCCGATTCCAGCCTTCCACAAAGCGCTTGCCCAACTTCGACCGCCCATAGACTGAGCCGACCATGGGAAGGCGAACCTGTCCGCCATGGGTATGGCCCGATAGCATCAGGTCAATCCCGTGCGCCGCTGCCAAGCGTATGCCAAGCGGGTTATGGCAGAGAAGAACTTTGGGGTCGCGCGCAGGGACAGAACGCATAGCGGCGCGAATATCTGCTGCTTCCCACCAAAGATCGTCCACCCCCACCACCCACAGGTTGCCGGAACGAGACCGCAAAGCGCAGTGGGAGTTTCGGAGCACGCGGATGCGTTGGGCGCGAAGCGCGCGCGTAACCTCCTCCGGGTCCACCTGAAAATCGTGGTTGCCCAAAATAGCGAACACTCCCAAACGGGCGCGCAGTCTCCCAAGCGCTCTCGCTACCGGCCAGATGTAGGCAGGCGAAAGCGTGACGTAGTCGCCCGTCAGGGCAACCACATCCGGCCGTAAGTGATTGGCCATATGGACGGCGCGTTGGATTTCTTCCAGGGGAGTGAAAAGACTGTGATGAAGGTCGGTCAGTTGCACGATCTTCAGCCCATCGTGGGCAGGGCTGAGGCGGCTCAACCACACCTCGGTTTCCGTAACCTCAGGGTCAGGCGAAAAGGCAGAAGCGACGGGAGGTTTTTCGCGGCCGCTCAGAGAAAGTGTAATCAGCCCCCTGCGCCTGGGGAACCGCCCCGGTCTTAGGAGTCCAGCCAATTTGAACCTCTTGAAATTCTGAATGGCAGCGAATTGGGTCCTTGCCCTCTCCCGGCTCTCCCGCCACTGCGGGATCGCCACCCTCTCCCCAAGGGAGGGGGCTGTTTCCGCATGACTTCAATCCGAAAACGTCACCGCAATTACGAAAGGCTGTTAGCGCCCAACTCCGCTGCCTCCCCGCTGTTCCAGGATCTCGCTGAACACGCGGAGCATTTGATCGTGAACCAGACCGTTCGATGCCAAGATATCGTCATCGAGCAGATTGAACGGTTTGCCGGTCATGCCGGTGACCAGGCCGCCTGCTTCCGCAACCAGCAACGTGCCGGCGGCTTTGTCCCAGGGGTTGAGTTTCAACTCCCAAAACCCATCGAAGCGGCCAGCCGCAACGGAGCAGAGATCCAAAGCCGCTGAGCCGGCGCGCCGAATACCGTGTGTAAGCTGAGTGAAACGGAAATAAAACTCGACGTTCAAATCGTGATTCGTTGCGAAGGGTGGGAAACCCGTTGCCACCAGGCATTCCGCCAGATCCCCATTGTTCGAAACGCGAAGGCGCTGGCTATTCAGAAAAGCTCCGGCCCCGCGCTCGGCCGTAAAGAGTTCGTCGCGAGTAGGGTCATACACCACCCCGGCCACGACTTCACCACGGTAGGCCACACCCAGCGTAACGCTGAAGACGGGAAAACCGTGGGCGAAATTGGTTGTCCCATCGAGCGGATCGACGTACCAGCAGTAATCAGATCCCGTTTCTTGGCCGCCACCTTCTTCCGCCACTATGGCGTGGTCGGGGAAGTGGCTTCGCAGCCGTTCCACGATTAAAGTTTCCGATCTCCGATCCGCCTCGGTCACCAGGTCCGAGCGTCGCTTGTACGTGATCTCGAGAGGCTGCCGGAAATGTTGTAGGAGCAAGCCGCCCGCCTCACGGGCAACTTCGATTGCGGTCTTTAAATGATTTCCCATCGTCATACTTGAAACCGGCAGATCCGGTGATCGGGAGAACACATCAGGCATTCACCCGATCCGAGACCTGGAGATCGGGTGATCTGAGGAACAGGTCCAGTGATTCACCCCCCTCTCGATTTCCCGATCAACCGAAGAGATCCGTCATTCACCCGATCTCCCGATCATCCGATCTCCCGATCACCCGATCCCTCCGCCCAGAGGGACCCGTCCTCAAAATACTCCTTCTTCCAGATGGGCACGATTTCCTTCAGCCGGTCGATCGCCAATTGGCAAGCGCCAAAGGCGGCGCGCCGGTGAGCCGCAGTGACGATAATCGCCACACTGGTCTCACCAATTTCGAGCCGTCCCAGTCTGTGAATCATGCCGATGTGGTCAATTTCAAATTTTCGCCTTGCTTCGCCACCGATCTCCTCCATTTTGCGCATGGCCATCGGTTCGTACGCCTCGTACTCGAGGTGAAGAGTTCTGCGCCCACGCGAATTGTTCCGCACCACACCCTCGAAGACCACCACGGCGCCATCCTCAGATGCCTTCTGTTGGCGCACCAAATCCGCGGTGGGAATGGGAAAGCGGGTAAGCAAGTAGTAGTCCTTGCTCGAGCCGCCACTTACCGGAGGCAGGAACGCCACTTCATCTCCATCCTTCAGGGCTCTTGTTCCCTCCGCGATCTCTTGGTTCACGGCCAACAAGAGCACCTGCGAGAGGTCTTTCAAGCGAGGAAAGCGGGCTGCGTAACGGCCCCACAGGCCGTCCAGGTTCAGATCCTCGGGAATCTCCGTTTGCTCTTGTTGAAGCCCCGTCAGGTCTCGTGTAACACCAAAAAAAAGTACTTTGATCTTCATGATAACCAGTATACACGCCGGGAGCATACAATTACCCCCTGCGCAGCAAATGTCGCAACGCGCCCTCAAGTTCCGGAAAGCGGAATTGATACCCTGCGCTCAGTAGTCGTGCAGGTTCGATGCGAGCGCTGGCCAGGAGCAGTTCCTTCCCCATTTCGCCGAAAGCAAGGCGAACGACGAAGGCTGGCATGGGGAAGATGGCAGGGCGTCCGAGGACTCGGCCAAGCGTTTTGGTGAATACCAGATTGGTGACGGGGTTTGGAGCCACCGCGTTGACCGGACCGTTGAGCGTCTCGGCGGTTGTCGCGAATAAAATGATTTGCAGGAGGTCGTCAATTCCAATCCAGCTCATATATTGCTTTCCCGATCCAATCTTCCCACCCGCTCCCATCATGAAAGCCGGCAGCATTTTGGCAAGCCCTCCGCCCGCACGGCTCAGGATGAAACCAAACCTAAGGTTGACAACTCTAAGGCCACCCCCAGCGGCTGCCTTTGTCGCAGCTTCCCATTCCTGGCATACCTGAGAGAGAAATGATGAGCCCGCTCCACTATCTTCCCTCAACACTTCATCGCCGCGGTCCCCGTAGTAACCACTGGCTGATGCCGCGACAAGCACTCGGGGTCGCTTTGCAAGCCTCGCCAGTGTTTCACACAGGAGGCGCGTGCCTTTGACTCTGCTCTCACGGATGGCAGTCTTTTTGGTGGCATTCCACCTGCCGGTGATGGGTTCTCCAGCGAGGTGGACCACCGCATCGAATCCTTCCAGCTTGGGCGCGTCAATATCCCCGGCAGCCGGGTTCCAGTACACCAGGGATTCTCCGCCCCGCGGCTTAAATCTCACTAAACAAGTCACGCGATGCCCACCTGTTGTGAGGACTGGAATGAGCGCTTGGCCGATCAACCCGCTTGCCCCGGTAACCAGGATATTCATGGGCGGCCCTCCGTAAGAAGAACAGGTGTCGGGTGTCAGGTTTCAGGTGACCGGTGTCAAGTGCCACTTGCCTGGTGGCAGGCGCCCGGCTTCAGGTGCCCGCAGCTATCGGGACGTGGGTTCGCGACCACTGACCACTGACCACTGACCACTGACAACTGACTACTGACTATTGACAGCCACGCTCAGCCTTCCACCCGGATGCGTTTCAGTTCCGCCTCCGACCGACCGTCCTTGCGAAGCCATTCAATGGTCTCGTCGAGAACCGCGCGCATGGCCTCCAGGACTTCAATGGCGGCGTTGCGAAGGTGCTTTGTCGATCGGGTGCGCGGAGGTTTAAGTCTTCGAAGGAGTGGCGTCAATTCCCGCAACATCCACACGGCGCATGACGGAATTCCCGCGCTATCCGGCTCACGCCGGCGGCGGGCTCTCCGGTTTCGTTTCGCGTTGGGCATTGTTCCTCCCGAGTACCACGATAAGTTCACCGTCCTTGACACGAGCGCTCAAAGGTTCGCAGTGGGCGATCCTTTGCGGCAACGCTACGTACCGCTTAATCCCTCCCACGCGGATGATGAGCTCGTCCATCTTCTTGTGAAGGTTAATATCATCGCCTGTAACAAAAGGCAATTTGAGGTGAAGCTGGTAGTTTCCAGATACCTTGCGGAAACGGTAGGGCGACTCGTTGAAAAAGCGCTTGGCGGGGTCCTGGTCTCCATAGAGCGCTTTGCCCAGCCGTCTTAGCCTTTCTACGCCCAGAACCTCGTCCTCGAACAGGGGCACGCGCCAGACAGGCACGGGCGCGAAGAACTCCTCCACCGATTGTGTCCAACGCTCCTGGGTGTCCTTCCAGGAATTGAAAAACGTATCGCGGACCCTTTTCGGCAGAATCCGGTTCACGATGACGGCATCAATAGTCAATCCGAAAAGGCAGAAATAGGTAAAGGCTCGTTGCGTTTCCTTGAGGACGACCTTTTCCGGGTTGGTGACCAGACGCACCGTGGTAATCTTCGGGTCGGCCATGAGCTGGTCGATCCCGGCCAGCTTGCGATGGAGCAGTTCCAGGTTCTCGAAGTAATCGTCCTTAGGGATGGGCACGCCGGCCACCGTATTGAGCATCGGGCGCACCATCCCCGCCAAGCGCCGCTCCACCTTAAAGAGCTTGGACATGTACCACTCGAGTGTGGTTGGGATACTCACGAACCGCAACGATTCGCCGGTGGGAGCGCAATCCAGCAACATTACGTCGAAAGCCTTTTCGCGCACATACTGATTCACGTAAAGCAGCGAACTCACTTCTTCCATGCCCGGAAAGATGGCAAGCTCTTCGGCCAATGTCTGCTCGAGCCCGGAGACATTCAAGAGGGCTGAAACGTAAGCATAAACAGAGTCCCAGTGGCGCGAAATCTCCTCCTGGACGTCCACCTCCTGAATCCAGAGGTTTTTCGAGATATTCACGAGCTTCCCAGCCTCGTGATCCATCAATCGCTTTTCGAGGTCGAAGGCATCGCTTAAAGAATGGGCGGGATCGATAGACATCACGAGAGTCCGGTAACCGCGCCCGGCGAGTTCGAGACCGGTAGCAGCGGAGATGCTGGTCTTGCCCACTCCACCCTTTCCTGTGTATAGAATTATGCGCATGGCATTGCCTCGCGATCCGCCGCTGCCCCCTGGAATCAGCTTAGCATAAAGGCAGGATTCAGGATTCGGGATTCAGGATTCGGTCCAATGAACACAGAACCGCCGATAAGGGTGAAGGGTAAAGGGTGAAGTGTGAAGTGTCCTTCATCGTTCGCCTTTTAAGAGATGGCGGAAATTCCTTTACCCCTTACCCTTTCTCTTTACCATAATCCTGAATCCTGAATCCTCTCTTCGATTCCCGCTTGAATGCGGAATATACTGTTTCCATGGCCAAGGTCTTGCTTGTCGGCAAGGACTGGCAAGCTCGGGCGCTACTTCGAGCGCAACTGATCGAGGAAGGCGCCAGCGTGGAGGCCTATGAGACAGTTGAGGAAGCCTTGGCGCAGCTCGAATGCCGCTCTGTCCTTCCGGCGCTTCTCATTGCGGACATCTCCGCAAGCGACCACCCCTCGGCAGATATCGAGTCTTTGACGATCTGGGCGAGACGCATTCCCATCTGGATCATCGCGAGCCACACCTTGAGTGTGAAAGGCGGCCTCGAAGGGCGCGGCTTCGAGACGCTCCTCTTTCGGCCGGTGGACATGGGAAAACTCGTCCAACAAATCCGGCAGCGCCTCGAGACGTAGAACAGGCCGTGGAAGACGAGGCTGAGGATGAATTGTCATTCTGAGCGCAGGGCAGCGTAGGGATTTCCATTTTTCCCACGCATCCCACTCTTTTGAAGCGTTCTGCGCCAGCGACATCATTTTCCCATGTGTTTTCATGTAGTTAGAAGAGTGCTGGTGACATATGGAAAAGCGTATGGGTGTGGCATGTTGCTACACTTTACGGTTCGCCCGCTTAATAGTACGCTACATAAGTAGCCGACTCTAGCCAGGCGCAAAAGACAACTGCGGACCCGCCGCGGCGGGTTCGCCGCGACAAGTCGGGGCTCAGAATGACAGGCGTTTCATGATGAGTCGGTCAGCATGAAGTTCTTCGGCCAAACCCCCGCCCTTCGGCAAGCTCAGGGCAAGCTTTACGCGGGAGCGACGACGATGATTTTCATCTCCATGGGTGGGCCGAAGGCCCATGTCCACTTAGCATGACAGAGGCCGCCCAGGGTGTGGCCAAGGGCGGCCTCGGGAATCAGGCACCAAGAAACAAGCCTGCCAGTTTCCGATTTCTGATTTCCAGTTTCCGCTTTTTACCTCGCTGGCTGTTCGTGAGTGAGACAGTGGAGGGTTCCGAGGCCCCAGACGAGGTCCACGGCGTGTATGCCGATCACCGGACGGTCGCGAAAAAGTTCCGCGAGCGTGCCCAGGGCGATGCGGTCATTCGGATCGTTGAAGGTCGGGACCAGGACAGCGGCGTTTGAAATGTAGAAATTCGCATAGCTGGCGGGCAATCGTTGGCTGTCGAGGAAAAGCGGCCTTGGCATCGGCAACGCCACCACCTCGATGTGGGAGCCGTCTTCGAGGCGCATGCCTTGCAATCGTTCGCGGTTTTGCTGTAGAGGCCGGTAATTGGCCTCGCTCGAATCACTCCCCTGGCAAAGCACGACAGTACGCGGGCCGACAAACCGGCACAAGTCGTCCACGTGGCCGTGGGTGTCGTCACCGGCGATGCCTTTTCCTAACCAGAGCACATTCTTGAGGCCGAGGTACTCGCGAAGCGCCTCCTCAGTCTCTTGACGGGTCAAGCCCGGATTGCGCACCTGGACTTCCGGGTCGAGCAGACACTCCTCGGTGGTCAGCAGCGTTCCGCGCCCGTTCCCATCAATGCTTCCACCCTCGAGCACGAGGTCGCGGCCCTTCACCTTAACCTGAAACAAACGGCAACCGAGTGCGCCCGCGGCAAGCGAAGCCACTTTATTATCTTTCTGCCAGTTCGGGTACTTCCCCCAGCCGTTAAAACCGAAATCAACAATGGCTACGTCCGGCCGTGGCGCATCGCGCTTCACAAAAATCGGGCCGAAATCGCGCGTCCAGCCGCGATTAGTTGGGAAGCGGAAGAATTCGACGCAGGAAAGGTCAACACCCACGCGTCTCAGAATTCGTCTCGCCTGTTCTTCGTGGGCTTTCGAATTCACCAGGATGCGCACCGTCTCAGCGGGAGCAATTTTGCGGACGATCTCACCGTAGACCCAGGGGATGGGAGTGAACTTGCCGGGCCAATCGCTGAGGTTGTGCGGCCACCCGATCCAGGTTGCTTCGTGTGGTTCCCATTCGGCGGGCAGACGATACCCAAGCGCCGCCGGCGAGGTGCTACGTACTCTCGCCCACGACCGGTTCCAACCCTCTCCCCCTTGGGGGAGAGGGTGGACCGCACCGGCGTTTTCTTCAGCCGGGGCGGGCCGGGCCTTCGCCCGCCGAAGGGTTATGGAGGTTCCGGGCAAACAGCCCGCTACGGCCCGCAGGCGGGTGAGGGGGTCTTGAGCTTGCATCTTTCCTTTGCGTGCCCTTCCTACTCCTCTTTGCGCCACGTTTTCTCATCCAGAAATCGTTGAGTTATTCCCGCATAGGCGTCGATCCGCCGGTCGCGGAAAAAGGGCCAATTACGTCGCGTCTCTTCGAGGCGCTCGAGGTCAACTTCCGCGAGGACCAACTCCTCTTGGTCCGTCGAAGCCTCTTTTAGCACCACGCCGAAGGGATCAGAGACGAATGAAGTCCCCCAGAATTCCAGCCCCGCTCCCTGCGGGTCAGCCGGCTTCTCAAAACCGACCCGGTTGACCGCCGCCACATACACTCCGTTGGCGATGGCGTGGCCGCGTTGGATCGTTCGCCAGGCATCACGCTGTGCGCCGCCGTGCTGCACTTTCTCGTGCGGGTGCCAGCCAATCGCGCTGGGATAGAACAAAACGCTCGCCCCCTGAAGCGCCGCCAGGCGCGCCCCCTCTGGGTACCATTGGTCCCAGCAAATCAGAATGGCGATGCGTCCTACGCGCGTGTCAAAGGCGCGGAAGCCAAGGTCGCCGGGCGTGAAGTAGAACTTTTCGTAATAGGCCGGATCATCGGGTATGTGCATTTTCCGGTAGATGCCGGCCACCTCCCCATTCGCATCGATAATGGCAGCGCTGTTGTGATAAACGCCTGCGGCGCGGCGCTCGAAAACCGGCGCGATGACGACGACTTGCTTCTCTCTTGCAATTCTCCCCAGCGCTTGCGTGGTTGGGCCGGGCACAGGCTCAGCGAGGTTGAAGGACGCCGGGTCTTCATGCTGGCAGAAGTATTGCGAGCGGAACAGCTCCGGCAGGCAAATAACCTTGGCGCCCTGGTCCGCCGCCTCCTTGGCGCGCAACTCCGCCCGCCGCAAATTCTCTTGCCAGTCCGGCGTAGATGCCATCTGGATCAGGCCGATGGTGAATTTCCTTTGCATTTGCATGAGCGTACACAAGTTCGCGTGCTTTGCCAAGGAGCAGAAGCGATTCTAAACTGTGAACAGTAGATTGTGAATTCTCAAATCTGAGGGTCGAAGTCGCGTCAACCCCCCAACTGCTTGTGTCGCCTAGCTCCCTTCGGCTCCGGCAAGCGGAGGTATATCAAAAGACAAAGAGAAACCCTTGACAACGAGAGCGCAGGCTGCAAAAATCCGCAGTACCGCATCGACATTCTAGTTGTAAGGTCTCACTGAGCGTCGAGCGCCGACTGAACAGAGGGAGTCGTACCATGTCTAATGAAAATGTATGCTCTAATTGGTTTGGCCGAACTGGTTCTCACATGCTTTGTGGCGGGAGCGGACCACGAATCGTTCTCCCGAGGATGGGGAGCCACGTGCCGCGCTCCAGGGAGAGGGCGCGTGGCAGAATCGCGATTCTTTGCCTCTGCTTGCTTTTCATCGTGGTGACACCCGCGTGGCCGCAGGGTACTTTTACCACCATCGATGTTCCGGGCGCAGGCACGAGCATGTTTCAGGGAACCATCGGGCTCGGCATTAACGCCGTCGGGGATATCGCGGGATTCTATATCGTCGCGCCCAATGTGGCTCACGGCTTCGTGCGCGCTGCGAATGGCGCGATAACCAAATTCGACGCTCCGGACGCCGGCACGGGCATGAATCAGGGAACCTTCCCGGTCAGCATCAACACGGCGGGGGATATCGCGGGAATGTACTTTGACAAAAACAATGTGTATCACGGCTTCGTGCGCGCTGCCGATGGCGCGATCACCGAGTTCAACGCTCCGGGCGCAGGCACGACCGGGCATCGGGGAACCACACCTTTCAGCATCGACGCAGCGGGGGACATCACGGGAACCTATAATGACAACAGCGCTGTGCGTCACGGCTTCGTGCGTGCTGCAAGTGGGACGATCACCACCTTCGACGTTCTGGGCGCAGGCACGAGCTCTACCCAGGGAACCATACCCTTCAGCATTAACGCGATGGGGGATGTCGCGGGATTCTACGTGGACGCCAACGGAGGGTTTCACAGCTTCATACGCGCGGCCGATGGCGCGATAACTGCACCCATCGATGTTCCGGCGGCGAGCACGAGCGGCGCCACGAAGCACTTTTTTCCGGGAACCATCGCCATCAGCATCAACGCGGCTGGGGATATCACGGGAAGCTACACGGACGCGAGCGGTGTGCGTCACGCCTTCGTGCGTGCTGCCGATGGCACGATGACCTACCCCATCGATGTTCCGGGGGCAAGCACGAGCTTTGGCGGGGAGCACTATTTGGCTTATCTGGGAACCGCCGCCTTCAACATCAACACGGCTGGGGATATCACGGGAAGCTACTCAGACGACAACGGAGTTATGCACGGCTTCCTGCGTGTTGCCAATGGCACGATAACCCCCTTCGATGCTCCGGGCGCAGGGACGGCAGGAACGAGCTTGCTTCCGGGAACCATGCCCAGCGGCATCAACGATTCGGGGGATATCACAGGGACCTACCTGGACGCCAACGGACTGGCTCACGGCTTCGTGCTCATACCAACTCCACAGGCACAGGTCGCCAATTTGCAAAATATCGTGGAGGCCCTGGTCTCCGCCGGAACACTTAATCCCGGTCTTGGCCCCTTCCTCCTTGCCCCACTCAACGCAGCGCTGGCCGATTTAGATCCTGGTCACGATGCCGCCGCCACACGGGCCGCTTTGCATCGTGGCCACACCGCCGCCGCAATTCGGGAGCTAAATGAGTTCATCGGAAGGGTTCGACTACTGGTCATTTTCCGGTGGCTGAACCGCGCGGAGGGTCGCATCTTGATTGATGCGGCCGATAACATCATCAAGGCACTTCGCGTTTAAACTGAATTCAGAAGTTGCAAACCTAGGTCCTTTCCCACTCTGTTGCGTTGAAGGCGGCTGGGAGTCAGAGGAGACGAGCACGAGTGTAGGGCAAGCCCTACCCCTGCAATTTGTAA
>Ga0208034_1000711_pt1 | contig 24441 bp, 18 predicted proteins | sample June2015DPH_8_10_FD_184699 | JGI IMG/M metagenome (GOLD analysis project Ga0208034, IMG submission 184699) | Peatland microbial communities from SPRUCE experiment site at the Marcell Experimental Forest, Minnesota, USA - June2015DPH_8_100... | ecosystem: Environmental > Terrestrial > Soil >...
AGGCCCGAACCGCAGAAGCTCTGGAAGGCGCCATCGCAGAAGCCCTGCGAGCTATTACCGCCGACAACGCTTTAGCTTGGTTCTCTCATTGCGGATATGGTCTACGATAACATTGAAAATGCTCTAGTCCGCAAAGTGGACTCATGTGTGTTGATACCCTGCTGAGATCAAATGGGCGTGAACAAAGGGTTAAAAGAGAATTAACTGCGACGGTTGATGTTCAATTCATGCGAAGTCGTGACTGCCGAATAGGACAGGATAGCTACCGCTACGTAGCATGGTGCTGCATTGGCTGCGGATTCTGGTACGTTGGACGCAGGAGGCGCTGATGAAACGTGTTCTGGTGGCGACGTCCAATCCGGGCAAAATTCGCGACCTTGTGGGGGCAGCCGCGGCTCACCACGTGCAAATCGAAATCTTTCCCGGCTTCTCATCGCTGCCGGGTGTCATCGAAGATGGTTTGACCTTCGAAGCCAACGCGCGCAAGAAGGCCGAGCACTACAGCAAGTACGCCGAAGGGGAGCTGGTAATCGCTGATGACTCCGGCCTCGAAGTCGATGCGCTGGGCGGTGCTCCAGGGGTTCGCTCCGCGCGCTATGCTGCCGACGAGCCCAACCCGCCGGAGCAGGCGCTGACCTCCGCCGACGAAGCCAACAACGCGCGCCTCCTGCGCCAACTGCACGAGGTTCCCGACGAATACCGCACCGGCCGGTTCGTCTGCACTATCGCCGCGGCCCGCAACGGCCACACTCTGGCAACCTTTGAAGGCAAAGCCGAAGGCATTCTCCTGCGCTCACCTCGAGGCTCCAACGGTTTCGGTTATGACCCGCTCTTCTATTTTGCTGAGATCGGCAAAACCTTTGCCGAACTGACCGCCGAGGAGAAAGCCCTCTATAGTCACCGCGGCGCGGCGTTTCGCGCGTTCCTGGCGTGGGAGGACGAACGCCACGAGCAACATCCGCACACGGACCGCTGACCCTGATCACGCGGTCATAAGACATTGTGATGGATATCACAACGATTTCGCCATCGCAGCAGCTATTCTGAACCTCGTTTGTCAGACGGAGACTGTGCCCGTCTCAGGTTTTTCGCCAAGCAAAGCGTCCGCGGCTTTCTTGACTTGCGCTGTTGGCGAAATTGATAATGCAAAGTTCGCTTATACACTCCGCATTCATAAGGAGTTGGCTTCGTGGCTTCTTCGGCCAGTTCGATCGATACGAGCTCCGCTCGAATTAAGCAAGGCGTGGCTCCGCTGCGCGCCGGGCAGGGCTATTCCTTTGTGTTGCGCAGGTTACATTCCCTGTCGGGCATTGTTCCCATTGGCGCTTTCCTGATTGAACACTTCATCTCCAACTCGGAAGCAACCAAGGGCGTTCAGGCCTACAACGACCAGGTGAAGTTCCTTACCAACCTGCCGTTCGTGCACGTTCTGGAATGGGTGTTCATCTTCCTGCCACTGCTGTATCACGGAATCTACGGCCTATACATCTGGTACAAAGGCGATTCCAATGTCGGCGAATACCCTTGGACTGGCAATTGGCTTTACACCTCGCAGCGCTGGACCGGGATTATCGCCTTCATCTATATCGCGTACCACGTTATCGACATGCGGTTCCTGGGCGTGCACCTGATGGGTGGCGGCTATCAGAACGCGTTCTCGAAAGTGTGGTTCGACTTTCAGAGTCCCTGGATGGTCGCCTTCTACGTCATCGGAATCGTGGCCGCGTCGTGGCACTTTGCTTACGGGGTTTGGCTGTTTGCCGCCAAGTGGGGTTTTACGACGGGCGATAACGCGCGCCGCAAATTCGGCTACGTTTGCGCTGCTTTGGCTATTTTGCTCATCGGCATTGGGCTTTGGACAATAACCGGCTTCGTGCAAACGCCGGCCAGTCAAGTCCCTTATGTCGAGCACGACTAGAGGTTTCAAATCCCAAGTTTCAGGATGGGCGGCTTCGGCCGGATTTATACATTTGCGTAAACATCATCATGTCTCAGCCTAAGATCATTGTTGTGGGTGGTGGGCTGGCAGGTCTCTCAGCCACCATCAAGATTGCCGAGATGGGAGGTCACGTTGACCTCTTTTCCATCGTCCCGGTCAAGCGGTCTCACTCGGTGTGCGCGCAGGGCGGCATCAACGCCGCCAAGAACCTGAAGGGTGAAGGCGACTCCACCTGGCAGCACTTCGATGACACCATCTACGGCGGCGACTTCCTCGCCAACCAGCCACCGGTAAAAACCATGTGCGAGGCTGCGCCCGGCGTCATCGACCTGCTCGATCGCATGGGTGTTCCCTTCAATCGCACTCCCGAAGGCCTGCTCGACTTCCGGCGCTTCGGAGGCACGCTTTACAACCGCACCGCATTTGCCGGCGCCACCACCGGCCAGCAACTGCTGTATGCGCTCGACGAGCAGGTACGCCGCTATGAGGCCGAAGGCAAAGTCACCAAGTACGAAGCCTGGGAATTCCTCTCCGCGGTGATCGATGACCAGCGCGTCTGCCATGGCATCTGCGCCATGGACCTGCGCAGCATGGCCGTACAAACCTTCCCGGCAGAGGCGGTAATCATTGCCACCGGCGGCGTGGGCGCCATATTCGGCAAATCCACGAATTCGGTGGTTTGCACCGGATCGGCGCAGTCCGCGCTTTATCAGCAAGGGGTGTACTACGCCAACGGAGAGTTCATCCAGGTACATCCCACGTGCATCCCGGGCGAAGATAAGCTGCGCCTGATGTCGGAGTCGGCGCGTGGCGAGGGCGGACGCGTGTGGGTGCCCAGGCAGCCGGGCGACAAGCGCGATCCCAAGAGCATTCCAGAAGGCGAGCGCTGGTACTTCCTGGAAGAGTGGTATCCCAAGTATGGCAACCTGGTGCCGCGCGATATCGCCACCCGCGCCATCCACAAAGTGGTTTACGAACTTCACCTCGGCATCGATGGGCAGCCCATGGTTTATCTCGACCTGACGCACATCGACCGCGCCACCCTGGATCGCAAGCTGGAGGGCATCCTCGAGATCTACGAGAAGTTCGTCGGCGACGATCCGCGCGACACCCCGATGAAGATCTTCCCCGGCGTGCACTACACCATGGGCGGCATATGGGTGGACTTTGAGCAGCGCACCAACATCGAGGGCCTTTACGCTGCCGGCGAATGCGAGTACCAGTATCACGGCGCCAACCGCCTGGGCGCGAATTCGCTGCTGTCGTGCATCTATGCCGGATTCATCTCGGGACCGAATGCGGTCAACTATGCGCAGAACGTAATGAAGAGCGGTGGCGTGTCGGCGAATGGCGTTTACGATTCGGAGCGTAAACGGCAGGTAGAGATCAACGCCCGTCTGATGAAAAACGACGGCGCTGAGAATCCGTTCCTGCTGTGGCGCGAACTGGGCGACACCATGACCAAGAATGTCACGGTCATCCGCTACAACAAGAACATACTCGAGACCGATGCCAAGCTGGTGGAGCTGCTGGAGCGCTATCGTCACGTAAACCTGAGCGACCGCTCGATGTGGGCCAACACCTCGTTCGCGTTCGCGCGGCAACTTTACAACATGCTGCAACTGGCGCGGGTGATCGCCCAAGGCGCGGCCATGCGCGACGAGTCGCGCGGCGCACACTACAAACCCGACTTCCCGGAGCGCGATGACGCCAACTGGTTGAAGACCACGAAGGCATATTTCGCGGCCGATGCCGATGAGCCACGCTTCGAATTTGAGCAGGTGGATACGTCGCTCCTCAAGCCCCGCCCGCGGCGCTACGACGTGGCGTCGTAGAAGCAGTGGCCAGTTGTCAGTAGTCAGTAGTCAGTTTGAAGCGCATTTCTATTTGCCTGGCGCATTTGGCAAAAGGCGAAGAGCGAAAAGCGAAGAGCGTAAAAGCGAAAATGGCGAATTCTAAAACCGTAATCTTAAAAATAAAACGCCAACAAACTCCCGAGTCCAAACCGTACTGGGAAGAGTTCGAACTGTCGTACCGCCCAGGCATGAACGTCACCTCAGCGCTGATGGACATTGCGGCCAAACCGGTCACGCGGCAAGGCAAGTCGACCACCCCGGTCACCTACGATTCCAACTGCCTGGAGGAGATCTGCGGCTCGTGCGCCATGATCATCAATGGCCGGGCGAAGATGGCGTGCTCGGCGCTGATCGCCAACTTGAAGCAGCCCATCACGCTGGCGCCGCTCACCAAGTTCCCCATCATTCGCGACCTCGCGGTGGACCGCAGCGTGCTCTTCGAAAACCTGAAGAGGGTCAAGGCGTGGGTGCCGGTTGACGGTACCTACGATCTTGGTTCCGGCCCGCGCCAGTCGGCGGAAATGCAAGAGGAAGCGTATCCGCTGTCGAACTGCATCTCATGCTGCTGCTGCATGGAAGCCTGCCCGCAGTTCAACGACAAAACCGGCTTCGTGGGCGCCGCCACCATCGCGCAAGTCCGGCTCTTCAACTCGCATCCCACCGGCAACGCGCTCAAGACCGAACGGCTGAAGGCCCTGATGGGCGATGGCGGCATCCAGGAATGCGGTTATGCGCAGAACTGCGTCGAGATCTGCCCCAAAGAATTGCCCTTGACCAAATCCATCGCCGCCATCGGCGGTCAGGTGATGTGGCAGGCCATCAAGGACCTGTTCCGGACATAGACCCCTCTTAAATCACACGGGGGAGCCGGGACGGACGGCCCAGTTTAGGAAGCAGTCGCAAGTGAAACGCCCCACCACACCCGGAATTTCAATCGGAATCGCAATTATCGTCCTTGCAGTGATCCTCGGTCTTGCCTTTGTGTCTTACTTCAAACCGGCAGCCAGAGCCAACGCTCCGAACCAGCCGCCGCAAGTAGCACAAACTTCAGCCTCCGCGGCGGAGCCTCCATCGGCGGGTGTCACAATGCGAGCCTACGACCTTATAAAAAACCCGTACCGTTACAAGAAAAGACTGGTAATGCTCGACGTCACGTCCCGGCCTGTCCTTTACGACGGCGCGGTCATTCAATACGCGCCCGGAGATGATTCACGAATGGGCAAGAGCCTAGGCCTCCTTGGGTTGCGATTTAATAGAATGGTCTCCGAGGACACAGCCCTTTACGACGTGATGGCATTAGATTCTACGAACCACATGGATTCAGAGATGATCGGTCAAATTGCGGTGATCGTATCCCAAGGCCAAGAGGAGCTAGATTTGGGCCGCTATTGGGAGGTCGAGCCGTTAGGTATAGCTGAAGGAACAAATACCTTCGGAGCAACTCTCACCGTGCCTCGGGTAAGATTTTGGCGATATGGTGACTAATATCCAGACGAGACGCACAGAAAATGTGGTGGCTTGAATATGGCACAAGGAAAATCCCAATTTACCTCCGCAGCGGGTCAATATTACGTAGCATATGGATTGGCTGTCAGGGAGATGAACGTAGCTATCACCTTGGGCAACGCTCCTAACGTAGACCTACTAGTCTCGTCTGGCGATGGACGACGTAGCATAGCGTTACAGGTGAAGACTGCCCAAAGTGCCTACAGGCACCGCCGTTACGGAACGGAGGGTTACGAATGGCACGTTGGATCGAATGTGATTGGCAATCACGCGGAGCGGTTCTGGTACGCCTTTGTGGATTTGCAAGCGGGGGATAACCGTTGGGACCCGCGTGTCTTTTTTGTTCCATCCAGATGGGTGGCCGAGTTCGTTAAGCCAGACTGGAATCCTTCTTTTTACTTCCTTCCTACGACAGCGCGAGAGCTCACGATGGAAAGGTGGGACATCGTGCGGGGATACGTTAGCGGAGATGAAGGCGCTATCCAATGGGCAAAAGCTTGGCCCAAGGAACTGCTGTGCGAGTGGGGCTCAGAATCCGCACAAGCCGCCGCTCCCAGCGGCTAAACACGCTGGATTGAATTAGCGGGCCGCCGAAGCGCATCCCTACCTCCGTCGCTTTCATTTACAATCCAAGCGCACCATCATTCCTCCCCGGAGGCCTTCATCACGCTTATGCGGACGCTCATTCGGGTGCTCATTTCCTCCGTGCTGTTGGTCTCCCTCGCAGTTGCGCAAAACGCCAACGCGCCTGACAATACGCCGCAAGCGGCGCCTAAGAAGTCTCCATCCCAAGCAGCGATTTCACCCAACGGCGCCGCGACGGGCTGGCGTGCCATCCACAATTCGGCACTCATTTTTGACACCCACGCCGACACGCCGGGCCGGTTTGTGGACGAGAATTTCGATCTCTCGCAGGACGCCGGCTCCGGACGTAACCGCAGCGGCACGGGTGGACCAACTGCGGCGATCCAGTTCGCAGTCGCCCGGTTGCGGCATCTGTTCGCTATCTATTTCGACGGCGCGAGAATTGCATCGAGGCGATCAGGCGTTCCCTCCACTCTCTCCAGGTGCGGGTACCGCGGCCCGCCATGGTAATCCAGACTGACGGTGACAAACTGGTCTTCGCGCTTCAGCAGAAGCTTAATCGGATACGACTTCTTACTGACCGCTGCAGCGAGGATGGCTTCGCGCAGGCTCTCAATGCTGAACTTCTGGTCATTCACGCCTTCCAGCTGCATATCCGGAGTGATGCCTGCCTTGAAGGCCGGACTGTCCCACCATACTCCTTCAATTTTGCCGTCTGCCTTCACACTGAAGCCGACTGAGGTAGCAAAGCTCGTTGGGCGGGGACCGTCTACGCGCTTCATCCAGTCCGGGAGATTGTCGTTGTAGATGAGCCGATATCCGCCTCGGGTAATCCCGTCCTCCGGCGTCTGCGGAGCGAGATCATAAACGCGGGTGCGCAGAAATCCTGCCCAATCGTAGGGCTGTACCGTATTCAATGCGGCAACCACGTCGTCAAAGGTATAGGTTTCCGTGATGTAGCTGCCGTTATCCATCCCGAAGAACAGCTTAACGAAGTCATCGAGAGACTTCTTTCCGCCGCTCAGCTCCCGGATTTTCGTGTCGGCATCGAGCCAGACGAGGTCCGATTCTGGATAGTAGTCGTAGGAACGCTGCCAGCTTGGCCAGGCCTCCGGGGTGGTGAAGCGAAACGAGATGATGGGCTGATCGGTGGTATCCACCAAGGGACGCCACGTACGTCCTGGGCTGATCTCAAAGTAGGCAGCGATCTGCGCGATCCCATCGCGTGCCTGCTCGGCTGTACGCAATCCGGAACGCGCTGTCAGAACATTGCCGTAATAGTCCGTCAACCCCTCATAAACCCATAGCAGGTCGTTCTGCATCGGCACGTTAAAGTTGGGCGTCCACAGGTCGGCAGGCCGGCGAAACTTGCCGTTCCACGAGTGCGTATATTCGTGGGCCAGCAGGGCGCGACCGCCAACCCCCGCAAGCCAGTCCGTAAAGTAGTTGGCGCGAGTGCCGTCCTCGCTGGACTGGTGGTGTTCCAGGCCTTTGCCGCTAACCGAATCGCTGAGCGAGAAAAGGAAATCATAGTGACCATAGTGATGGGAGTTGAAAAGCTTCTGCGCTTCGATCACCAGGTTGCGGTGATACTGCAGTTCGTCCGGTGTAATCTCGAGCTGGGCAGGCTTGTCGGCGAAAATGTCGAGGAACACTTGGTTGTCCGCGCCCGTGGACAAGTCTACGCGCTTAAAGTTCACGCCCGCGTACAGCGGCGAGTCCACCAGCGTATTCAGCGTCGGGTCTTTGAACTGGACCAGGCTTCCATCCTGCGATTTCACTTCCAGCGCGCAAGCGAATTTCCACCCCTCCGGCAGCCGGACCGCGGGAGAAAATTCTATGCGCCGCGAGAAATGTCCCGCCGGATAGAGAAGCACGGTGTTCCATGTGAGATTGGCGAAATCCGACGAGACGCGGCCCGCTTCCGGCTTCAGCGGCGCCAGGTATTGAAAGTTCACTTCCAGCGTCGTTACATCCTGCGGCACGTCGATGTGGAATGCGTAGACATCTACCCGATCCCGGACCCAGGCGATACGTTTGCCATTCGCCGTGACGATAAGCCCGGCCAGATTCACCACCGGGTTCGAGGGGGAGTGCGTCCCTGGAATCCACTGCGGATAGAGCAGGGTGATCTCGCGGCCATTTACCGGAATCGTTTCATGCACCTTCATCACGCGATCTGTGATGTTGGTGATGTCGACCACCAGAGAAATCGTGCCGGGATAGGCGGTGTCCGCCGGCGCGGCAATGGGCGGAGGCAGCGGTGCGGGCTGTGGGCCCGCTGAATTCTGCGCATACGCCGCAGTGGTGAAAGCAATGGAAAAGGCAGCGAAAAGCACCGTGGCGCCTCGACGACGGAAAAACGAATGGGTCACAAGGATCCTCCAGAACTCGACTCCAACTGTATACGATTTGCGGAGCAAATTCTCTTGGCCCGCATCTGCTCAGGCGTGCAGAGAATTCCTCCCGAATCACAGGCAATCCGCAAGCTAGGGACCGTCGTATAAGACATGTGAGACGTCCGCTCAAGGTGGATTCTCTTCTCCGTCATTTCATTTACAATCCAAGCGCACCATCATTTGTCTCCGGAGTGTCACTCATCACGATGCAACGCTTCCGCCGGATACTCATCTCCGCAGTTCTCTCCACTGCCTTCGCGGTGGCCCAGAATCCCAAACCGGCTGGGGATGCCCCCCCAACTGCAGCCAAGAAAACCACTTCCAAGACGCACACAATGTCACCCAGCGGCGTAGCCACGGGGGCGCGCGCCATCCATAATTCGGCGCTCGTCGTTGATACCCACGCTGACACTCCGGGGCGCTTCGTGGACGAGAATTTCGATCTCTCCCAGGACGCCGGCACCGGCTATCTCGATTTCAACAAGATCAAGGCCGGGAATTTAGGCGCTGAGTTCTTCTCCATCTGGGTCGAGCCGAAAGCCAACAAGGGCCATGAGACCAAGCGCGCACTCGACATGATTGACTCGGTTTACGAGCAGGCACGCCTGCATCCCGACAAGATGATGATGGCGTTCAGCACACAGGACATTCTCGCTGCGCATCGCCAGCACAAACTGGCGGCGCTGTTGGGGGTTGAAGGCGGACACGCAATCCAAGGCGACATGCGCATTCTGCGCGACTACTATCGCCTCGGCGCGCGCTACATGACCCTGACCTGGTCGAATACCAACGAGCTGGGCGACTCCAGCGGCGATCTTAACGACAAGAGTGTCGAGCACCACGACGGCATCACCGATTTCGGGCGGCAGGTGGTGCGCGAGATGAACCGCCTCGGCATGATGGTGGACATTTCGCACGTGGCGGATCGCACTTTCTACCAGGCGCTGGTGGCCAGCCGCGCGCCGGTCATCGCGTCGCATTCTTCATCGCGCGCGCTCACCAACGTTCCGCGCAATATGACCGACGACATGCTGATCGCACTGGCCCGCAACAGCGGCGTGGCGCAGGTGAACTTCTATTGCGGTTTTATCTCGCAGAAGTATGTGGACCGCGAAAAACAGCTTAAGGAACAGCACGATCCCGATTACGAGAAGGTGCAGTCGCTTTTCCTCAAGGCGCAGACCCCTGCGGTCAAGAAGGAGTTGGATGAAGCCAAGGCCCGCCTCGTGATCAAGTTGCCGCGTCCGCCGCTCAGCGATTTGATCGACCACATTGACCACATGGTAAAAGTGGCAGGCGTGGACCACGTCGGTCTGGGCTCCGATTTCGATGGCATCGATTGCTCGCCGCAAGGGCTCGACTCCGCCGCCGACCTGCCGAAGATCACGCAAGCGCTGTACGACCGCGGCTACAAGGCCGCCGACCTTGATAAAATTCTGGGCGGGAACCTAATGCGGGTGTTCGCCGAAGTGGAAAAGCTTGCCCGGCAGATTCAGGCAGAAACCAATCCGGATACGCGCCGCGAGATTGCACCTACGGCGCAGCCGTGACACAGAAAACTTTTCGTTAGGGAGGATTTATGCGTAACGTGTTAGCAGCACTTCTATGCCTCAGCCTCGCCGGCTTAGCGGGAGCCCAAGCTTCGAATAGTAGTTCCACCTCGGCGCAACACGCGAATACCGGGAAGACTGCCCAGGGAAACGTGAACCAGACGAAGGAACCGACCGCTGTCTTCGAAACTACGGCGGGCAACATTACCTGCACACTTTTCCCCGCTCAGGCGCCGCTGACGGTCGCCAACTTCATCGGTCTGGCGACTGGCACCAAAGACTGGAAAGATCCCAAGACCGGCAAGATGATGCAGGGTGTGCCGCTCTACAACGGCACCATCTTCCACCGGGTCATCCCGAACTTCATGATTCAGGGCGGCGACCCCATCGGCAACGGAACAGGTGATCCGGGCTACAGCTTCAAAGATGAGTTCAGTCCCTCTCTCAAGTTCGACCAGCCCGGACGGCTGGCGATGGCCAACAGCGGGCCCAATACCAACGGCTCACAATTCTTCATTACCGACGTTCCCACGCCTCACCTCAACGGCCACCACACTATCTTCGGACAATGCCAGGATCTCGACGTGGTGAAGAAAATCGCGCGCGTGGCGGCCGATCCTCGTAACAATCGGCCCTACGACCCGCCGAAGATCACCCGCATCAAGATCATTGAGCCGACGTCTAAGCCGGCCAAGACGAAACCCGCGACTCCACCGAATCAGTAGTCCGGCGGAGATTGCGAAACGCCTGGGCGGAACCGCTCGGGCGTTTGTCACATGGCGCTGGCTTACGGCTTTCGCCCCCGCGTGCCATTTTGCCAGTCGTCCCACAGGCCGAAGCCCTTCATCTGATCGTCGAGATGGGTCTCTCTGAAGGTCGCTTCGATCTGAGTTCGGGTCAGCCGCGGACCAATCCGCTGCGGTGCGTTGGCCAACTCGACCATCAACTCCGCAGCCATGGCTTCATTCTTTTTGAGTTGCGCGAAATCAACCTTGTCGAATGTGTCGGACGTAGCGTGATAGTTGACCAGATAGTTCGCTGCTTGCTGGTTCGGCAAGATTGTGGGAACGCCTTGCATCATGAAGTCGTAATTGTCGGTGCCAACCGTCGCATCGTCGGTCACCTGGTTTGCCGTCCACCGTGCGAATGGCTGCACCATGGGAGCTAGTGCCGCATCCACGTCCTTTCGCCCCCCAGTGGAGAAACTTGCGATTGGTCCGGTGCCTTCGTCAAGCACCAACTCGCCGACAATGTTGTCGAGTTCCTTCTGATGGGCCCGCACATAAGCGTATGAACCAAGCAGTCCTTCTTCTTCGCCAGAAAAAAGAATAAAGCGCATGGTTCGCTTCGGGCGAATGCCTGCAGTCTTAATCGCCCTCAGAGCGTCGATAACCAGCGCCGCATTGCATCCGTTGTCGAGTGCGCCCGTGCCCAGCTCCCAGGAATCCAAGTGGGCGCCCAGGATCACGATTTCATTCGGCAGCTCAGTCCCCTTCAGCTCAGCCACCACGTTGTGGGTCGTGATCGTGGGCCCTACTCGATTGGGCATGGCCAGCGACATCTGGACCTTCTCCCCGTGCCCCAGCAGGCGCGCAATGCGCTCGGAATCTTCACGGGCCAGCAGAACCTGAGGGATGACGTCAATCCTTCCTGTACTTGTGTTGATGTGCCGATACAAAATGTCGTGCTCGCGGCTGGAGGTGAAAGCGATGGCCAAGGCCTTGCCCTTCCGCGCAAGATCAATAATCCCCGGCGCGCGATAATACTCCTGGAAGAGATCATCCCAAGTCTTCAGCACATCGCTGTGCACCAACACGATGACGCCGGCCACGTCGCCAGCTTTGGCAAATTCGGCAGCCGTGCCCATGCCGACATCCACCACCCGGGCTGTCGTGGTCTTCAGAGCTGGTCCCCACGCAATCGAGTGCGCACGGACATGAAACTTCACCGGAGCCACCACGTCGACCTCGGTATTGCCCTCCGCCCAGGAAGTTGGGATGGTGAACTCTTCCGTGTGGACCGACTCGGCGCCAGCGGCTCTGAAGCCTTCAATTCCCCACTGCATAGCTTGCTGAAATGCGGGCGTGCCCGGAACGCGCCCACCAATCTCGTCCGTGAGTTTGCGCAAATTCTCTTGCAGCGGGCTGGCTGGGCTAAGTGCCTGCTGCATAACGGCGTCGTTGGATTGCGCGGAGGAAGACGGAGCAGCGCAGGTCGCCAGAAGAAGTATGAGAACCAGGCCGGGCACTCGACGTGTGGGCATGGGAGCGGATTATACGAGATGGGGCCGACTTCGTCACTCTCTGCTCGTTAGCGGCTAGAAAACTCTAGGCAATGTTAAGCCACGAGAAATATGCACAGCCCATGCTCACGGGTCCAATCGCGTTGACTGCACCGGTCAGAATGGAGCGAATGCTGGCGTGCGGGTGGATGAAAGCTATCTCAGTCGTAATACTCCAGCCCCAAGTGCGTGATCATCTCTTCGCCCTTAAGGTGGCGCAACGTGTTCTTCAGCTTCATCGACTGGATGAACAGATCATGCTCGGGATACAGCCCGGGCGCCGTCATCGGCGATTTGAAGTAGAAGCTTAGCCACTCCTGGATGCCGATGCCGCGCAGCTCCGACGAACGCTTCGCCAAGTCGAGGAAGAGCACCAGATCAAGCACGATGGGAGCGGCGAGAATGGAGTCGCGGCACAGGAAATCGACCTTGATCTGCATCGGATAGCCGAGCCAACCGAAGATGTCGATGTTGTCCCAACCCTCTTTGTTATCACCGCGTGGCGGGTAATAGTTAATGCGGACCTTGTGGCAGATGTTGCCGTAGAGCTCGGGATAGAGTTCGGGCTGGAGAATGTGCTCCAGGACCGAAAGCTTCGACTCCTCCTTGGTCTTGAAGGAGCCGGGATCGTCCAGCACTTCGCCGTCGCGATTGCCCAGGATGTTGGTAGAGAACCAGCCATTCAGCCCGATCATGCGCGCTTTGAATCCCGGCGCAAGGATCGTCTTGATCAGCGTCTGACCAGTCTTATAGTCCTTGCCGCAGATGGGCGCTTCCATTTGCTTCGACAGGTGGTGCATCGCGGGAATATCGACCGTGAGGTTCGGGGCGCCATTAGCGAAAGGCACGCCTTCCTTCAGCGCGGCGTAAGCGTAGATCATCGAAGGCGCGATGTTCTCGTCGCTTGCCCGCAGGCCCTTCTCGAACGCCGCCACCGATTGATGCACCGCACCCGCCTCAATAAAGGTCTCGGTAGAGGCGCACCAGATCATGACCAAGCGGTCGGCACCGCTGGACTTCCTGAAGTCGCGGATGTCGTCGCGCAGTTGCTCGGCAAGTTCCATCTTGTTCTTGCCCTTTTTTACGTTGGGCCCGTCAAGTCTCTTCACGTAGTTCTTGTCGAACACCGCTTTGCGCGGCTTGATCTTGGAGAGAAACGGTTTGACCTGGTCCAGCAGCGAGACCTCGAGCACGCCCGCATTGCGCGCGGCCGAGTACATGTTGTCTTCAAAGATGTCCCAGCCGGTGAAGACCAGATCGTTCAGCCCGGCCAGCGGCACGAATTCGTTGATCTTGGGGAAGCGGCCTTCGGTGCGTTTGCCAAGGCGGATGGTACCCATCTGCGTGAGCGAGCCGATGGGACTGGAAATCCCTTTGCGCACCGCTTCGACGCCCGCGACAAACGTGGTGGCGACCGCGCCCATGCCAGGAATCATAATCCCCAGCTTCCCTCTGGCGGGGGCGATCTCTCCCTTGGCGGTATTCGTGTTTCCCTGCTTCTTAGTTGTCGGCATGGCTATCAGTCCGTTTCATGAAAGAATGTACAAACCTGTTATCTTCTCGTACCGCCGCCCGCATTGCAATTGAACGGGCGCGAACGGACGCGTTTGCGCCCTGTGCGGCAATTTGCAGGATTCGGTGGAAAGCCATGGCTGAAGAAAAAGTTGCGCTCGTAACCGGAAGCTCAAGCGGCATTGGACTGCTAACCGCCGTCGAGTTGGCGCTCAACGGCCATCGCGTGGTGGCGACCATGCGCAACCTCGAAAGCCGAGGCCGTCTTGAGGAGGCAGCGCATAAGGCCGGGGTGCGCGATCGTCTCCACCTGCGTCGACTCGACATCACCGAATTCGATTCGCTGCCGGGCGCGGTGGACGCCATCGTCCGCGATCACGGCCGGGTTGACGTGCTGGTGAACAACGCCGGTTTCAGCGTGGCTGGATTTGCCGAGGACATGACTCTCGACGAGCTCCGCCACCAACTGGAAACCAACTTTTTCGGCAATGTGGCCATGACCAAGGCCGTGCTGCCGCTGATGCGCACGCAGAAGTCGGGATACATCATCACCGTTACTTCTGTCGCCGGGCGGGTGGGCCAGCCGATGCTGAGCGCCTACAGCGCTTCGAAATACGCGCTTGAGGGCTGGAGTGAGTCCCTGCGCATCGAGACCCACTCACTGGGCATTCGCGTGTCACTGGTTGAGCCGGGGGCGTACGACACTGATATCTGGGAGCGCAATGTAGTGATCGCAAAGGGCGCGCTTGACCCCGCATCGCCGAACAAAGAGCGCAGCCAGCGCTTCGCCGAGTTCGTCAAGAGCAGCGCCAAACATCGGCGCGATGCTCGCGATGTGGCAAAGTTGATCGTCCGCGTCGCGCGCGACCCTAATCCTAAGCTTCGATACTTGATAGGCACTGACGCTAAGCTGCAAGTCTGGTTGAAGAGAATCTTGCCGTGGCGAAAATATGAACGCATGATCGCCAAGGCGGTGAAGATCGACTGAAGAAGCAATCAGCATTCAGCATTTAGCCAATGACAGTGGAGTGCTGAGTGCTTCTTTATTTCGCCGCTTCGCCCGCTTCCCTGCCCACCCGATGCTGCAGGTGTGACCACACGAAGTAAACCACGGCAGCAATAATCACGGCCAGAATGATCGCGTCAAGGCGATGGAACCACATCTTCAACCGTGGGTCTTTGTCCCATTGTTCGCCCAACCGCATGCCGACGTACGCCAGCATGAAGCACCAAGGCCACGATCCCACAAACGTGTAGATATGGAACTTCAGGCGCGGCATGCGCGCGATCCCAGCGGGCAGCGCGATAAACGTGCGGATCACCGGCAGCAGGCGAGCGATCAGCACCGCGACGGAGCCTCGCCGCTCGAAGAACCGGTCGGCGATGCCGAGCTCGCGCTGGCTGAGCAAAATGTAGCGGCCGTAGCGCTCCACCAGCGGACGGCCGCCGAAGTAGCCAATCTCGTAGGCCAGCACCGAACCCAGGTTGCAGCCAATCGCACCCCAGGTGGCCACCGCCAGCAACGAAAAGCGGCCGGTGTACACCAGGTATCCCGAGAACGGCATGATGATTTCCGAGGGCAGCGGAATGCAGGCCGACTCGACGGCCATCAGCAGCATCACGCCACCGTAGCCGCCCGCCGAGATGACGCTGACGATCCACGCCCCGACTATTTCAAGAATGTGAGCAATCATGTTGTGTAATGCAGACCTTCCCTTGGGTTATTTTTGAGGATCATTTCGACAGCGAATTGGCCGTTTCAACAATCAGTTTCTGCGTCCTTACTAAACTGCGAGGCTTGGCAAAGGACATTCGTTTCAATCGCTGCTGGCGAGCGCTGAAGGCGCGAAAGAGCTTAGCCCAGCGCTTCAGCGCTGGGTAAACGTAATACGAGACGTGAGTCCCGTAGGGACGTCACAATTCTGCCTGACGATTCTGCCGTGCCTACGGCACTCGGGCTCCACAACATGCTTACCCAGCGCTGAAGCGCTGGGCTATCATCTTCCGTCCCGCAAGCGGGACTGAGCTTTTGCAACTCCAACCGCCAATCCATTCATCATGAAGATTAGTGACAAGCCTAGAGCTCCTTCGGCTCGCCCAGGCGACCGAACCTCCACTCAGGATGACATTCCGTTGGCGAGTAACCCCGCTAGTTGCTAGTTGCTAGTTGCTGATTGCTAGTTGCTATTTCGGCAACCTTCCGCTCAGCCATTCCTCCAGCTCTTGCACCGGAAGCCGCACTCCCAGGAAGAACTGGCCGAAAACCGCATAGACCGCACTGACTTCGTCAAAGCGCATTTCGTAAATCAGTTTCTTGAAAACCAGCGGATCGGGAGCAAACAGGTCCACCCCCCACTCCCAATCGTCGAAGCCGATCGAGCCGGTAATGATCTGTTGCACCTTCCCCGCGTAGCGGCGGCCCACCATGCCATGCTCTTCCATTTGCCGCTGGCGCTCCTCAATGGGCAGCAGGTACCAATTCTTCTGCTCACCGCGCTTGCGGTCCATGGGATAAAAGCACAAATAGCGGCTGTCGGGAATCTTGGGATACAGCCGCGGACGCATGGCTTCGCGCTGGCGTTCCAGGGTCTCTTCTACCGCGTCGTTCCATTCCTTGGAAAGCGGCTTCACCCCGCGATCGGCGAGTTGCCGAAACAGTTTCACGCTGGAGTCGTACAAGCCCAGCTCGATCACCGACAAATAGGAGTGCGTGGGCTCGAGAAAATCCTGCAAGGCGGTCCGGTCCAGTTGCAATTCAGCGGCGTTGAGCTCGTCGAAGGAGTCGCGGAAGTGGACGATCATCAGATCGCCCTTGTGCCCCAGCATGGAATAGACGGCGCTCTGCCCAAGCTCTTCGCTGGCGGAAAACACGGCGGCGGCTTCGCGCGCAAGGTCCGCCTGGCGCGATGCCTCCAGCTTGCGCCATTCCGGCCAGCGGAAGCGGAACATCTGGTGCAGCACGCTCAGTCCCTCAAGGGTGAGCGGCATCGCCGGCAGTTCGGTGGACACAGTCTGTACTCCGGCATTGCTGGAAAACATTTCAAACCCCGCGCTGAATTGATGCTGATGCTTGTCTCATTGTAATCTGCCGGGAAGGAGAATAACTCATGCCACGCGGCCTCACCCCTCGCCAGCCTTCACGTTCAGGACGTCAGGACAAAGTTTCGAACAGCCCACTGCGAGCCAAGGTCAAGGCCGTCAGAGTCGCGCCCGTCCGGAAAAGAGTGGCTAAGGTTGCTGCACCGATTGCCGCAAGAATAGCAGCGCCGAAGAAGCCCGCCGCTAAGACTAAGGCCACCACAGTTAAGGGCTACAATCCGCTGGCGCCGGAGCGCGTCAACGAGATCCTGAGGCGGCTCGACCAGCGCTATCCTAGCGCGACCTGCGCGCTGCATCACAACAGCGCTTGGGAGTTGCTGGTCGCGACCATTCTTTCGGCGCAATGCACCGACGTTCGCGTCAACATGGTCGCGCCTATCCTTTTCGAGAAATACCCGACGCCCGAAGCGTTTGCCACGCTCCAGCCGGAAGAGCTCGAACCCGACATTCGCTCCACCGGATTTTTCCGGAACAAGTCGAAGTCGGTGGTGGGTGCCGCGCGCAAGCTGATCAGCGAATTCGGCGGCGAGGTGCCGCGCACCATGGACGAGCTCCTGCAACTGCCCGGAGTAGCACGCAAGACCGCCAACGTCGTTCTGGGCACGTGGTACAAGATCGCCGACGGCGTGGTGGTGGACACGCATGTGCAGCGCATCTCGCGCCGCCTGGAGCTGACCAAACACGACGACCCGCAAAAGATCGAGCAGGACCTGATGAAGGCGATACCGCGCGACAAGTGGATTGTTTTCGCGCACCAGATCATCCTGCACGGCCGCGCGCTGTGCATCGCGCGCAAGCCCAAGTGCGCCGACTGTCCGCTGGAGGACCTCTGCCACGCCGCCGACAAGACCTGGAGCACGGTGGAGACTCACAAGGCGGCAAAGCCGTAGAAAGCAGTTGTCAGTCGCCAGTCGTCAGTCGCCAGTTGTCAGCGATAGCAGAGCCACAGCCCAACTGACAACTGTGAGTGAACAAATTATTCGGCAGTGGCGAGTTTTGGCGAGCGATGGCGGGAAGTGGCGAGTTTTCGCGGGTTTTATTGCACCCAAATTCTGCGAAACTCGACCTGCTCGTGCAGAATTGATTTTCAGTACCGCGGGAGCGGATGCTTGTAACTGATTGATTCTTCGTGAACGATAAAGGCTTTTCGCACACTTCTCGCGAACCTATGGCTGGGACGCAAAGCACAATCCTGTAACTTATCTCACTTCAATAGCTTAGCTGAGGAATTAATGGAAGAGCTTGGAGCGATCCTGCGAACCTCCAACGAACCTGCGGATGGGGCTGCCTCTATGTCGTCTTTTGGGTCTCTTGCTGGGCATTTTTCGAGCAGAGATCCAGCGCTCTATCCTCTTCATGTCAACACCGGCACGCTCCCAAAACCATATACAGTCTGCTTCATCCGCCAAATTGCCCATCCGGATGCAATTCTCAACCGACGGCTCCCTGCTTCCGCTCTCCCACCGGGAGACAGAGGACTGTCTGACGCCAAAGAGCCGTCCGAAATCCGCTTGCAAAAGCCCAAGCTGTTTTCGAAGTCTGACCGAACCTCACAAGCTCCTGCCGGGCCTCACAGGTTTCTTGACCCGCGCGTTTTCTTTGCACGCTTGCTCTTGGCACCTGCAGTGCCGGGCAACTTGGCATTGGGCACGCTGCTTTGAGCCATATCCAATCCGAACAGCTCAGAAAGGTCGTCGTTGCGGAGGATCTTCCCAGGAACAGCTCCCTTCCTTGCCAGGGGAAGCGCGGTACTGGCTTTGGTAATGAGTTCCTTCTCGTCCAATTCATGAAGCCTGAAGAGCAGCTCGGGCTGCTGGTCGAGTCGGGCGCCGATACCGTAAAGCACGGCGGCGACGTGTTTGCACATTGACGCCCAGTCCGGGCAACTGCACGATAGCTGGATCTCATTGGGCGAGGGGAATAGTCCGGTCTTTTCTCTGCAAATACGTTCCATGACGCCGGTGGAAAAGCGCCCTTGCAGAAGCTCGACCAGAGAATCAATCGCGCCCGCGCAGTCTTTGCAGATGGATTTCCAGCGAGCCTTGGTCACGGGTGTGATTTTCACCGCGATTTCGTAGATTTCCGAGCCGCTAACCAAGGCTTTGACTTCGCCAGAGACAATCTGAAGATCGATTACCGAGCCGTTGCGCACGTAGGTGCGCCCGCGCGGCAATCGGTTTGCGAAGTCACTGTAGCGTTCGAGGTTCTCACACCAGGCTTTCCCCCAGAAGGTTTTGGCAATGGTGCGGCCTTCGACCGTCACCGGCGAGACGGGATGTCCCTTCTTCCTTAACTGCTGCATCTTGCGCAGCGCTTGCCGTCGCCGCTCCGCAGTGGACACATAGGGGTGCCATCCCCAGTCGTAGTGCATGGATCACATCTCCGGCAGCGCGCTGTTCAGATCCAGCGCAACCAGCTTAAGCAAATCATCATCTTTCATTTCGGTGAGCAAGAGATCGGCGCCCCCTTCCAGCAAGTCTTTCGAAAGCTGCCGTTTCGATTCGATGAGTTCGTCGATTTTTTCCTCCACCGTCCCGCGGCAAACAAACTTGTGCACCAGCACGTTCTTGGTCTGGCCGATGCGGAAGGCGCGGTCGGTCGCCTGGTTCTCGACCGCCGGATTCCACCACCGATCGAAGTGCACCACATGGGAAGCGGCAGTCAGGTTGAGTCCGGCGCCTCCAGCCTTGAGCGAAAGTACGAAAAATCCAACCGCCTCATCTTCCTGGAAACGGCGTACGAGTTCCTTGCGCTTTTTCACCTCGGTCTGTCCGTGCAGAACCAGCCCTGGCCGCCCGAAAACCGATCCCAGAAATGTTGCGAGCGGTGCGGTCACTTCGCGAAACTGTGTGAAGATCAAGACTTTCTCCTGCTTGGCGGCGATGACTTCGGCAATGTCGCGTAAGCGAGCCCACTTGCCGCTGTCTTCCTGGCGCCAAGCGCCGTCGCCTAGCCACTGAGACGGGTGGTTACAAATCTGCTTGAACCGCATCAGGAACGACAAGACCAGGCCCTTGCGCTGAATGCCTTCGACTTGGTCGAGTTGTTGCATCAGTTCCTCCACGGCCTGCTGGTAAAGCGCTGCTTGCCTGCGGCTGAGCTGGCAGAACGCCTTGACTTCGGTCTTGTCGGGCAGATCGGCAATGACCGTCTTGTCGGTCTTCAAACGCCGCAGAATATATGGCCGCACCAGCTCGCGCAACGGGCGGTATGGATTGTGCGGCCTGTCCGCAAGGCGCTTGGCAAAACTCGTGAATTCCTTGGCCGAGCCAAGCAGCCCTGGGTTGATGAAGTCGAAGATGGACCATAGATCACCGAGCCGGTTCTCGATTGGCGTGCCGGTGAGGGCAAACCTCACCCGTGCCTTCAGCTTCTTGGCCGTCTGGGTCTGCTTGGCAGAAGGATTCTTAATGGCCTGAGCTTCGTCGAGCACCAGCAAATTCCACGAGCTATCCGTAATCCAGGGAATGCGGAGCAGTGAGCCGTAGCTGGTAATCACCAGATCCAAATCCTGAAGTCGTTCTGGCGCCATTGTTTTCAGCTCGTTGGCTGGGAGCTCGGAAGGATGCGCGATGATCGCTTTCAAACTCGGCGCGAAGCGTTCAATCTCGGAAGCCCAGTTCGCCAGAAGCGAAGCGGGCGCGACTAAGAGGCTCGGCTGCCGATTACCGTCGCACTGGCGATGGAGCACGAGCAGCAGCGCCAGCACTTGAATGGTCTTGCCGAGTCCCATGTCGTCGGCAAGACAAGCCCCGAGGCCCAGCTTCGCGAGGAGATAGAGCCACTGCACACCGACTTGCTGGTAGGGCCGCAGCGTGCCATTCAGCGCCGGGCCGGGATCGATGCGGGCTAGACCATCTGGGCTGCGCAGTCCTTTCAGCGTTTCCGCCAGCCATGGCCCTGCGACTACGTGCGCCCACTCGGCGTCCGCAGAGGCGGAATCGCCATCGGCGGCAACATCGGTGCCGGCAAGCATGCGCATGGCTTCGGCAAAACTGACGCCTTTGTCGATGGCTTCACGCTCGACCTCACCGAAGTGCTCAATCATTCGACTCAGCCGCTGCGGATCGACCTCTACCCAACGCCCTCGAACCAAGGCCAGTCCGTCGGACTTGCCGAGCAATTCCTTGATCTCGGCCTCCGTGAGTTTTTCGCCATCGAGGGTTACTTCCAAGCGGAAATCGAGAAGCGCATTCTGCCCCAGTCCCGATGGCGGCTTGCCACCGACGGTGGCTGTCACTTGCGCGCGGGGAGGACGGTTGGCTCGCCATGTCGCGGGCATCCGCACTACCACCCCGGCGCTCTCCAGTTGCGGCACGTCTCTCAGAAGCTGCATGGCCTGGTCCGGCATCCACCGCAATGGGTGGAAAATTTCTCCCGCGTCGGCCATGGCCTTCAGCCAGGGACAGCGCTCGGCCGCCCGCTGCACAGGAAGAAGCAGCGAGAGTAGGCGCTCCCTGTTGGCGGCACCTGCATACTCGCGAAGAGCCTGGCCTAGCGGAAGATGCTGCGCCTTGGCGTGCGCCGACAGCCGCGTCGTGTAGGTGGCAAGGAACGCAAACGGCGCCGCTTCGTCTTTGCGGTTTTCGGCAAGGTTAAAATGGACGCGGCCGACCAGGTTCCAAGCCGGATTGCGTCGCTTCAGGAATTCCTCAATCCCGCATTTCGATTCCGACAATTCGAGTCGAAAAGCCGCATCCAGTTCTTGCCAGAGAGCGCTCAGGACCGTTGCTGTCAGATATTCAGCACCGGTCATGGGAGGCGCAGCCAACACAAGTTGGTCCAACTCCGAGTTGGGAGGAAGTGGAACGTGAGCTTTTGGTGGCTCCGCACCGGTATCTGGTAGAGTGCAGATGGCTGTCACATACTGTGCGGCAAACTCCCGCCAGTAGAACAAAGTCGGGGGAAGAGCGATTCCGATTTCATTCGCACCCAGTTGGAGGAGGCCGTGTCCCGATCCGCGGGCGAACGCGTTCTGAAGCCGTTGTGCAAGCTCGGCTTCAACCGCCGCCGCGTCATCGTCTTGTACTAGAGTCAATCGGCCGTGCGGGGTAAGGGTCGGGGCTAGAAAGCGCAGGGGCATCGATTCCCTTGCCAGATTAGCAGACTCTTGCCTAGCCGCTCGTGAGCTTCGACTACGCAGGTTGCTTGGGGTGATGGTGGAAGCTGTAATCGGCACTCAGGCAGGTCAAGGAGGATAGCGCCAGATTCGAGCACACGATCGAGGCCTTCGCGAATCAAGCCACGGGCGTCCGTGCGGCTGTACCCATCTCAGCGGATTGTAATAGTGTGGAGACTATGAAAACGTTCGGAACCCTTATTTCTGAAGCACGGCGGGCGAAAGGGCTTAGTCAGAAGGAACTTGCCTCGAAAGTAAAGAAAGAGAACGGCCAACCAATCTCCGCCCAGTACTTGAATGACATCGAACATGACAGGCGCAATCCACCCTCAGAGTTCTTAATAGGCCAAATCGCTGATTTGCTCACAGTGTCAAAGGATGTTCTCTGCATCGCGGCGGGCACGATACCGAATGATCTGCAAAAAATGGCCAGGACCCAGCCTGACAAGGTCGAGCAGGCATTCAAGGCTTTCCGTAGGGCTGTCAAGGACAGCAAGTAGTATGAAATGGGTGGGGGACGCACGAATTGTTTCGACTCTTCCTTTTTTTCCATTTATTTATACCCAAAACCGCAGATTTAGGTATAATGGCTTAAGCCGCCCAGGCGACCGGAATTGGAGAGGAGGCGACCAATTCCGGTGTGCCTCGCGGCGCTAGTTTCTTGATTCATGACGGAGATCTCTTTGGAACCAGGTGGCTCTCATGCCCAACAGTTGGCTACGTATTCAAGATGTGACTGACCTGACCGGCTGGCATCCTCAGCATGTGCGCCGGTTGGCGAGAGAGGGTCAGTTGCGGCACCGACCCTCGAAACAAGTAAGGCGCGACGGACGAGGCCAGCGCGAATACGCATTGTCGTCCTTGCCGGTTGAAGCGCAGCTGAAATTCCTCAAGCAGCCGCTGCTGTCCGGACCAGCCTGCACGGCTCTGGCACTTCGCTCAGAACCAAACCAATCCAACTTGTTTGCTTCTCTGCCGGAGGTTCCCGAGCCCGAGCGACTTAACTTTTCCGCAAAGCAGAACGCACAGGCCCTGAAGCGCCTGGAGGCCATTGCGCCGCTGGTGGAATTCAGTAGCCGCAGCCGGAAATCCCGTCCGACGTTCCGTACCATCGGCGGAGTTGCCGTGCGAAGCATGAACTCGCTGGCTGGCTACCTCGCCGATCAGCACCACGTCAGCGCTCGAACTCTTTGGAACTGGTATGCACAGTACCGCAAGCTCGGCTATGCGGGTCTGGTCGACCGAGTTCGCTCGGATAAGGGAAAATCGCGGTTTCTCAAAGCCCATCCCGCGGTCCGCGCATATCTCGAGAACAAGTACCTGGGTGAGCGGCTATCGATTCGGCTGGTGTATCAGGCCTTGTTGCGCGATCTGCGGAACCTGGAACCAGAATGCACCAGACCACCCAGCTATAGTGCCGTTCGGTCTTATTTGCAACAGCTGCCCAAACCCTTGCTGATCCTGAGCCGGGAAGGCGAGCGCCAGTTTCAGGAACGTTGTGAGCCCTACCTGCTGACCGACTTCGAATCTCTGGTGCCTAACCAGATCTGGGTTTCTGACCACGGTCAGCATGATGTCTGGGTGCGCAATGACCTGTTTTCCGGAATATCGACCAATGCGGCGGTCCGGCCCTGGCTGACTGCCATGATCGACATGCGCTCCCGCAAGATCGTCGGCACCGCCTGGTCGGCCACCCCCAGCTCACACACCATCAGCTCGGCACTGCGGGTGGGGATTGAGAGCTTTGGGATTCCCCAAATCCTCTATGTGGATAACGGCAAAGACTACGAGAAAGTCGGCCGCATTGACTTTTCTCCGGAATGTAGTGGGGTACTGGTCAGGCTGGGAATCCAGCCCCAGTACTGCCTGCCCAGGCATCCCCAGTCGAAGCTGATTGAGAGCTGGTTTGGGACGGTACGCAAGCGGTTTGATTGCCTCTGGCCCTCCTACTGTGGACCGGGTCCCAAGGATTGGCCGGAGCAGTGCATGGTTGCCCTGAAAGAGCACCAGGCCTTTCTGAAGGGAAAACGGAAGAGCTCACCCTTACCCCTGGCCAGCGAGTTCATCGCCACGGCGCGGCAATGGATCGCAGAATACAACTCGCAGCATCCCCATGGCGGACGAGGCATGCGAGGCCGTACTCCGGATGAGGTCTTTAACGAACTGCTCCTGCCCGGTCAGAAAAGACTGATTGAGACCCCTGATGTTCTCTATGCCTTGTTCTGGGACCGTCAACGGCGCAAGGTGTCGGAGGGCGGATGTGTGCAGTTGTACGGCGAGCGCTACGAACCGGCCGATGGCGAGAGTCTGGCCAAGCTGTTTCTGGAGATCGAACGGGATGTCCTGGTGGCCTGCGACCCCGCCAATCTGGGCGAAGCCATCGCCTTGGACGTGGACGGGAGATTCCTGGGACGACTGCGGGCCCAGAAGCTGCTCGATCATCGCCTCTGGGATTTCCAGCAGCTTGACCGCCGTCAGTTTGAGCTTTTCTAGCGGCAGCGCACAGTGTCCGTCTGAGGTTGCTTCCAGCAAGACATGGTCGATGCCGGCCCGCGCCCGATCAAGCGAATCCCGAGGAATTCCAATCTTCTGCGC
>Ga0208034_1000712_pt1 | contig 24436 bp, 26 predicted proteins | sample June2015DPH_8_10_FD_184699 | JGI IMG/M metagenome (GOLD analysis project Ga0208034, IMG submission 184699) | Peatland microbial communities from SPRUCE experiment site at the Marcell Experimental Forest, Minnesota, USA - June2015DPH_8_100... | ecosystem: Environmental > Terrestrial > Soil >...
TGGTCTTCTCAAATGCTGAGCCGTAGGTATTCATGGTCGTCTTGATGTCGGCGTGCCGCATGAGGCGCTGCTGCACCCCGAGCGGCGTGCCGATATCATCAATCAGCGTTCGATAGGTGTGCCGAAAGCTGTGCCAGCCCACTCCTTGCAATCCGATCTTTTCACCTGCTGGTCGCAAGTAGTCTTTCTGAATGGCATCGCCGTGGACTGGGCGTTTCGTATCCGCATTAGCGAATAGCCAAGCCTCCGGCGTTTCGACACATTGCTTTCGCCAATCCTCCAGAACGGACACGAGCTTGGAATCCAGAAACACTTCGTCCTCTGAAGCTCCGGTTTTTCCGCCGTTCCAGACGTAGCGGCCCACAATGGATCGGGTCAACGTCAGTATCCGCCCCTTCAAATCAAAGTCCGGCCACTGCAACGCCCTGATTTCGCTGATGCGCAAGCCCAGGCACATTGCAATCATGACCATCACTTGGATGTGGTACGGAAGCTCTGCGAGAAGAGCCTGATATTGCTCGACCGTAAGCACAACTTTCTTGCGAACACGTTTCGTCACGCCCTTGATTTCTACTAACTGCATCGGGTTTCTCTGAGTCTCCAAAATTTCCCATTTCATCGCGTACTCAAAAATGCGATGGAGGAGACCCTTTATGTTGGACTTCGTTTTGGGAGAATGCTTCAGCTCCTTCAACCACTGTTCCACCTTGAGGGGCTTTTTCACTTCGGCCACGGGAGCCTCGCCCCATTGTGGCAAAATGTGTCTCTTCAAAATGGATACGTAGGACTTCTTGGTTGAATACCGTTCTGGCATTGCTTCGTGCATGTATCGCCTTACCAATGCTCCGAACGATTGACTGGAAGACTGCTCGATCCGCTGGTATCGAAACTCTCTCGACCCCAGCCAGGCATGATCTTCCGTTGGCCATCCTTCCGCATCTCCCGCTAACATTACGCTGCGCTTTCGCGTAATGCCCATCTCGTCCGTTTCGTAAAAGCGCCAAACCCAGACATCCGGGCCTCGCGTTCTCTTCTTGCGGACAATCGTGCCCACGTCTTGCTGTGTGCGTTTCAAGAAGCTTTCCTCCTTAAAGCGCGCACGGATGACGCTTCTGACTCTACACGACAACGCATGTGCGAAACTAGCTCTGAAATTCGAAAACGCCAGCGCTTGCGGACTCCGTTGCCTATGGGATGTGCGGGAAGCCAGCCCTCCCGAGCCATCTTCTTCACGGTCACCGGGCTGATCTTCAGAAAATTTGCTGCTTCTTCGGGCGTTACGAAGGGTTCGTTGTCTTCGGCTGGATTCATTTTCTACTCCGTCCCGGATCTTCCGACGGGCCCAATTTGCTGAGCGTGCAGCAATCATTGCGACGTAGGTCGTCTGACCGGGGAGCAAACGTTGCACTTGACACTAACGCACGTGTACCAATACAGTCAATACGTAACGTTACTATATTTTAGTGAGGCTGACCCCTTGGCAGACAAGACATCAATCCTGCAGCAGCCGGTGATCTCCATTCGGATTTCCGACGAGCTGCGTCTAAGGCTCGAAACTCTGAAGGAAATCATGGCCGCCAAGAGCGGCGAACCCGTCTCAACATCGGAGGCGGCAAAGCAGCTCCTTGAGTCCTCCAAAGAGGAGCGATTGGAGTTCGTAAATCTACTCTCGGAGCCAACCGATTCCCTGGTTAAGATTCGCGGGAAGGTAGACGCAAAGCTGCCACTTTCGCAAGCCGAATGGACCCTGATTGCCTACTACTGTCAGCAGGGTGCGGAGCTGTTCGCAAATACCGGCCAGACGGACATTTCCTTTGAATCTCTCGCCGGAATTCTTGAAGCTTTCCTTGCCGTTTATGGACTTGTATCCAAACAGAGAAAGAGGGGTCCGATGGCCCCTTATCTCCTCACCAATCTGCCCTCTGAAAGGCAAACTGAAACGAAGCCTTCAGAAGAGATTGCAAACGACGATGTACGACGGGCCGTGAACCGAACCATTCACACGCTAAAGAACGCTAACAGCGAGACTCCGCGACCGATTCATACCGCTCGACTTCTCTACATGGTTCTTGACAACGAAAGGCTTCTAAACATCGAGAAGCTGAATGAAGCGCTGCGACCGTACTGGCCGATTCTCTGGCGCGTGTGCGCCCGTGGCCACTATCTCCGCCATGAAGAGCCCCTACGGGATGGTGCATTTTGGGGTGCCGATTCTAGGTTGAGAAATCCTGGGCCATTGCCATCGTTTCAGGAAGGCGAATACCGTCTCGAATTTCACCGGGGGCCGGAGACGGAATTTTCCGTCTGGTTGTATTTTCCCGGAAGGTTTGCTCTGCAATATCCGCTCTACGATTACCCACGGATCGCGGAGCTTCGGACGATACTGGAAGGGTTGGAGCTGCGCGACACACTGATCTTCTGGGAAGGTCGGTATTTCCTCGCCTCCACGTGGCTCGACGAAGAGGAAAAGGTCGGCGTCGTATTTCGCTCTCGGGACCACGGGATCGCCCTCACATTTCATCATGACGATTGGCAGGCGATTAAGAGTCTGTTTCGCCGGGGTTGGCAAGCCCCCGAAGTGCGCCGTCTGTGGGACGCGTTGGCAAGAGAGTATGGCGAACTGTAAGAACGGCGGTGCTTCGCACCGGAAGAAGGGTGGACACGACACCCCCAAACGGGAACTGCGGAACGGCAGACAGCAGCTTTGATGTTTACACAGGTTAACGTTCGTTGCGTCAGCAGATTGGATGGCTTAGTGAAAACAACCGTGGTAGCGAGCGATAACTGCATTTTGCGACAAATTGCTTCTGGCGTCGATCACGTAAACGCGTTGAAGCACAAGAACTTTCTATGAACCAGCATTTTGCTGCTTGATGGCGCGGAGCAGGACGCAGATATGGGTAACAAGGCGGTTTCCCCAATGAGTATTCGCCGCACTCAGGCCACTCCACAGTCCAGTCTGCCATTTGGCGAAGAGGCGAAGCCCGGATTCCGCACAAAAACCGCCGCCACGCGGCTGACTCCCGAGGAACTTTCCGAGATTGAAACTGCCGCCGAAGGCGCGGGGCAAGCGCTCTCCGAATGGCTGCGCGCGACCGCTTTGCACGCCGCGCGGCAGCGTCCCGCCGACCCTGCGGAACTGGTGTTGGCCGAGATTTGGGCACTGCGTTATGCCCTCCTGAATCTCTTCCATGCTGGCGCTCAAGCGGCATCGGAAGGCAGGCAAATGTTGCCCGATTCCATCCTCAAGATCCGCGACGAAGCCGATGCGCGCAAGCTGCAACAGGCTCGTAAATTGCTCGACAATTTTCTCGCACCGCAGGGCATGAAACGAGGACGGAAACCATGAATGGCATACCGTTTCCCAGACGTTTTCCGTGGCTGCCTGCGATGGCAATACTGGCCTTTTCCGGGGCGTTGTTTCTGTGTAATTGGCTGGTCTGGACGCCCATGCAACGCTACTACCTGGGAAGCTATTTGAGGTGCGCTTTGTTCGGAACTAACCCGGCTTCGAGTACCGAAGTCCGATGGTTGTACAAGACCGCACCGCACAAGCAACAGGAATTGGCTACGGATGCCGACGTGGTTCCGGCAACTGCGGGCGACGACCGTGGAATCCCGATGCAGCTTTCGCCAGCGGCGCGGCAGGCCGGTTGGAGCGGCCTGCTACAGGGGCCGGATGGATGGCTCCAAACAGTCAGACTCCAGCCGTTTCTTGAGGCGCAGTTCTATGACGGAGAGAGCTTCTGGCGATTGCTATTGACGCCCCTGCTTTGGGGAGCCGCGATGTTCTTTTTTCTATTGGCGGGGGGAAGTATATTGCGGAGCCTGAACGCATATGACCAGTGGGATTTGGAGAGGATCGAATGGGGCGAACATCCGACAAGTTGGCCGCAAAGATGGAGAAAAAAGATCGGCAGAACGCGATTCGGCCTGCCGGGATTTGCGAGCCGGAAGATACCGGAGATTGCGCGGAAGGCAACGCCACAAACACATGCCAGCATTCACGCCGAGTCGTCGAAGAAGCCGATCCAGCCGGTGCTTCCACTCTTCGGTTCGACCATCGCTGCCGCCGATGACAGACTCAAAAAGCGGTTTGCCTCGAAGGAGACGAAGAGAATCGAATGACAGGCAAATTGCCGAGAACACGTTTTTACTGCATTCACCGTCGGCGCGATGACGGTTCCCCGCACAGTTGAGGAGCGCTTATGCTTACGATCTCGAAGCCGCTTTCAGCCAGTCAGGCGCGAACATACCATGCGCGGGAGTTTGCCGCGCAGGAACAGAACTACTGGAGCCGCGACCAACAGGGCCACAGTGAGTGGCAGGGCAGGCTCGCCGAGCAGCGGAAGCTCACCGGCGCAGTTGAGGCCGAGCACTTCGCGCGGTTGAGCGAAGGCCAGCATCCGCACACCGAAGAGCAGCTTGTCCGGCACCAGGTTTCAAGAACCTATGAAGGAAAGTTCGGCAGAGAGGTGACCAGCGCCGAGCACCGCGCTGGATGGGACGCGACGTTTTCCGCTCCGAAGTCGGTATCGCTTACCGCGCTTGTGGGCGGCGATGAACGGGTGCGAGAGGCCCATCGGGAAAGTGTCCGCATGGCGCTTCGGGAACTTGAGCGATACACGCAGGCGCGGATCGGCAATGTACATGCCCCGGAGACAACCGGAAAATTCATCGCCGCCACTTTCGAGCATGATACCGCGCGGCCCGTCGATGGCTATGCGGCGCCGCAGCTTCATACCCATGCCGTGATCTTCAACATGACCGAGCGGGAGAATAGCCAAACGCGCGCTTTGCAGCCGCACGAGCTGTTTGTGTCACAGCGCTACGCCACGGCGATTTACCGATCAGAACTGGCGCTGCGTCTGGAAAGGCTGGGCTACGAATTAGAGCGCGGCAAGCATGGGCAGCCGGAAATCCGGGGCTACACGAAGGAGTATTTGGAGGCTTCCAGCCCGCGCCGGGAACAGATCAAAGATCATCTGCGGGAGCAAGGCATCGACGGAGCGGCAGCGGCTCAGATCGCGGCCCACCATACGCGCGACCGCAAGGAACTGCTTTCGCCTGAAGAAGTGTTAGGGCGGCACCGGGAGCTGGCCGCACAGCACGGGCATCAGGCCGACAAGATAGTAGCGCAGGCGCGGGAGCATGGACAACAACAACGACAGCGGCACGTCTACGAACCCGACCAGGCGGCGCAGCGGGCCGTGACCTATGCCCGCGATCATGTTTTCGAGCGCTCGGCGGTCGAGGACCGGCGCGACATTCTGGAAGCGGCGCTCAACCGCGGCATGGGGCAGACCACGTCTGCCCAGGTGCGGCAGGAGTTCGAGCGCCGGGTGCAGGCGGGCGAGTTTCGCGCCGTCGAGCGCGCTGGGGCGGGCCCGCAGTACACGACCGCGGCGATGCTGCGCATGGAGCGCGAGACCATCGGCCACATGCAGGAAGGCAACCGGCGCGGCTACAGCGATCCCATGCTGGTTCCGGGAAGAATTCGTCTCGAAACCGAAGACCGGCACCCGGAGCTGAATGCGGGGCAGCGCCAGGCGGTCGATCAGATATTTCTCTCCCGCGAGAAGATCGTGGGTTTGGATGGAGTCGCGGGCGCGGGCAAGACGACGACGCTGGCCGTCATCCGCGAGGGCGCGGAGTGGGACGGGTACAAGGTGGAAGGCTTTGCGCCCACGTCCCGCGCGGCGCAAACGCTGGCCGATGCCGGGATCGAGACCATGACCTTGCAGGCGCATCTTGCCCGAGGCCAGCGCGTGGATACGGGAGAGCACCGGCTTTATGTGGTGGACGAGAGTTCACTTGCGTCCACCAAACAGATGCACGAGTTTGTCGGGCGCCTGCATCCGAACGACCGCGTTCTGTTGGTGGGCGACACCCGCCAGCATGAATCCGTCGAAGCCGGCCGCATTTTCGCGCAGCTCCAGGACGCCGGCATGAAGACGGTGAAGTTGGAAGAGATCGTGCGCCAGAAAGACCCGGAGCTGAAACAGACGGTCGAGCAGTTGGCGCGCGGCCAGGTGGGAGAGGCCGTCGCCGGGTTGGAGCGGCAAGGCCGCATCCATGAGGTCAAAGGCCACGAAGAACGCATTGCGGCGATCGCAAAGGAGTATGCGAAGTTGCCCGAGAACACGCTGGTTGTCTCACCCGACAACCGTTCCCGCGCGGAGATTAACCAGGCGATCCACACTGAATTGCAAGCGAAGGGCGTGGTCGGCAAGGAAGAGCATCGCACCCAGGTACTTGTGCCGCGTCAGGATCTCACCGGAGCGGACCGCACCTGGGCCGAACGGTACAACGTGGGCGATGTGCTGCGCTACAGCCGCAGCTCGCAGGAAACCGGCATCGGAAAAGGCGAATACGCGCGGGTGAAGAGCATCGACGCTCCCAGCAACCGGCTGACCGTGGAGCTGAAGGACGGCACGGAGAAGAGCTACGATCCACGCCGCCAGCAGGGTGTCTCCGTTTATCGGGAGGAGGAGCGGGCGTTCTCCACCGGAGACCGGGTGCAGTTCACCGCGCCCTCGCACGAGCTGAAGGCGGCGAACCGCGAGCTGGGAACGGTGCAGGGTATCGGCCAGGACGGACGGCTGAGTCTGAAGATGGACGGAGGCCGCGAGCTGCAGCTCGATCCGCGTCTGCATCCGCATCTCGATCATGGCTATGCGGTGACCAGTCATTCCAGCCAGGGGCAGACGGCGGACCGCGTGTTGATCCACGTCGATACCGAGCTGGGAGCGAAAGACCTGCTCAACAACCGCATGGCCTATGTCGCCGTCTCGCGCGGCGCATACGATGCGCAGCTCTTCACCAACGACCGCGAAAAGCTGGGCGCGACGCTCGGGCACGATGTTTCCCACCGCAGCGCCCATGCGCCGGAGGTGAAGCAGGAGCAGGCATCACAGCAGGCAATTGCGCCGCAGCGGGAGATCGGGCCACGGCACGAACAGGGGCCGGGCTTCGGAATTAGTATGTAGCCCCTACCTGCCTCGGATGATGGGAGCGTAGCCCAGACTGTCCGCGTGTCAAGGCCGCAGCCGCTAGCGCGGTGCCTTCGGCAGCCTTGACACGCGGACAGACTGGGCAAAAGATCTTTCCACTATTCCGGGGCAGGTAGAAGAAACAAACAAATACTAAAACGCGACTGGCCTTTGGTTTATGAACCCAACGGTCGGATAATTTATTTGAGGTACACCATGTGCCCACCCATTGATCGGCTAGGAGAAACTGGCAAGAATGCAGCGCAATCGGCGGCTAAGCACGCCTCGGAGTATCTTCCGCTCGAACTTCTGAAACATGTCCGGGAGAACGATTACCATGCGTTAAACGTTGCGATATCCGATGGCATTCGAGAGATGTTGGGAGTTCCGGGAACTGGCCGCAGGATACGAAAAGCTTTGCCATATTTGTCGGTTGGACAAGCCCAGATGATTGCTCACAGCGGAATGGCTCGGGCGATGGAAGAAGCTACTTTCCGCAAATTTCTTCGACTGGGCATCAAACTAAAGCGAGTGATCATTGGCCCGAACGCATGTCCAATCTGTCGAGCGAACCATGAGCAAGGCCCTGTACCCGTCGCTCAGCCATTTAGGTCTGGTCACTTGTATGGCCCGTTCTGTCTTGGCTGCTGCTGTGCAATAAGCGCAGCTAGAACTTCTTCCTAATCGTTTCACGAAGAGTGGATCAATTGAGCTAGAATCGAAAAATGACAAGTCCAACCAGCGACACTCCTGTCCAAGAATACGAAATCAGTATTTCGATCAAAATCAAGCCCAGTGTAAAGATGCCGGATGACCTTGCGGAGGTTGAGAATATGCTCAACCGCGACACGTCTGTGCGGCGTCACCTCCATGACGCAATCGAACTAAGCTTAATAAACCTGCAAGGTCTGCCCCTTGTAAAGCCGGGAAAGAATTACGAGAAGGCCGACGCCTTCGACATGGGTCCGGTGAAGATCGAGCGGAAGCCTCAGTGACCACGCAAAGCCGGGCAAAGAGGAATCTGCCATGAAATCTAGTCTGCTCGTCATATTCATCCTGCTGGCGAACGTTGTTTCGCAGGCCAAAGACAAGCAACCCGAGCAGGTCAGCAAAGACCTACTTGCCATTTCAACTGAACACGGAAACTTTGTCCTCACGAAGGTTGTGTACAGTGGCGGAAAGATGTTGGGGTCTGTGAGGAATGACACAGATCGAGGGTGGCGATATGCAAGTTTTAAGGTGAGGCTCTTCGACAAGGACAAGCGAATTGTTGTCGCCGACGATGACAAGCTGGAGGTCGCAGATTTACAGAAAGGTGCGACCAAGGATTTCACGGACGAAATTGGGCGAAGTCCAGCGGAGGTTCTGAATGTCGAGTTTCACGCTCATTCTAGAGTCACGGATTTTGAGATAATCTTTGATTCAGACCATAGCTACTACGATTCCAAGTACGTCTTCTCCCTGATTAAGCCTAAACTCAGCCAGACCCTTGAGTTTGAAGATGAGCTGATTGCCATCGTCCTAGACGTGGGGACCAAGCAGATAGGCTTCACGATGCAAAACAAGACTGACAATCCGATCAGCATCGATTGGAACCAAATCTCCTACATTGATCTCTCTGGCACCGCCCACAGAGTGATCCATCAAGGGGTCAAACTGATTGATAGGGACAAGCCGCAAGCTCAGACTGTCATACCTCCGACAGCCAAGATTGTAGATTTTGTGTATCCCGCTGATCTGGTTACTTGGCGAGAGAATGACTGGGAGGAGTTGCCTCTACTTCCTCCATCACAGGAAGCACTGCAACACAAAGGCCAAACCTTCGGAGTATTCATACCACTGGAAATAAATGGTCAGAAAAAGAATTATCTGTTCACGGTGAAAATAGTGGACGTACAGATTTGAATGTTCTCCGGACGGAGGCAGACCCGACTGCCGCCCCGATTAGCATTAAGGCTGTTTCTAAACGGTGTGCGCGGAGCCAGCCAACCAACTGAGACATGCATGTTGCATGGACGCACACCCAACCGCTAAACTGCTAATGGGAGTGGGTCGTCCGACGCCCTCCTGTTTTCCGAACGTAGAAAAAAGCCCGTTGCTGCGGGCCTTTTCTATTCTAGCGGTCAATTCGGCCACTATCCCCTGACGATTGTCATTGCCATGACCACCGGAACGGCTCATGATTGATCGGTCGAAAGGGTGACACAGTGAAAACTTTCGTGGTGCTGCTTCTATCCGCCTTGTCCTTCGGACAGATGCCCATGACGAAAGCCCAAAAGCAAGACTGCGCCGATGCGACCAAAGCATTTAACGCCCAACCCGCTTTCAAGCTATCGCTGGAGAACTACATGGCGCTTTCTGAGGCTATGCGTCAGGCTTGTGGGACGAACGTCACCCCGGAATTCTATCCAGTGTCGAAATACGTAAGGAAAGTGGGTGTTCTCTATCTAAAGACCATCGAAGAGTTCGAGAAGCACTGTGACGGGCAGATGAGCAATGCCGCCGTTGAGAGCGAGTGTTCCGCCGCGATGGCCAACTGGCAATCAGCCTTTGACCAGATTGAACCAATGGTGGATATCGAGCTTAGCGATTCAAAATCCGTTGGGGATATCCGCACGTGGGAGTTACTCAAAGAAGCCAAGATGTCCACGAAAATGCATCTGCTAGGCTTCATGTTAAACGGCGATCCGGGCAAGGCGATGATGGAAACATGGATGAATGCGATGTCAACGTGCCGCACGTATGCGGAATTTGCTGTTTTCGGTTCAGGAAGTCGGACTGCCGACGCCGATATTGGAACCTACAGCGGTGACGGCGGCTGTGCAGAGTTGATCCATACGGCCCTGAACCCCAAACCAGCGCCTCAAACCATCTCCCCAGAACTGCGGGCAAAGTGCATTCCGTTTGCTGATGGAAGCGTGGATAAGGTTCTGACGAAAACAATGCCGCTGCCACCCAAGGAATGCAGGGAAGCTCTGGGATGGATGCGGGATTCCCGGCTTAGCGCGTTATACGATGGCCAGCCCGAGCAATGACCTTCCCGCTCGAAACCGGCGACAGCGCAGGAGGGCATCGCTTCGTAAGGCCGAACCCGGCGCGGTGTTCCCCTAATAACCTTGTCCGTCGCTGCCAGAACGATTACAGTGGCGTCATTGAGGAAATGACGCGACACATGGAACGGGCAGACGCGATGAAGATGTTTCTGGCGTTTTTGGCTCTATTCTCAACGTTGGTTTCTACAGGATGTTCACATTCTGCCCCGGTTGGCGCTCAACCCGTGGCCGCTCAACACGTAGTTCCCGCGGCTGCTCAACCCGTAGTTGCCCTGCATGGCTACGAACTGGCGAAGACTTGGAGTGAGCAGACCATGAATGAGAACATCAGGTTTGCGGGCACCGTTTACGAGAACTGGAACTTCGGTAAGGTAGCTGCGAACCAGAAAGCCCGGATAGACACGTTAGAGTATGAAATGTGTGTCGAGGGTGCGCAAGCCGCACAGCACGGCGATGACAGTCTTGGTCCTCAGACCCGCGCTAAGTACAAGTGTGATTCCCGCATAGATGCTATTGAAGACGAAGGCAAACGCTTGGAGGCTGAGAGCAAGAAGTGAAGCCTTCCACGCCGGACTTGATAACAATCGAATACAGAAGTGCAGGTGTCAGCCGGGACGAAAGCGATTTGCAGAAGTATCTTGAGGAAAAACTAGAAGCGAAGATTCTGGGCGACTTCGTAGAGTCCGACCATTGGCCGATTACTACTCTGTTCTTGGCTCCGGCTGCTGTGCCTCTCGCAAAATACGCTGGCAAGAAGTTGATAGATGTACTGGCGGACTTGCTGCGAACGTGGCTTCAAGAGAGACCGAGCATTCCAGAGGTTGTACTGTACGGGCCGGATGGAAAGGTCATCAAGAAGGTATCGAGAAAATAGGCTGTGTCAGGCAGCTACTTTATCCCGCATTCACTGTTGAGCACACTCGGGTCGGGAACGTCAAAGGTGAAAACGGAATCAGAGTCAGCGTAAGCAGATGAACCCACAATCAGTTTTCTAGCCCAGTTGTTTGCCTTCTTGTTGCGTCGGTATTAACCACCGCCGAACCCAAACGGCCCGTACATGAGGTTTTCAAACCCGCTGAATGTGCCTTGGTGGGTATCCGCTTCACTCACCAAGCCACCACAGGTTTGTGGTAGTGGCCGAAATGTGCGTTGAAGCCTAGTTCGCGGGCTTCTCTCGTGGTATCTCACACGCCGATTGGATCAGGTATTGATCTATGGATGTGCTCGTGGATTCCATGTCGTACTTCAAGAGCATCTCGTTGGTGCTGATAGCGCTTTCGAGTAAAGCTTCCGCTTTTCGGTTTTTTATAGGTCGGCCCTGCAACTCTGCAATTTGATCTTCAAGCCTCAGGTTTTCGAGTTGCTGGCGACGTTCATCGTTCTTCAATGTGATTTCGAGGTTGAGCGATTCAGCTTTAGCTTTGCGCTCTGCTGCTTGGTTTTTCGCCGCTAGGCATTCTGGCGAGTTGGCTCTCTTTTCTTGCGCCGATGGTCCGCAACCGACCAGCAGAACGAGCAACGCGATCACGTAGAGCTTCATAAGTCCTTTACCAATTCTTGATTCAGAAATCCGACAGCGAGCCCACTCGGCGCATTCGCATTTCTCTCGATTTCGCAATTGCTTCTGTACTCACGCGAGTCCTCATCCTTGTAGACAATGGCAAACTTCAACGAGTCGATATTGGCCGACCGCATTACCGCGAGCAACTGTTCCCCACCAAAGCCCGGCTGCGCAGAGTGGGCCAAGCGTGCCACAATGAGGCGGTGGTGATCTCTTTCAGTTAGCAGTGGCACCCTTTCGGGGAATATCAGCGTGTACCCGGACCACGCGACAGGCACAGGCGGGATATGCACGTCGGACGCTGCGTAGCCGGGGTTGGCAATCGTCAGTCCGCAAGCGTCCCCCTCTTTTCCATACGCAGAGGGCCGAACGTTGGGCCTATGTTCGGGCAAGCCCGCTTGTTTGGGCCGGGGAAGCAATTTCTCTTGTTCTCGCCTAGAGCTGAACGCTGCATCTATCCCGGCCCACGCGAGCAAGAGCAAGGTGACACCGAAGAGACACCAAGCAACCCACGTATGCCCTTTGAAAACATTGTTCGCCGATAGAATCGCAGTCGCGATTGCGTTAAGCATTGCTGCTATAACCAAGATCACGGGATTTACGTGTCTCATCCCCGCCTCGCTCGACTTCGTCTGCGCGCGCGTGCTTGAGCGTCGGCATCAATCCTGATCAGCGCCTCAATCAGGGGGATGCGGGAAACGTCGGAAAGCGCCTGTATTCTGCTTGCCAAATCGTGCATTCAAATCCCAATCCTTTCGACTTGCCCCCACGCTCACGTCATCGTTGCGCCGGTCGTAAAGACCGGTGGTTTTTGCGTTCGAGTGCCCGGCCATCTTTTACGCGACTTCGATGCGCCCGCCGTTGGTGAGATAGTCGGTGATGCCGGTGCGCGGAAACTGTGGCAGCCGATTGCGGTTTCAATTCCCGGTGATCACTTCAAAAGCGATTTCAAAAAGCGTCTTAATTCAAGGCTTTCGAGCAGCGATATCAACTCGGATCACGTTCAAGTAGTCGCCAGCGGATTGAAGCGCCTGTTCGGCATCATGGTGAGAAACAAATCCGGTGTCATCATAAAGGGCCATATTGCGCTTCCGGCGTAGGCGATCAAAGACAGTTAGCAGACCGGCATGTTTCTTGTCGATGCGCGACCCCACAAAATCGATGATGGCAATGTGGTGCCCAGGCTGACTTCTAGCACGAAACCCATGGCTGAACATGAACCCCAGCGAAGCCTTGAGCATTGCTTCGTAGGCTTGCTGAAGGCAAGCCTCCTCGTCAAAGGCGAGAATTTTGTGGGCCGAGGCGAGTTTCTTATCCGCGCTCGTGAGGAAACGGTCGATCTGCGCCCAGTCAACGACGTGTACTTTTAGTTTCTTCATCTGTACCTATGAGCGGAATACGCTTATTGTGCCAGACGTCCTCCAGAAACGCATCCTTCCGAGCGCGGCGCGACTCGAATTCCTTCGGCGTGAGAACCGTGTAGTTCATTTCGCGACCTAGTTTCCGCTCAAGCGCTCGCACGGCCTGTGCTAAATCTTCCTCGCGCGGGGAGCCAATTACGAGCACGTCTATATCGCTGGCAGCGTCCTGCTGGTTGCTTGCAAATGAACCGTACAAGTATGCCTCGTCTATTCCCTCAATTCTCTTGAGGGATTGCGCGATCAGGGGTGCTGCACCAATGGTTTTCGCAACGATCTTGCGCACTTCATCAAAAACCGGATACTCCCGGTTCAGTTGAAAATACTTCTGGCGGCCACTCACTTCAGACGCGAATAGACCCTCGCGCTCCAGGCGTCCCAACTCTTTCGACAGGTTAGACGGATCGATGCCCAGCCGCTCCGCCAAGTCCCGCACATGGTGGCGGGCCGTCGGGTTCGTAAAATAATAGGCCAGCAGTTGCTGGCGCGCCTTGGAGCGAAAATCAAGCATGTGGTAGAAGTGTACCACACATGTGGTAATAGTTGACAACATTAAGCGCCGTGATTCCGCAGGGACAACCTCCGCCCGGAACCGGCGGCGAATGGATTGCTAGCCAGGTGCTGATCCTAGCGGGCGGACGAAAAACGAGGGACTAGACGGGGACTAGGGACTAAACGAGGGACTGGGGTGCGTTCCCTACACGAACTTACAGGTGCTTAGGTGTCATCCGTGCGCTTGTAAGTTGTTCTGTATCAGTTTCCCTTTGAACTCATAACCCAAAGGTCGGTGGTTCAAATCCACCCCCCGCAACCAAACATCTTGTTAGACTTCAACGGCTTGGGAGCTTTCCTCTCCTGAGCCGTTTTTCTTCTTGGGCAAATTAAGGCGAACTTGGGCAAAGAATTCCCCGAGTTGCTCTGCCACTTTCCTGTGGTCGTCCCCAATCACGTGCGTGTAGCCCATGGTTGTGCGCGGATCTGCGTGCCCCAACCGATCCTGCCGCACCTTCATCGGCGCGTGCAGGTGATCGAGCAGACTTGCGTTCCCATGTCGGAACGCATGGGCTGCTCCATCCAGACCGAGCTTCTTCAAGATGGGTTTCAACTGCCTCTTGATGAAGTTGTCGGGGTGCAGGCGCCGGCCTTCCGTGCTCAGGAAGAGTGGCTCCTCGCGGTTCCTGTCCTCAACGTAGAACCGAAGACGTTCCGTAAGTTGTGGCGAGAGAGCGAAGAATCGCTTCTTGCCGTTCTTCGGCCGTTTCAGTTTGCTTTTCCACCTGCTGCGCTGCACGGTGATTGCCTGTTCGTCCAAGCTGACATCCCCGACGTTCAGACCGCAGATTTCTCCGCGCCTGATGCCCGTCTCGGCCACCAGCCAGAAGATAGTCTTGCATGGCTCGTTGGCCGCATCGATGATCTGTTTGACCTGCTCGACCGTGAAGCTTGGTTGCTCCTCACGGTTCCAAGCCGGCAACACCAGATCCTGGCAGACGTCGTGAGTGACGTAACCCCACGCTTTTGCCGATGCCCAAAGAAGACGAAGCGTAGCGACGCGATTACGGATCGTTTTTTCGCTCCGCTTATCTTTCCCGGGCTTCGACCACAAGGTGATCACGTCCTGCACGACCTCTGTGGAGATGTCTCGTAACCGCATTCCCCCGAGGTTCGCGACCCAAGCTTTGACCTCGCTCTTCTCGCTGTCCTGGGTGCTTCCCTCGTGGTGAATCATGACCTTGCTCTTCCACTTCTCCGCAAAGTCCTCGAAGCTCGCACTTGGCTTTGCTTTGTAGATGGGGCTGTTGATCGCCGCCAGACGACGATCGAGTTCACGTTGTGCGAGGCGCTTGGTCGGAAACTCGGACTTGTCGCCCAAGACCTCCGAACGATGGATGCGGATGATACTCCCGTCCGGCTGTAGTTCGTCTTCGAGCCAGCGGCCGTACCACTTCTTCACCCTTGTGCCCCGCAGGATCAGCGATCCCTGCTGGTATCGCTTTCGAGCCACGGAACCTCCGTTCCGTTGACCCGACGACTCTCGCGGGCATTGTACTTGGTTTTCGTAGTAGGCCGCCGGAACTCCCGCAATCAATCTGGGAGCCGGCGGTGAGCACACCTGTCCGTTCACCGCCAATAGTGCCGAGGCGGTGAGGACGACCCAAGTGGATGCTGGTGTTTGACCGTATATGAGTAGATTCTTTTCCAAGGACTTCGCCCTTCAAGCTTGTAATCGGTTCTCATGGCGTTCGCGTCACGTCAGCTTGTAAGGAGGTCAAACGGGCAGAACGCAAGAGCACCCACTATTCAATACTGGGTTTTTCAGGAAAATCGGGGCAAAATCTAATCGCGGAATGGGAATCTAGCGCCAACGTCAGCGAGATGTTCCTCGACTACGTCCCGGAAAGACGACCAAGGGCTGACCCGCCAATCCTGCGGCAGAGGCGGTTGGGTTCGGGATATCCCTCGGGAAGCCGATTCCAAGGGGGTGGCCGCTGAAAGGAGGTTCGGGTCGGATCGGGCGTTTTAAAGGTGCTGGGAGCCTTTTGGGACAAGCTGGAGGGAAGTTGTCGTCGACCGCAGACCTAACCCCCGCCGAATTTGAGGCAATCCTGCGGCAGGCTGGCGTGCCCGACTATCATTATTGGAGACCTAAATGGGAGCGCCGGAGGCGGAGCGAGTGGACGCCAGCGGACTGTCGTAGTGACTTGGTTGGCGTGACTTCTGGAGCCCCGACAAATCGGTACTCAGCGTGCACCGCTGCTTATGAGATTTTCGAGGGCAGCAGCCTCAGGAGCAGATTCCCGATGGCCACAGGCTGGTGCTCTCCTGCACTTCCTACCAATGTGTACGATCGCTCAAACTCGTTGGGACCTTCGACCTTCATCTCCCAATCTTCCTTCGCACGAGACCCAACAATCGACACACGCCACTCCCCAGGCCGGCCGCTCAGAACGTGTTCAACGACCGCCTGAACTTCACTTCTGATCGTGGCATCACCGGTGTTATGCAGCTCAACCAAGACAGACATTTCTCTCCATTCTACAAAGACACTTCAGTGGGCGGTCCCAGCTCGGCTTTCCTTCGGTGCCGCCAGTAACATTCATGTCTGCCGTTAATATTGACGGGTTGCAAATAAAGCGCTGGAGATGCGCTGTGGGGAGGCTCCTCAGACATGAGCTATCAACAACAGATTTCCCTCAGCACCAAGGATCACGGGGACATGCAAGACATTACCGAGCAAGTGGCCGCCGTCGTGAACTCCTCGGGTGTCAAAACTGGAATTGTCAATGTCTTCAACATCGGCAGCACAGCGGCGGTCGGTACGATTGAGTTCGAGCAGGGGTTGCAGGGAGACATGCCTGCCATTCTGGATAAGCTGATCCCGCCCAGCCGCAACTACGGCCACGAGCAGACGTGGCATGATGGCAACGGCCATTCCCATCTGCAGGCAACATTGCTCGGACCGTCGCTGACCGTGCCCATCGCGGATGGGAAGCTGGTTCTTGGGACTTGGCAACAAATCTTTCATCTCGAATGCGATGTTCGTGGGCGCCAACGCACGGTCCTGGTGACGGTGGTTGGAGATTGAGGACGTTGACGCGAAAACTGGAGTAGAGTTCTCTGCTATGGTCAAGCGTGCACCAGCCCGGCGGCGGCCTCGCAAAGCCAAACCTGGCACGAAGGGCCTTGGCCCAACGGAATGCCGACTCGAGCAGCCGACAGGAGCTGCGGCCGAGGCTGCAGAAGCAATCGCCAAAGTCGGCGGCTGTGTTGTTGGATCGTACAAGGAACCACTCGCCGGTCATCCGGTATTGCTGTGCGTCCTGCCGATCGATGCAGTCGAACCCACGCCCTTCCAGCGAGATCTTTCCGATGCTCACCACAAACGGCTAGCTGACGTCATCAATAAGACAGGGCGTTTTCTCGACCCGATTATCGCAGTTCTCGCCCCACGTGGCGGGTTCTGGACTCCCAACGGTCGGCATCGCCTCGAAGCGATGCGCCGCCTTGGGGCGAAATCAATCACTGCGCTCGTTGTGGCTGACCGCGAGATAGCATGGCAGATCCTCGCGCTGAATACGGAGAAGGCGCACAATCTCAAGGAACGCTCACTGGAAGTCATCCGCATCTATCGTGGTCTCGTGGACGAGGATGCTGCGCGTCCCGAGTCTCAGTTCGCGTTCTACCTCGACCAAGCCGCCCTAGTCACTCTTGGCGTCTGCTATGAACGCGTACCACGCTTTGGCGGTGGCGCTTACCATCCGATTCTCCGGCGGTTGGAGGTATTTACCGATGAACCGCTGCGCACCGCCCTCAAGGATCACGAGAAACGGGCCACGATGGTGCTCGACCTTGAGGAGAAAGTTGCGGCAGCGGTAAAGAAGCTGAAAGAACGTGGTCTCGTCAGCCCGTACCTGCGCCCGTTCGTGGTAGCGCGCATCAACCCGCTGCGTTGGATTAAGGGCGATCCGCCTCCGCTCGAAGAGGTGCTCAAGACGATGCGAGAGCGCGCAGCAAGGTTCAACGTCGAGAAGATCAAGCCCCAGGATCTTGCAGGAGCTGGGGGACCGCCAGACGAAGAAGTCTAGGGCCAGCGCTGGCCGCAGGATGGGATCTCGCCTGATCTGATTCTGGAAGACTTCCCGTGCGCGCGGCAGGGTCTTTGCGGATTCAGCACATGTCCGGCACACAATTATCTCTGGACACGCCGAAAAGGCCATGGTGTGGGCTGCCCGACAGTCAGTCGACTGATACAGCGAGCGGCGTCTCCCAGGTCCTCTCCATATTGCAGTGCGCGGCCGGCAGAGGGACAGGGGGTAGAGCGATCCGCAATCACTCCGCAAACGGTCCCTGGCCGAACGCCAGAGCAACTACCCAGGACCGTGGCGGTAGTGAGCTATGCTAGAAAGGAATCTCGTGTTTGTTACCACTCGGTGCCCACTTTCATCCCTACAATGCGCTTCTGGGCGGCAAGCTCGTTGCCTGCCTGATTCGAAGCAGGGACATTTATGACGACTTTGCGAGGACGTACGGAAAGACCACAGGGATTATTTCGCAAGAGGAGAAGAAGGCCCGTCTTCTCGCGGTAACGACATCCTCTTCCATGGGACGGTCCTCGGTCTACAACAGGTTAAAGCTTGGCGGAGTCGAATACTTCAAGTCCATCGGTTACACCAGAGGTTGGGGACATTTTCATATACCGGATAGCCTGTTTGCGGAGCTTCGCGACTATCTTCGGGAGATCGGTCACCCTTACGCGGACAAGCACCGTTTCGGCCAGGGGCCGAATTGGCGAATGCGTACGACCAGGGTCGCCTTGGAGACTCTGGGCTTTGAGGACGACATGCTCCGGCACGGTATCCAACGGGAAGTGTTCATTTCCCAGCTCGCCGGCAACGCATTGAAGATGCTGCATAGCGGCCGCGGCAGACCCGATCTGTCGTCGTTGCTGAGTGCGGACGATGTGGCCCATCTCGCTGTAGAGCGCTGGATGTTGCCGCGGTCCGAACGCAGGCCCGAGTTCAAAACATGGAAACGCGAGAGCATCCAGGCACTTCTCGATGATCAGCGCGGGGAGCTTCCCTCCAAACCGCGCCTGAGGGCTTAGCGTATGCGCCGTCTGGTGACAGGATAGCCGCCATGCCCATGCCTCTCGAAGAATGGCAAAGACGCCTGGAGAGGCACTTCACACAACTCGCCTCAGCGAGATGCACTTCGGATTTTCCACTGTTTGCGCTCGAACACGGCTTGAGCAAAGAAGAGTTCGAAGAAATCGCCGTCCTCTTACGTGACAGGTTGTCACTGGGCTTGCGATTGGAACCGCACTGGCTCCTGTGGGTTATCTATGCGACGGAGCTTGGCTATGACTATGACGGCGATGAATATTGGCACTCATTTGAACAGCGCACGCCGCGGTGGCGGGACAGAGGCAGTCGCAACCAACTGCGGACGTGGTTTTCAAGATTCCGGACAACCTACCACGGTGTGAAACCGTCCGGCCCGTGGGCCGACTGGTTTTCAATCATCGCCTGGCCCATTACCCACGCCATCCTGCCCAAATATCTTCAATGGCAGTTCGCTAGGACTCTCTACGACCTTCGCTACCGCCTTGCCAGCCTCGAAGCCCTGAGCCCCAATGCAATCGGGCAACTCCTTGCCGCCAATGCGTGGGAGGCGTCCTCGCGTTTTCGAGAATTCCTCCAGCAAGAGGAACTGGCAGGCAGAATAGTCCTCGCGCTTCTCAGCCACAGAGAGGTGGAGGGCGAGAGTCCCATCTTTCCACAGACGTTGGAGCGACTGGTCTCCGATCTTGAGCAGGTGCAAAGTGCGCGTGAGTGGCTGCAAGAAACGCGACGTTTCGTTGCGGATCGAATGAAGGGGGCCGGCCGCGTTCCGGGAGGAACGTGGACGGGTTTGGAGACGCAGGATTCTGGCGCAAAAGATGCCGCGCAGGCTGCGCTTCACCTTCGCCCGACACTGGTGCTTCGGCGCTCGGGAGCTTCGACATGGTCCGCAGTCGTCGAGATTCCCTGCTTCGCCGGGGTCGCGAGACTCCATCCCGAAGTCCGCACGTTTCTTCTCGGCACACGATGCAAAATCGCCGGAACGGGCGATACATGGTTGCCCAACGGATGGCTCTTTTCCATGGCGTTCACTTCCTGGAACTGCGACAAATCGACCAGATAGATCTGAACCGAAGCGACAGCGAACAAGACATCATTACCAATAAAGAACAAACACCTGTGATGCCGGCGCTTTCGCCCCGGACCAATTCGTCCTACGCTATTTCCATGTCCCACCACACCGCCAGAGAGAGCTATCGCAAACTGTCGGAGCGGATCAACCGCTTCCCGCAAGGGGCTCCGCCGACCGAGCTTTTGTTCCAAATCCTCGAAGTCCTGTTCACGCCGGCAGAGGCCGAACTCGTCGCGCTGCTTCCGATCAAGCCCTTCACGGCCGAAACAGCAGCGCTTCTCTGGAAGAAGTCCGAAACCGAGGCCCGCAACATCCTCGAAGCGCTGGCCTCGCGCGGCATGATGCTCGACATCGACTCGCGCCATGGCCAGATGTTCGCAATGCCGCCGCCGATGGCCGGCTTCTTTGAATTCTCCATGATGCGCATCGGCGACCAGAGTCGTCGAGACGGCGTCGCACATCGGCATCGGCACCTGCTATTGCCGCCACAAGGCGTCGCATCTGGGGCGCAATTGCGAAGCGCCGATGGACATCTGTATGACCTTCAACTCCACTGCGAGCTCGCTGATTAAACACGGCATCGCTCGCCGCCTGGATAAGGCAGAATGTCACGATCTGCTCGCTCAAGCCCGCGATCGCAACCTGGTGCAATTCGGGGAGAACGTGCGCGAGCGCGTGTCCTTCATCTGCAACTGCTGCGGGTGCTGTTGCGAAGCTATGTTGGCCGCCAAACGGTTCGCCGTTCTCACTCCCATCAGCACCACCAACTTCCTTCCCGCCATCGCCGAGGACAAATGTTCCGGCTGCATGAAATGTGCCGACGTCTGTCCGGTGGAAGCGATGGGCATGGTTTCTGCGGGAGACCCACGCCACCACAAACGCAAGAAAGCTAAGGTCAACGAAGAGATCTGTCTCGGTTGCGGCGTGTGCGCTCGGGTTTGCGACAAGCAGGCCATCGGGCTGAAGCAACGAGGTCAGCGCGTGATCACGCCCGTGAATACCGCTCATCGCACGGTTGTAATGGCCATTGAGCGCGGCACACTCCAGGACCTCATCTTCGACAATCGGGCTCTTGCCAGCCATCGTGCGATGGCCGCCATCCTCGGTGTGATTCTCAAACTTCCGCCACTGAAACAAGTCATGGCGAGCCAGCAAATGAAGTCACGTTATCTGGACAATTTATTGTCTAGTCGTAAGTCGAAACGCGCGGAAGCGTAGGTTAGCGAATTGCAGAGGAGTTGGAGAATGTGGGCACGGATGCAGACCTCGGAGGATTTGAGCCTCCAACAGCACTTAATCGGCAAACCCAGGCGCCGCCACAAATTCCCCAGATTGTAGGCCAGCAGGCTCAGCGCCAGCCGCACTTGGTTCGAGCGAAAACGATGGCAAGAGAGCCGTGTCATCTTCACCGCCTGCTTGCCTTCCTTGATCCACCGCTCCGCTGTCCCCCGCTTGTTGTAGAACCGCACCACTGCCCGACTCGGCGTCTCCAGATTGGTCACAATGAACCCCACACGGGGAAACAACTCTCCGGCATGGTACTCCACCTTGGCCACTACTCGTCGTGCCGTCTTCCAACTCGCTGCCTGATAGAGAAAGCCCTTGTACCACACGATCGGTTTGTCACTGGGGCGCCCCACCGGACGGTTCAGCAGTTCCGCGATGTCGCGCTCCAGACTGTCGTTCGCGGGAATCCGAATCGCATACTTCACTCCCCGTTCTTCCAGCGCTTCGTAGATCTCCGGCTTGGCAAACGCCGCATCGGCCCGAAACACTACTTCCTTACCCATACCCTGCTGGCGCTCGATTTCGGGCAGAAGCACTTCCTCCCAGTCCTCAGCGCTATGCACGTTGCCCGGTCGCAGCTTGCCCGCCAAGCAGTCTCCTTCCCCGTTGAACAGCAACAGCGGGTGATAGCAGGTTGACTCAAAATGCCCATTGTAGGCACTCTGCTCCTGTTCTCCGTAGACCGGGATTTCTGTGCTGTCCATATCCAGCACGACCCGCTGGGGTGAATCCATGGCGTCCGCCCTCGCCAGCAGTTCCCGATTGATTCGGCTCAGACCGTCCAGGTTCTCGTCTTGGGTTAACACCTCGGTCTCGAACCAATGCAGCCGCGAAGGCAACGCTGCCCCACGATCCCAGATCTTCTCCGAACCGATCAGGCGGAACGTCGGATCTTGCGAAAGTCGCTCCGCATCGTTCACATCTTCGTATCCTGCCAAGCGACTGTAGATGGACTGTCGCAGCAGATCGGGGAGCGGCAACTGAGTGTTCTTGCCGCGCCGGTCGTCCACGATGTTTTCGGTGATGAGCGCACTCAATCCCAAACGTTCATCCAACTCGCGCACCAAAAGCAGACCACTGTCGGAGGTGACGCGGGAACCTTGGAAATCAACTTTCAAAGACGAGTTAAACGAGAGCTGAAAGGGCTGATCTTGTTTCTCACCCACTGGGTCAAGCCTCCGTAGAGTTCGTGTTGCTCTCAAGTCCGCATGAATACTGGCGTTGGCGCGATCATACAACCACTTACTCAGAGTTCAAAAAGGAAATGTGGATCAAATACGCCATTGCCCTTGGCCACGTCAAGCCTCAGGAATGGCGACGCTGGATGATTAGGGGTTTCAGGCGCCTCCGCTCCGTCGCTTGAGTCCAAAGCGCCAGGCATGCATCTACGTAGGCATGGCAAGCTTGACGGAATTCAGCCTGGCCGAGGCCATCGCAGTTCTCACCCGCACTCCCGCAACCTTAAATGCGCTGTTGCGCGGGCTGCCCAACATCTGGTTGCGCTGCAACGAAGGAAAAGATACCTGGAGCGCGTTCGACATCGTGGGCCATCTGATCTTCGGGGAGCGCACCGACTGGATGCCGCGGGTGTGGATCATGCTGGAGAACGGCGAAGCGCGGTCATTTGATCCCTTTGACCGCTTTGCGCAGTTGAAAGAGAGTCAAGACGAATCGCTGGAGCAGCTCTTGGACGATTTCGCCCGCCTGCGAAGGGAGAATCTAGCTGCGCTGCAGGCAACTGAATTTACAGCAGGAAGACTTGACCAGGCGAGGAAGGCATCCAGCGCTGGGAGTGGTGACGCTATTGGGTATTCCGGTGAAGGTGAACATCGGTTCCAGAAGGAAGCCGAACGGCGTTCCGGAGCGAAGTTGAACAGCAGTCGGAGCGAAGCGACGCTGGCATGGTGATTGTGGAGTAAGTGTTCGGAATCGTCAAGCGAAATTGTCCGGAGCGAAGCGGCGGCAGGTTCGGCGGGGGTTGGGGTGCAGGGGAAAGCGGCGGCAGCCCCTTTGCCCCTGCTTCTTCGCTGTAGAAGAAGGGATTCATGGGGGGCGCTTCCAACATAGGCGCTAACTTAAGCTGTTTGGGCTTGAAGTGGCATGCCAACTTCCGAGAACCCCGCTTCCGCCAACTTCCTGTTTGCCGACCAACCACGAACTGACCCGGTTTGCGGACACACATCTTCACTGGGGATACCAGTATCCGGTGGGGCCGCGACGCAAGGCAGTGATAACAGTCACTAGGCGCATTTGCATCTGAGTCACGCTCACTTTGTGCGCACTGGTCAGTGTGCTGCGAATCACAGCATTGGCAAACTGAAAAATGTGAACATTTACTATCGACGTAGGCGATGAACGGCGCGTGTTCGCCCGTCGCCACATCTGTCGCAAACTCTTATTCGGTGTCGTGGCTGGAGCGCTCTCGTATGTATTGTGTATTGCTGCTGGGTTTAAAATGGTCCGTGGGAGGAGCTCGTTGCTGCCATCTTGATCGGTTCCGTGGTGGGCATTGCTAACGTATCAGCCATGGTTAACATCTACGTATGAGAATCGGCGAACTTGCAAAGCGTGGTGGTGTGAGCGTGCAGGCGATACGCTTCTACGAACGGCGACGCCTCATGCGAACCCCCCGCCGGACGCCCGCGGGATATCGCATTTACACCGAGAAGGACCTTGAGACCGTCACCGTGATCAAGAAGATGCAGCGATTTGGTTTCAAGCTGGCGGAAATCCGGCGCGTGTTGCAGTTATGGATTTTGCCGGGCGACACAGGTGCGCCATCTCCTTATCACGAAGGCTCACAGGAATGCCGTCGCGAGGCCTTGAGACTTGGGGAGAAGAAGCTGCAAGCCATGAACGAGCAAATCCGCTCGTCAATTCAGCTCCGCGATGAATTGCAAGAGGCATTAAGTCAAATCCGTGCTGGACTCAACGTTCCGCTGCCACAGAAAATTAGGTCAGATCGGCCTAAGTCCTCTAGATCCGCCGCAATCGCCGCCTCCTAAATTTTTCCTTGACTCTATACCTAGGTATAGACCGGACACTGACTTTGCCGGCAATAAGAGGCAGATCCAAGACACTTGTGCAAGGAGGTTTATATGCAGAAAAAGTGTGCTTTTGTCTTATCTCTACTAGTCGTTGCCATGACTCTTCCCTGTCAAGCTCAACCAGCAAGCGATCAGGATAAAAACAAGACCGTGGCGCGGACGTTCTTTGAGGAAGTGCTCGGCCAGGGAAAGCTCGAAAGGTATTCCGACTTCCATGCCGCCGACTTTGTGGCCCATAGCGCTGGGCGCGATATCACTCTGGCGGAAGATCTGGCGGCGGCGCGGGAAGAACGCAAAGCGTTGCCCGACATGCAGTTTGCGGTCAACCACATGGTGGCCGAGGGAGATCTGGTCGTGGTGCATTGGACGGCGTGGGGCACGAACA
>Ga0208034_1000713_pt1 | contig 24383 bp, 25 predicted proteins | sample June2015DPH_8_10_FD_184699 | JGI IMG/M metagenome (GOLD analysis project Ga0208034, IMG submission 184699) | Peatland microbial communities from SPRUCE experiment site at the Marcell Experimental Forest, Minnesota, USA - June2015DPH_8_100... | ecosystem: Environmental > Terrestrial > Soil >...
TCGCTCCCAGTGCGATGATTATCGCGACCAGCGCGTACTCGATCAGGTCCTGGCCCGATTCTTCCTTGTGCAGATTCTTCAACATGTTGATCATTTGAACAGCTCCTTGTTTTTTTACGATTCAGTCCGCTGCCCAGCGAGTCAAGACTTTCCCCGAACCGCGAGGGCTTCGGACATAGCGGCGCAACCGCAATGCGGGGTAGCAAACACAATGTAGCAGTGAAAGCGCCAGAGAGCAAGGAAAAATTAGTAGATTCTAGCCAAAGGTAATCCCGTTTGGGGCTTTAGTTTGGGTACTCGGTGAAGAAGTAACCTCTCAGCCACAGCCACCACTAATTAGCGAGTCTATCGTCCGTCAAGTTTTCCCAAATTGGCAATCCTTGTGGCACTTTCATACCAGGGAGCTACCGTACCGGCGAGCCGCTGAATGCAGACAAGAGTGTCGTTGGCCAAACTCCGAAGGAAATGCTTCTCGTTCACTTCATGGAATCTATGCCCGATGGCTGGTCACGCGAGATCGCACAAAGCTTTGGATAGCGGTGGATGACAAATTGGAACTGTTTCACCCGTAGAAGCAAGCTACGAGGCTAACGATCGGCTCGTAGCCACACGCCCGGCCAAGCGTGTTTCCCAGGGTCTTGCGTGCAGACGGCGTCGGCGGTTCCGGCCCCTCTACCTGCATAGCCTGCTTCCAACAGGCAAAAGGGTTGTGGTTACGTCAGCTTGGTACCGATGTGCGTGAACTCGCTATTGATTTTGCTAGACAACGCACCCATCGCAGTGATCGCTCCCAGTGCGATGATTATCGCGATCAGCGCGTACTCGATCAGGTCCTGGCCCGATTCTTCCTTGTGCAGATTCTTCAACATGTTGATCATTATGAATATCCTCTTGTTTTTTTACATTCCGTCTGCCCTGCCCCAGGGAGTCAAGAGTTTCCCGGAACCGCGAGGGCTTCGGACATAGCGGCGCAACCGCGATGCGGGGTAGCAAACACAATGTAGCAGTGAAAGCGCCAGAGAGCAAGGAAAAATTAGTAGATTCTAACTAAAGGTAATCCCGTTATTGGGGCTTTAGTTTGGGTACTCGGTGAAGAAGTAACCTCTCAGCCACAGCCACCACTAGTTAGCGAGTCTATCGTCCGTCAAGTTTTCCCAAATTGGCAATCCTTGTGGCACTTTCATACCAGGGAGCTACCGTACCGGCGAGCCGCTGAATGCAGACAAGAGTGTCGTTGGCTAAACTCCGAAGGAAATGCTTCTCGTTCACTTCATGGAATCTATGCCCGATGGCTGGTCACGCGAGATCGCACAAAGCTTTGGATAGCGGTGGATGACAAAATTGGAACTGTTTCACCCGCAGAAGCAAGCTACGAGGCTAACGATCGGCTCGTAGCCACACGCCCGGCCAAGCGTGTTTCCCAGGGTCTTGCGTGCAGACGGCGCCGGCGGTTCCGGCCCCTCTACCTGCATAGCCTGCTTCCAACAGGCAAAAGGGTTGTGGTTACGTCAGCTTGGTACCGATGTTCGTGAACTCGCTATTGATTTTGCCAGACAACGTACCCATCGCAGTGATCGCTCCCAGTGCGATGATTATCGCGACCAGCGCGTACTCGATCAGGTCCTGGCCCGATTCTTCCTTGTGCAGATTCTTCAACATGTTGATCATTTGAACAGCTCCTTGTTTTTTTACGATTCAGTCTGCTGCCCTGCCCAGCGAGTCAAGACTTTCCCCGAACCGCGAGGGCTTCGGACATAGCGGCGCAACCGCAATGCAGGGTAGCAAACACAATGTAGCAGTAAAAGCGCCAGCGAGCAAGGAAAAATTAGTAGATTCTAACTAAAGATAATCCCGTTTTTGGGGCTTTGGTTTGGGTACTCGGTGAAGAAGTAACCTTTCAGCCGAAGCCGGACGAGTTTTCCCATAGGCAAGCTTTTTCCAAAATCGACAGTTCTTGTAGCACTTTTCTTCCACGAAGGTGGTGGCCGCAGGGTGCTGGATGACACTTACCGGGAAGCCATCTAAAGCCGCCAAGCTATCGCAGCATCAAGATGCTAGAACCTATCTCCATTCTGGTGCTGATTCTTGCTCCACGCCTGCGATTGTTTGCGCCTTATCGGCTGCTGGCTCGGACGGTTGTAGGTTCGAGCTGTACCGGACAAGTCATTCTCTTGCGAGATCGCGACCTCCGCTGGAACTTGCTGACTCGATAAGCTCGGAGAAGCTACTGCGACTGCGACGCCGGTTCTCGCCGCGCAAAGAACCTTATCGGCTTTGCCCCTTTTATCAGCGTCAACTTGTCAACCAGGATGTAATTGTCGTCAATAAACTTCCGCAGTTGGGGATCGCATTCGTAGCCATCTTTCTCGGTCCACCCCGGCCATATGACCGCGTCCGGCGCGAAGGCGTCGATAAATAGGTCTGGGGGCTTCTCGCGCAAGTCAGCAAGAAAACGCGCCCGGAAGTACGTCTGCATTGGCCCCTGGGTGATCTCGTAGTATGTAACCGAGTCGCGGGTTGCGGGTAGTATTCCGGTGAGAACATACACTCCGGGCGCCCATCCCCATACCGCCATACTCCGAACTGGGCGGGATTCCCGGATGTCGCGGACGACCGCGGCAATTCTTTCGTTCGAATCTCTTACCTCCCAAGAACACTGCATAATGGCAGAGCAACCGAGGATATCTTTTAGCTTGGCCATTCTGTCATTGGAATTCATCACTGGCACGCCAGGAGCCTTGGCGATTCTCGGATTCCGATCTAGTGGGCCATGAGATAACTCGCCTATAACTCTGACCATATTTGCATATCGGATTCCACCGATGGTTGCGAACACGAGAATTAGGACCAGAGCGAATGTCACCCTTGGAGGCGACCGCCGACTCTTTATCGGCTGGACATCCTCTGGAGAAGCGCTAACAGCGACTGCCGCCAGGTACGTCATTGGAGGTACGAAAAAGATGGTGTAGTGATGGAAGGAGTATTGTGACCTGCATATCGCCATCAGGGCGGCGCCGGCATACACCAAGACACCGTTGAAGGCCCATTTTTTCTCCTTGGAGAAGAGCAGGACGTTGGCGCTTGGTGAAGTTCGGACCAGAAGGCCCAGGCCCAGGAACGCGACAAGCAACGGCTCATGAATTGGCCAGGTGAGGAACGTAAACCAGAACCTCGCAATGATGCTGGTCAAACTCAGCGAACCGGCATAGGCGAGATTGCCCTGGATGTAGGAATACCAGAAATCACTAATCGCCCCGCATTTGGCCAGGATGGCCAACATGACGCAGGTGGTCCAGACGGCCCCAACCGAGAATGCGATCAGTTCCTTCATTCGCCGCGAGAGACTGAAAGAGCGACCTCGGTCCCTCAACACTGCCGCCAGGAATACCAATCCAAGGGCCAAGGTAATGGGCGCGGCCTGCAATTTACACCAAGGCGCCTCGCCTAGCACCAGACCGCCGGAAAACAAGAGCCACCGCGATGCGCTGGCGCGTCGTTCTGCAGGTCCGCCCACCCATACCACGAAGATGTAGAGGCCCACCATCAAAAGCAAGTTCGGCAGCAGTTCGCCCGCATAGTGCAGGTAATCCTTGTCTGTCGCAAGGCCATATAACAGGACCATCAGAAAGGCACCCAGTGCTGCCGTCCCCTCCGATTTAAGCCGCCGTAGCGTCAGGTACGCCGTAAGGACTTCCAAACAGACAAAAACACTAGCCAGGATGTGCACCAGAACAAATCCGGGCTTGAATCCCATCCACAGAAAAACAGATATGAAGTAAGAATTTAGTGGCCCCGAGGATCCGGTGTCACCGGACAACCATGGCCTCGGATCAACCAGGAACTTCATGGCCTGAATGAGAAACTGACTTTCATCCATATTCAGTTCGCGCGGCACCAGAGCACTTGGCAGACGCAGCAAGAAGACGCACGCCATCAGCAGCGCAACCGTGACCGCAGGAGAAGGAAGGTGAAATCTGGAGGGCCGCCCGAGCCTGGTTTCAGTTGCTGAACTCGCATTGATGGCCGAAGAGGCGGACATGGGAAAGTAATTCTATTCTGCCACTCGGACTTGCTCATCACAGCCAGAGAGCGACGAAAAGCGCCGTCCGCTGTTTCAAAGGCAGACCGATGATGACTGGCAGTGGCGGAACTTGAAGTACGCTGGCCCGATCATACGGCGGCTTAAAGCAAGCTCAAAGGGAAAATGTTGCGAGATGATCAATCGAACTCCGATCTTAAGGAACTGAGTAATTATATTAGACGGTCATTTGCGACTGTGATACGGTCAAAAAAACAGGCCAGTTGAAAGGGACACCTTGCCCCACACGGCAGATGCGCCGTCAGAAACAGCCCCGCCCGCCGCCCGCACCTCGTGGACTGGCCTGGCGGCCAGCGTCTTCTCTTTCCCCGTTATGTGCATGTTCCTGCTGGTGCTGTTGATCTTCGGCCGCTCCGTAAGGGGGATTGGGGACCCGGACATCTGGTGGCATCTGCGCAACGCCGCCTATCTTTTCCAACATCACTCGTTCCCCAACGTGGATACTTACTCGTTTGGGGCAGCAGGTGCGCAGTGGCTTAATTTCGAGTGGCTCTCCGAGGTCCCATTTTTCCTGGGTTTTAGAGCAGTGGGACTGCAAGGCCTTCTGACGGTATATTTCGCGGTCCTGGTGCTGATTTACGTGGGGGTTTATTACCGGTCATGCCGTGCCGGCGCCGATTGCAAGGACGCCGCAATCGTTACTTTTCTGGCAATTCTGCTTGGAGCCGTGTCCATCAGTCCCCGCACGCTGCTGTTTGGCTGGCTGTGCATGGTGGGACTGCTGCTGGTGCTCGACCGTTTTCAGCGGACGGGAAAGGGTCTGTGGCTGCTGCCGCCGCTGTTTGCCCTGTGGATCAACCTGCACGCCTCCTGGGTCTTTGGCATGGTGGTGCTGACGCTGACGATTGCCTCCGGCTTGGTCGCAGGAGAGTGGGGTCTGGTTGAGGCTCGCCGGTGGGCCTCCGGAGAGTTGAAAAGACTATTGTCAGTGTTTGCGGCTTCCCTCGCTGTTCTGTTTGTGAATCCCTTTGGCTATAGGCTGCTGCTGTACCCATTCGACGTTCTTTTCCGCCAGCAGGGTGCTGTGCAAGGCCGTGCAGGAGTGGCAGCCTGTGGACTTTAGCACCGGGAATGGCAAGCTGGCGCTGGTGCTGATTTTCGCTTTGCTGGTCGCCGCCCTGTTTTCCCGCCGCCAGTGGAGATTGAACGAGGTATTGCTGACGGCGTTTGCCCTGTGGGCGGCGCTGTCGCATGGGCGGTTCTTGTTCTTCGCGGGCCTGATCGTGCCGCCGATACTTGCGCCGCGTCTGAAGCTGTTTCCGCCCTACCGGCCGGAAATTGATAAGCTCTGGCTCAACGCCGGAATTATGGCTGCTGTGGTTGGATGGCTGATTTTCTCCTTTCCCTCCTCGGCAAAGCTGCAACAGAGGGTGAGCGAAGATTATCCCACGGCTGCGCTGGCGTTTATGCAGCGGCAGCACATCAATGGAAGAATCTTCAACCGCGACGCGTGGGGTGGGTATATGGAATGGACTGCGCCGCAGTTGAAGCCTTTTACCGACACGCGGGCCGACATATTCGTGTACAACGGAACTTTCGACGACTATGCCAAAGCCGTGATGATCCAGGCGCCATTTGAAATTCTGGACAAGTACAGAATCGACTATGTCCTCTTAGAACCGAAGCAGCCACTGGACTACCTTCTTGAGCACTCCGCGGCATGGCGTCCGATTTATACCGATAAAGTTGCGGTGCTGTTCGAGCGCGTGCCAGCAAACGCGGCAGCGGCACCTGTGAAAGTCCAGGCGAATAAAATAGAAATGAGATAGGCGAGGACACCTTTTTGTCGATTATGTCATATGCGCCGTCAGAAACAGCCCCACCGGCCGCCGGTACCTCCTGGACATCCTTGGCGGACAGCGTCTTCTCTTTCCCCGTTATGTGCGTGTTCCTGCTGGCTGCAGTGATCTTCGGGTTTTCTGTAAAGCAGATTGCGGAACCGGACATCTGGTGGCATCTGCGCAACGCCGCCTATCTTTTCCAACATCACTCGTTCCCGAGTGTGGACACCTACTCGTTCACCGCCGCGGGATCGCCCTGGATGAATTTCGAGTGGCTCTCCGAAGTCCCATTTTTTCTAGCCTTCAAGGCTATGGGATTGCAAGGCCTTCTGCTGGTATATTTCTCGCTCTTGGTGCTGATTTACATCGGCGTTTATCACCGCTCATGTCGCGCTGGCGCCGATTGCAAGGACGCTACCCTCGTCACTTTGCTGGCTATTTTTCTTGGGGTCGTGTCCATCGGTCCCCGCACGCTGCTGTTTGGTTGGCTGAGCATGGTGGGGCTGTTGCTAGTGCTGGACCGTTTTCAGCGGACCGGAAAAGGCCTGTGGCTGCTGCCGCCATTGTTTGCCCTATGGATCAATCTGCACGGCTCCTGGATCTTTGGCGTGGTGGTGCTGGTCCTGACCATCGCCTCCGGCCTGGTGGAAGGGGAGTGGGGTTTGGTTGTGGCGCGCCGGTGGACCCCCGGGGAGTTGAAAAAACTGCTGCTGGCTTTGGCCGCTTCCCTGGCTGCGCTCTTTGTCAATCCCTTTGGCTACAAGCTGCTACTGTTCCCATTCGACGTTACTTTCCGCCTGCGGGGTGCTGTGCAATACGTCCAGGAGTGGCAGTCTGTGGACTTTAGCACCGGGGATGGCAAGCTGGCGCTGATCGTGATCCTGGCGCTGCTGGCGGCCGCCTTGCTCTCCCGCCGCCGCTGGAAGCTGGATGAGGTGTTGCTGACGGCGTTTGCTCTGTGGGCGGCGCTGTCGCATGCGCGGTTCTTGTTCTTCGCGGGCCTGGTCCTGGTACCGATCCTGGCGCCGCGTCTGAAGCTGTTTCCGCCCTACCAGCGGGAATTGGATAAACCGTGGCTGAACGCCGGTATCATGGCTGCTGTCGTGGGCTCGCTCATCTTCTTTTTTCCCTCTGCAGCACGGCTCCAGCAGAAGGTGGACGAACAATATCCCACGGCTGCGCTGCAGTTCATGCAGCGACAGCACCTCAAGGGAAGGATCTTCAACCAGTACGTGTGGGGCGGGTACATGGAGTGGAATACCCCCGAGTTGAAGCCTTTTATTGACGGACGCGCATTTATCTTCGTGTACAACGGCGTACTGGATGACCATCGCAAGGCGACGACGATCGAGGAGCCATTCCAGATCCTGGACAAGTACCAAATCGACGAAGCTCTGCTGAAACCAGAATGGCCTCTGACGTATCTTCTGGAACACTCTCCCGCATGGCATATGATTTACTCCGACAAGGTTGCGGTGCTGCTCGAACGTACGGCTGCGTCTGCGGCTCCTGTGACGCCACTGAAAGTTCAGGGGAATTAAACGGAAATGAGGTCAGAAAGGACATCTGTGCCGGTCACGCCGTATTCGCCATTAAAAACAGTCCCGCCGACCGCCGGCACGTCGTGGGCCGGTTTAGCCGCCAGCGTCTTTTCCTTCCCGGTCATGTGCATGTCCTTACTTGCAGGGGCAATCTTTAGATATTCTCCACGCGGCATTGCAGAATCGGACATCTGGTGGCATCTGCGCAATGCGCAAAATCTGGTGCAATACCACTCCTTGTCGCGTATAGATACCTACACCTTTACAGCAGCGGGGTCACCTTGGGTTAGTTTTGAGTGGCTCTCGGAGGTTCCATTTTTCCTGGCGTTCAGGGCGACCGGCCTGCGAGGCATCCTCCTGGTTTATTCCACTCTAATGGTGCTCATTTTTGCCGGCGTATATTACCGGTGCTGCCGTGCGGGCGCCGACTGCAAGGACGCTACTGTCGCCACATTAGGGGCTATGTCCCTCGCAGGCGTGTCGATGGCCCCCCGTACGCTGCTTTTTGGCTGGCTGTGCATGGTAGCGCTGATGCTCGTGCTGGACTATTTCAGGCGGACGGAAAAGGGCGTCTGGCTATTGCCGCCACTGTTTGCTCTGTGGATCAACCTGCACGGTTCCTGGCTCTTCGGGATGGTGGTGCTGGTGATGACGATCGCCTCCGGACTGGTGGAAGGGGAATGGGGTCTGGTAATGGCGAAGCGTTGGAATCCTGTGGAATTGAAGAAACTTCTGCTGGCTTGGGCGGCTTCGCTGGCTGCGCTCTTTGTCAACCCCTTCGGTTACAAGCTAGTGCTGTTCCCATTTGAACTTCTTTTCCGCCAACAAACCGCTATTGAGAACGGCCAAGAGTGGCTCTCCGTGGACTTTAGCACCGGGAATGGCAAGCTGGCGCTCATGCTGATTTTCGCCCTGCTTGCCACCGCGTTGTTCTCCCGCCAGCGCTGGAGGCTGGATGAGGTGATGCTGACCGTATTTGCCCTGTGGGCCGCGCTAGTGCATGCGCGGTTCTTATTCTTCGCGGGCCTGGTCATCTTGCCGATCCTTGCGCCACGTCTGAAGCTGTTTCCGCCCTACCAGCGGGAACTAGATAAACCCTGGCTAAACGCCGCTATCATGGGCGCTGTAGTGGGCTCGATAATCTTCTTTTTCCCGTCGTCGGCACAGCTCCAGCAGAAGGTGGAGGAAGGATATCCCGCGGCTGCGCTGGCGTTCATGCAGCGGCAGTACTTCAACGGAAGGATCTTCAATGAGTACCGGTGGGGCGGATATATGGAGTGGAATACACCCGAGTTGAAGCCGTTTATTGACGGGCGTGCGGTCCCATTCGTGTATCAGGGGATCTTCGATGATTATGGTAACGCTGTACTGATCCGTCAACCCTTCGAGGTCCTTGACAAGTACCGAATCGAGTATGCTCTACTGGAACCGAGAGCGCCGCTGACGTACCTTCTTCAGCACTCGCCCTCGTGGCGTTTGATTTACTCCGACCAGGTTGCAGTGCTATTCGAACGCTGCCGCAACTGCGGCGCTACAACACCGGTGAGAGCAGAGCCGAACTAAAGCCATGGGTACGCCTGTTGAGCGTGTTTGATCGGGGGGCGAACCAGTAACAAGGTCGCGTTCGGTGCGCTTTGGTATCAGCCGGTAAATTGACAGGCTCCATGCGAGTACCTGCGGGTAAAAGGAGTTGGCCGCTTTCCGTGGTCTTCCCCAACTCTCGACAACAACACGCTCCGGCTATGAATGTGCTTTGCCCGATCTGTCAGTCTCCATCTGCGCTCATGGCCCACCACCCCGAAACCGATCTTTATCGGTGTAAACAGTGTACCCACGCCTTCAGCCACTTGGAGGCAATGCGGGAATTTGAACAATATGAGGATAATTACTTCGATGTCGAACATAGGCGGTGGTTCGATCACCCGAACACTGCGCTGTTCGCGCGCATCGCGAAGGCTATTCCCCCCGGCGCCTCCGTACTTGATGCGGGTTGCGGACGCGGCGACTTCTTGCGCTATCTAACGGAGCACCGCCCCGATCTGCGCCTGTCTGGCATCGACCTAAGTTCCAATCAGAGTGTCGATGGTATCCGGTTTCTTCAGGGCGATATCATGCAGACGGGGATCCACGAGTGCTTCGATGCGATCGTCTCGCTTACAGTGATCGAGCACATCAGCGACGTAACAGGGTTCGTCCAGCGCATTCATGACCTGATTAACCCTGGCGGCATCGCGATCATGATGACAAATAATGAGGGAAGCTTACTTTACAGCCTCGCTCGCGCAGGCTACCACCTAGGCGTTCCGTTAGCTTTCAACCGTCTCTATTCGCGTCACCATCTTCATCACTTTACTCGCGAGTCGTTTAGGATGGCGCTCCGCAGAGGAGGATTCTCAATCGAATCTGACTTCGTTCACGCACCTCCGCTGGCGGCAATCGACATTCCCGTGCAGGGCAAAATCGCCGATGCAGTACTGCGCGGCGGCGCCTGGATCCTGTTTAAAGTCGGCGCTGTCACTGGCCGCAACCATCTCCAGACAATCGTCGGTCGCGCAGTAGCGCTTCCGCAGTTCGACGTGGGCAGCTGTTAATTGGAGGGTTGTAGGGCCCGGCTAGGAAGTCCACACGGATCATCTCCAAGCAGTAGCCCCTACAGATGATCAGTGCAATCAGGCTGGAACATTTCATCCCGCCTCTTTCTCATCCTTGCCGCCGTCTTCGGTCTTCACGTCAGGAGCGTTCAGTTCTCGCTCCACGATCGTCAATGGGCGGCGTTTGACCTGGCGGTAGATGCGTCCGAGGTACTCGCCGATGATGCCTAGGAACAGCGCATTGAGACCGAGGGAGCCGAGAATAGCGATGATAATAGTTGCGAAACCGGGCGGCCAGTCTTTTCCGAACACGAGCCGGCGGATGCCGTAGGTCACGATTCCCAGAGAAGTCGCGACTGAGATCAGAAGACCCAAGTAGGTGGCGATTCTGAGGGGGACGACCGAGTGGTTCAGGATGCCGTCCAGAGCCAGCCCAATCAGCTGCCCAAAAGAAAATTTGCTTTCTCCATGCCGGCGTTCTCCCCGGCTGTAGGGGATTCCAATTTGGTCGAATCCCAAGGCGGCGATGGTGCCGCGCAAGTAGGGTTGATTGTCTTCAAACTTCAGCAACTCGTTCAGGACCTGACGGTCGACGAGGCGAAAGTCGCCGGCATCGAGTGGCAGCGGCTCTTCGCTAAGCGAGTCAATTAGCCGGTAGAAGGTCTTGCGCGTTGCATTCATCCACCAACCCTCCTGGCGAGTGGTGCGTACTCCGTAAACCACGCGGTACCCCGCCTCCCATTTCTGAAGGAAGTCGAGGATGAGTGAGGGGGGGTCCTGCAGGTCGCAGTCGATCTGAACGGCCGCGTCTCCCCGAGCATAGCTGTAGGCGGTAACGATGGAGCGCTGAAAACCGAAGTTGCGGGAGAAGCGAATCGCTCGCACGCGAGGGTCGCGGCGCGCGAGACCGGCCAGAAGCTCGAAGGTCCGATCGGTGGAATGGTTGTCGGTGAAGAGCAATTCGAAATCATACCGGTCACGGACTTGTTGCATGACCGGCATGAGTGCCTCATAGAGAGGTTCGATATTCCGCTCTTCGTTGAAAACCGGGATGCAAATGCTGATCAGCGGTTTGCGCTCAGACATGTTTTACAGCCAGGGTCACGTATTGAGCTCCCAAGGGCAGCCATCGCAGCGACGACTCGAGAGGCCGCAGCCATGCCAAAAAAGCCGGCATGAAAACAATGTAGTCCCGACGTTTCAACCGCAGGCCAGCAGCGGCGACGTGCCCGGCAGTTTCACGCGGCGACAGCAGGATGGCGACCTCGTCAAACGGGCACCGCTCGACCACCCAGCGCGTCACCGGATTCGCGGCGTTGTGCTCGAAGATGGAGAGCAAGCCTCCGCGGTCAAGGCGGTCGGCAAGTTCTTGTATGACCCCCGATCGCTGCTCCGGAAGGATGTGATGCATCACGTTCGCCAGGACGATCAGAGCGTAATCTTGTGCAAGGTCATTCCATGCCGAGGTAAAGAGGCCCTGGGTGGAAAGAGCCGGATCGACTTTCGCAATGCAGTCCTGCGAGACATCGAAACCATCGATGCGAGCCGACGGCAGGTGCTTACGGAGATAGCGTGACAGGAGGCCGACGCCACACCCGAAATCGAGTATCTTTCCGCAGAAGGAAGGGCCGAGCAAACGCTGAAGATAGAGCGCCTTGTATTCCGCAAAATAGCTGGAATCCTCGCCCGAGGCGGAGACGGTACGGTCGAGGATGTGGGCGTAATCGTCGGCGAAACGGTCAAACTCCATACTGGTGCTCATCTCGTTTTCTGAGTTCGCGCGCATGATCGAGTACGCGGCAGATGCCCTCCTGCAAACCAATCGTTGGACACCAGGTGCTGGTTGCTTCTCGGAACCGGCGGTTGTCGCCGACCAGCCACATCGGCTCATCAGACCGGTAGGGCCGCTCCCCCCAGTGCAGTAGTTCGCGAGGCTTACCCATGGCGTCGGCTACCATCTCTCCTAATTCCCGAATCCGTGTGGGCCGAGAGGAGCAGACGTTATAAGCCTCGCCTGATTTTAGCCCCTCTGCTGTTGCCGCAGCCAGAAACGCTGCCGCAACATCGTCTTCGAACAGGAAGTCCCTGACCTGCTCTCCGGGAGTAAGGTCGACCGGTTGATCGTTCTGCAGCTTGGAAATGATATAGGGAACCAGGCGCGGAGGGGTTTCCCGGGTTCCGAAGACGCCGAAAAGCCGGAGCGTTACGAAAGGAATGTTCAAGGTAGAGGCCAACGCATTCCCACAGAGCACCGACGCGGCCTTGACAGCGCCGTACAACGATCTCGGCTGGACGGAGTGCGTTTCCGCAATGAGCGCACCTTGTGGGCCCGGGTATCCGTATTCGGAGCAAGTACCGGTGTGAACGAACCGCCGTAAAGGCCAGCGAGCTGTCGCTCGCAAGAGGTGGAGAACAATCGCCACGTTGCCTTCAACCAGCTGGTCGATGTCGCGGTCGGCTTGCTGAACCCCATATGATGCGAGGTGGAAAACCACTTCGGCCGAAATGCCGGCTAATTTCGATTGCAAAACCGAAGTTTCGAACGAGGGCACTTCAACCACACAAATTCGACGGTCGGCGAAAGGACGCGCTTTTGAAATCGATTGCGAGCGAACAAGGCATGTGACCTCGACATTTTCCGCCAGCAATCGAGCCACGAGCGCAGAACCGAGGAAACCGGTCGAGCCAGTCACCAGAGCGGATTGTAAGGTACTGCTCACGGTGCTGAGGCCTGCATGTAGGCACGAATCTGATGCTCGGTCATCGCGCGCGGGGAAAGCGACGAGCCCTCGTAGAATGCGCGATACCAATCTACGGTCCACTCCAGCGTTTGTGCGAGATGGAGTCGCTGCCGCCACCCGAGATACTGCGAAGATTTTGCGCAATTCAGGCGGAGGTGAGTCGCTTCGTGCGGCGCGTTGGGATCTGGCTGAATCCGCAGCTCCCCCTTACCCCAGATGGTGCGTACTCGATCCGCCATGTCGACCACCGAGATGGAGTCGTCCACACAAGGTCCAAAATTCCAGGCATCTGCGTACGGACCGCCATCTTGATATAGCTTCTGGGCCAGCAGCAGGTAGCCACTGAGGGGCTCCAGTACGTGTTGCCAAGGGCGGACCGCTTCAGGGCAACGAATCACAATCGGCGTGTTGGAGGAAATGCCACGAACCATGTCTGGAATGAGACGGTCCTCGGACCAGTCGCCGCCGCCAATGACATTCCCAGCGCGAGCACTGGCTATTGCGGCTGAACCATCGCCGCTACAAAAGGAGCGGCGATAGGCGGCCGTCACTAGTTCGGCTGCGCCTTTGCTCGAACTGTAGGGGTCGTGACCTCCCATGGCGTCGATTTCCTTGTAACCTCGTGCCCATTCCCGGTTTTCGTAACACTTGTCGCTGGTCACGACCACAACGGAACGGACAGACGGCGTAGTCCGGGCGGCTTCGAGCACATGCACCGTTCCCATAACATTGGTGGCGTAAGTTTCTACCGGTTCGCGATAGGACCGCCGCACTAAGGCCTGAGCAGCGTTGTGTATCACGATGTCAGGGTTTTGTTGAAGGAACGCCTTTCTCACCGACGCCAGATCGCGCACATCGCCAAACATGGAGACAATGCCATCGGCAACTTCGGCAGCGCTAAACAGGTTTGGTTGCGTTTCAGGAGGCAGCCCAAAACCTATAACTTCAGCGTCCATCAGCTTTAGCCAGATGGTGAGCCAACCACCTTTGAATCCGGTGTGGCCAGTTACCAGAATCTTCTTCCCCAGATAAAACTCTGGCAGAGAATTCACGTTGTTATCCAAGGCGGTTTGCCGGTTGCCCATAAAGATTCGAGCAGCTGTTTATCGCGGAGAGTGTCCATCGGGTGCCAGAATCCCGGATGGCGATATGCAAGTAGCTGGCCTTCGGATGCCAATCTCTCTAGCGGTTCCCCTTCGAGAGGAGTATTGTCGCCGGAAATGTAGTCGAGTACTTCTGGCTGGAACACGAAGAATCCACCGTTAATCCAGCCGTCGCTCGTGCGCGGCTTCTCAGCGAATCGAACCACGGTGTCACCGCTCAACTGCAGACTGCCGAAGCGCGCGACAGGTAATACGGCGGTAATCGTAGCCAGCTTGCCATGACTGCGGTGGAAGTCGACCAGAGACTGTATGTCGACATCAGCGACCCCGTCGCCGTAAGTGACCATGAAGGGAGCGTTTCCGATCAGCCCTTTCATCCTTCGCAAGCGTCCGCCAGTGAGCGTGTTCAGTCCTGTATCAATCAGGCCCACTTGCCAGTCCGGAGTCGACGAATTTGCAGCACTTACCGAACCATCCTTCAAGTTTAGAAAAAGATCGCTGTTGTGAAGATGATAGTTCCGAAAATACTCTTTGATGACTTCGCCTTTGTATCCGCAGGCGATCAGGAAGTCCTTGTAGCCCTGCCGAGCATAGATGCTCATGATGTGCCAGAGCATTGGCTTGCCGCCGATTTCGACCATTGGTTTAGGACGAACGATCGTCTCCTCGGCGAGCCTGGTGCCCGAACCTCCTGCAAGTATCACCACCTTCATGGTTGGACGGGCCTCTTGACCGTGCAACACTGGCGACTCAATCACAGGGCGCTCCTGGTCAAATCTTAATGGAAAGACGAGGGTCGAAGCAATGTACCCAATTTCCCGGCATCGGCGAAGCCATCATGACAAATCGCTCCAGCTCGGGATGGCGTTTCAGCACCCGGTCGATGTGGACGCAGTACTCCTGAAGCCCTCCGAAGCCCGTGAATGGATGCGCCTGGCCGGATTCACCTGCCATGCGCCAAGATATTTTCTCTACTTTCCGGAACCGATCTAGCGGCGCGCCGGCGATCGGCTGGAACCACTGTTGCGGAGCGTGCCTCTGGGCGGGCAGTATGCAATCTTTGGGGCCAAGCCGAGCTCTAACCCGTGACCGATATGATCGAACACATGCGACCGATCTTCGATGGCTTTAAGTTTTTCATATCTTTCTTGCCACCGCGGCCATGTTTCCCGCTGGCAAGGAGCATGCCACTGCTGCCAACGGCCCCTGCTTCGCTACCGCGATCAGACCTTTTTTTAGATTTTGAGGAAGAGGAGCCAACTTCATCCAATAGTGGATTGGATAGCGATTCCAGACGGGCATGACCCGGATATCAGTAAAGCCGGACCGCTGCAGCAATGCCCGGATTGTCTTTTCGGAAAATAGCTGAAGATGTTCGATGTCAAAGATCGGGGATCTGTCCCCCAGCAACCGTGCCGAGAATGCTCTTAAATTATGCGTGACGGTGACGAACAGTCCGCCGGGATTCAATATGGAGTTCACGTCACGCGCCAATTCGCCTGGGTTCCACAGATGCTCCATGACCTGAAAGCAGGTGACCAGGTCGAATCGCTGTCCCTCAAAGTCCCGAGCTCGGAAAATGTCGTGACGCATCATGTTTCGAACGTGAGGCTTCGAACAAGCAATTGGAGCGGCTGATGGCTCCACACCCGTGATGTCTCGGAACCCGAGTTGAACCAACTGCTCAAGAAAAGCCCCGTCGCCCGCCCCGATGTCGAGTGCTTTCTCACGACTTCCGATGAAGTTGAGTTGATCGGCGATCAGCTTTGCATATGTTTGGGCAGCGAACTGAGACTCCTGGGCGCTGTCGAAGGCGGCGTCTCTGTAGGCGTTCAGGCCGCTGTCGCTTGAAACCGCAGGCGTTCCATATAACAGTCCGCAAACGTCACATTCCACCATGCGGGAATGCATGTATTCTGGGAGCTTTCTCGAAGCGAATGCGAACTCCGTGAGCCGGCTTAGTTCCACATTGGATTCCACAATGACCTTGCCCTCCGCAGTACTGCCACACAGCGGGCACGAGCGGGATTCCCAAGTAAGGTTCATAGCGAGGATGAATCGCGATCGTTTTCGCAGGCCCGGTGCGCTATGACGGTGTATCCGAGACAATCATTTCCACCTCGCCCGAGTAGCGAAACATTTGCCAGCACCGCAAAAAAAACCAGCGCGGGTGCGAGGCAGAGACCCAAGATTCGCATTAGCCACGTCACTAGCGCACTGGAGTTCTTTGTGGCCAGCAGCGGCAACACTAGTGCCATGATTTTGTAACACGCCACCGTTCCTGAATTCCCTCTGGCATAGACACGAACGCCGGCAAATCCGGCTTCCCGTAATAAGTGATCCATGCTAGACGGCGTGAAGCGCCAGTAGTCGTAAGGAATAAAGTGCCATCGAGCTGCGAAAGGGACAGTGAGCAGTATGGTTCCTCCAGCTCGCAAACTTCGCGAAGCTTCTCCAAGGAACTGTTTCGTATCCAGTACGTGCTCCAGCGTCTCCGTACAGATGATAAAGTCTATAGAAGCGTCCTCAACTGGCCAGACGTCTCCTCGGAAGTAGCGAGTATCAGGTGCTTCGTATCCGAAATGAGGTTTTGCAGCCTCCGTATCAATTGCCATGTAGGTCGCATCAGGATGGACCAGCGGTCGATAAGGCTGCGCACCAGACCCGACGTCCAAGACTCTTCCGCGAACATCCGGTAGCACCGCCGCCAAGTCCCGCCATACTGATCCTGCCTGAATATCAAAAAAACGCCGTAGTGGGCCCAGGGACCGCCCCCAGTTGCCCTCTGCCGGGTTTGGCAATAGCGGTGGGCGCCATCTCTCGGGAGGAGTTTCAACCATGTTCGTCCTCCTGCGCCAATAGTTGCCGACATCGGACATTAGTTCATCTACTGTCTGCGTTTCTGCTTCTCCGACGTGAACCGGATCTCGCCATCTCTGATAACACTACGGCGAATAAAGTGCGGGCGTTGTTTCACCTCTTCGAAAATCTTGGCGAGATATTCACCAACTACCCCGATTGCGAGCAAATTCAAGGACCCAAAGAAAAGAATCGAAAGCAAAACGGTTGTTATGCCTCTTGGCGTAAGGCCTGGGGCCAGGAGTTTCAAAACAGCTTCGGCCACGATCAGAATCACTGAGACCGCGAAAAGAAAGAGGGCAGAAGCACTCAGCATAGTTAAAGGGACATAACTGAATGACAGAATGCCCTTTTTGGCCCAGCCAACATTTTTCCAGAAGCTATTCGTGGTAATGCCAAACCTACGCTCAGGCCGCACGTAGTCAACTCCGACCTGGCGAAAACCAGCATATGCACGCACTCCCCGCAGAAACAGATCTCGTTCAGGGAACCGCAAAATCGCTTCCACCACTCTTCTGTCCAGCAAAGAACAGTCCCCCGCGTCGTGCGGGATTTTGAGATATGAAAAGTAGTCAAAGGTTCGATAGAACAGTTTGTAGGCGGCCTGCATGAATAAGGTTGCTTCGCGTTTCACCCTTCGACCATAGACTACGTCATAACCTTCTCGCCATTTGGAAACAAAAGTTTCCATGATTTCTGGCGGATCTTGCAAATCACCATCAAACAATGCGCAGGAATTCTTTGAGGCCACCTCCATCCCGCTCCTAAAGGCAGCCTGCGAACCGAAGTTTCTGGAGTGCGAAATGCCTAAGACGCGGCGATCGTTTCGCGAGATCGCACGGATCACTTCCTCGGAGTTATCGGGGCTGCAATCGTTCACAAAGATGATTTCATAATCGATATTCAACTTTGTGAACGTCTCTTTCAGCCGCTCGTACATGATGGGTATTGCCTGCTCATCTCTATAACAAGCAATGACAGCCGAAACACTGTGCTTTGTATCGAGGCCGAACTTCTTCGAGGATTGCCAATAGCGCTCCTTGTCCACAATCGTTCGGTACCATTCAACCGTCAAACCCAACCCTTTGCGAACCGGTGTTCGTGCCTGCCATCCGAAGCGTTCGGATACTTTCCTTGCATCCGAGTACCAGTCCAAGAGGTCCCACTCACGGTTTGGCATCGTGTAACGCGGTTCCTGCTTAAGTCCGAAGAGGTCGCGTGCAATGCCCGCCAGATCTCCGATCGTCGTCTTTGTGCCAGTACCAATATTAAGAGACTCCCCAAAGTCTTTATCATCAAGGTCACCAGCGATGGTGACGAACGCATCCGTCACATCGTCGACGTAAATGAAATCACGCGAGACTCGCGGATCGACCAGCTCAGGGTACTCGCCGGCAAGCCCGGAACGGATGAGATTCGGAATCAGGCGCGAAGAGTCTTCCAAAGGCCCGTATACCGAATAAAGCCGCAGGTTGACGCAGGGTAGTTTCCGTTTTTTCCCAAAAAAGTGGATTAGGTTGGCAGTTGCCGCTTTAGATACGGCATAGTGGCTATTCGGGAACGTCGGCGAGTCCTCTCGCGGACCGGAGGCGTTATCTCCGTATTCGGACGAACTGCCCGCGTGGACATAGCACGCAATCGTTCGGCTTTCAAGGCGGCTCAGCAGGCGGCCTATCAGATTAAAGTTGGTCTCGTAAATCAATCCGGCATCGGTCTCAAAGGAATATCCGCCGTAGCCCACACAGTCGAAAACCGTACGCGGCTTGACCCTATCGAGCATTGCATCAAGGTTCGAATCGACGAGCAGGTCCGTGACGATTATGTTTTCGCTGCGCAGGTCCTCCAATCGCCATGCGGGCAATCGGCTTGCGGTGCCATATACATCGTCGCGGTAACGGGACAGGGTTCGAAGCAGGTTGGCCCCGATGAATCCGCTTGCCCCAAGTACTAGCATCGGGCCTTGCAGGCGCTTGACTTTCGCTTCGAGGCTCAATTTCCAAGACTCCGAGATGGCATTAGTCTGACGGTCATAGCTTACAGACGGTCATAGCTTACAGATTGAAGCAACAATGGCGGCCGGATCCAAACCGCTTTCTGCGCGATGAAAGCGTTGCGAGCCGTACAGGCCCGACACGTAGCCACGCGCGCAGTAGTGAGAGAAGCGACGGGGAGCCAGCCCCATCGCAGCCAACTGGTAAGACAAGATTTGTCCCAGTCCACCGGCGGCCGTGTGCTCCTCAACAACGACCAGGTGCTGCGATCTTCTAATACTGTCCAGCAGGGCTTCCGGTAAAGCCTGCATTGGCAATTCGCTAAGCAACCAGAGGTCAGGGCGGTGGGCCTGAGACATTGCAGATGCGACACGAAAGAGGCCGCCCGCAAGCGGTCCTAAGACAACCAATGTCGGTCCATCACCCGCCATGAACTTTCGCCAACAGGAATACGCCGAAATGGTGCACTCCGCCGGTCGATCCGCCAACCCGAGCCTCAAATAGGCCGGCTTATCAAGCTGCATCAACAAAGGTACCATCGCCGAGACATCTTCATCAAAAGCCGGCACAAAGACCCGCAGGTTCGGTAGCGTCAATAGGCAACCATAATCTTCCAGGGCATGATGGGTGCTTCCCATCACCCCATATCCGTAGCCGCCGCCATTACCCACCAATACTACCGGAAGCTTGTGCAGGCATACGTCATTACGAATTTGTTCGAATGGGCGAGCATAAACGAAGGGAGCGATGCTATAGACCCAGGGTCGCAGCCCCAGCTTTGCCAGTCCGGCCGCCACCGACACCATGTTCTGTTCCGCTACCCCGGCATTGATGAAGCGCTCGCTTAGCGCTTCCCGCAGGGGTTCCAACGCCTTAAATCCGAGATCGCCCGTCAGAAATACTAGTCTCGGATCCACTGCCTGCGAAACTAATGATCGGCAGAAGACATCTCGCACGCTTGTTGCACCTCGTTGCGGGCCTGCTCATATTGTTGCGCGTTCAGAGGCAGGTAGTGCCACTCCATCCGGTTCTCCATAAAGGACACTCCGCAGCCCTTTATGGTTTTTGCGACAACAGCAAGAGGACGGGAATGACCTTGATTGACGGCGGTATGGATGTCTTGTATAGCGTGCCCATCAACCTCGAGCACGTCCATTCCGAAGGCGCGGAATTTTTCTGACAATGGTTCCAGGTTGGCCACGTCGCGGGTGGTTCCAAAACCCTGCAAACCATTGCAATCGACAATCATGGTCAGATTGTCCAGTCCGTGGTGAGTTAGAAAGATCAGAGATTCCCAGCACGAACCCTCGTTCCACTCTCCATCGGAAGTAAGGCAAAAGACCCTGCCAGGTTCGCCTTTCAGTTTCTTGCCCAGCGCGAGTCCACACGCCAGCCCAAGGCCATGTCCGAGGCTGCCTGTCGCAAAAACAATCTCCGGAATACCAACCGCAGGCGGATGTCCGGAAAGACGCGTGCCGTCCTTATGGAACTGCCGCAGGTCGTCGTCGGTCAGCGCTCCTATTGACCAAAGAGCCACATATAAAGCACCAGCACCATGGCCCTTCGACAATACAAACAGGTCGTCTTTATGCAAGGTAAAATGATACAAACAAAGGAGAATATCCAGAGCGGAAAGATTTCCCCCCAGGTGCCCGACGCCGCTCTCGTAATGCATTTGAAGCAACCGAAGCTTTGCCTTACGGCGCAGATCTCCAGTTGAGGCGATATCCATGTCCGCCCACCCTGAAATTCTCATGCAGCCTCCCATCGCACACGGCACCATGTTGTTATTGGCATTGCTTCTGACGCAAGGCGCAATGCGTTTCGTTCTTAGTTCTTCAGGTATGTGCACAAAACTTTATCATTGATTGGTCGATTCGTACCATATTCAAGTCCCGGGGCTGTGGGTGGGCAGTTATCTTTATAGAAGCCCGGAAAAGCTACTGCGGCGGCGACGCTGGTTCTCGCCGCCTGAAGAATCGTATCGGCTTTGCCCCTTTTACCAGAAAAGAACAGGCGCAATCTTGGAGCACGCTGGCCCGAGTGACGGCGGCCTATCGCCGCTCCTTTTGCAGCGGCGACGGCTGAGTTGCCATAGCCACTGCTCGCGCTGGAAATGTCATTGGGGGCGGCGACTGGTTGGACGTGCCTCTTGCCGGTGCAACACTGGCGACTCAATCACACGGCGCTCCTAGTCAAATCCTAATGGAAAGACGAGGATCGAAGCAATGTGCCCAATTATTGGTGTAACCGGCAGCCCCGCCTGAAGCCGACGATATCGGTCCGTCGGAGATCCGCCTCGCCTGCGGAATTTCCGGCATCGGCGGGGAAGATCCGATCTTAGATGTCAGCAACTTTAGGCTTCCTCAACAAGCGACAGGTCGAGTATATTCAGGCCGAGTTACCGTTCTGTATGTCCAATCCAGATACGGCCCCTCCACAACTCGGGTCGGTTGTGAGCGACGACGGTTCGCCCGAAGTAATCTCGCTCGTCGTCCCAGCTTCAAACCGCACTGCAACAGCAACATTTTGCGTGGTGTTCTTTGCCACGACCATGTTCCTGAGTGCATTCTTACTGTTTTCGATGGAGCCCATGGTCGCCAAGATGATCCTGCCCCTTCTGGGCGGCGCGGCTGCGGTGTGGAACACTTGCCTTGTCTTCTTTCAGGCCGTGCTGCTGGCTGGGTATGTTTACGCTCATGTATCTGCACAACTACTCAGTCACCGGCGTCAAATCGTCTTGCACTTATCGGTGCTTCTCATAGCCTTGATGGTGCTGCCCCTTCATATTCCTGTTGCATGGGTGCCGCCTGTTCGACAGAATCCCGCCCTTTGGTTGCTCGCCTTGCTCTCAGTTTCAGTTGGGTTGCCCTTTTTCATACTTTCCGCAAGCACGCCGATCTTGCAAAAGTGGTTCTCTCATTCAGGCGATCCAGGAGCGAACGATCCTTATTTCCTCTATGCCGCGAGTAACGCCGGGAGTCTAGGTGGTCTGTTGACCTACCCATTTGTGCTTGAGCCAACACTTCACCTGACCACACAAAGCAAGATGTGGAGCTACGGTTACGTTCTGCTTTTTCTGCTGGCTTGCGGCTGTGCCGCCATAATCTGGAGAGTCCCGCAAACACTGATGCAACCGGAGCATCCGCTGAGAGAGGAGGCAATGTCTGATGAAACCGGTGAAAACGCTCGTTCTAGCATAAAGACGCGATTTCGCTGGGTCGTCGTCGCCTTCGTTCCCGCCAGTCTCACACTGGGTATCACTACAGCTCTCACCACCGACATGCCTGCGATTCCTTTGTTCTGGGTTCTGCCGCTGGCGCTTTATCTGCTCAGCTTTGTTTTCGTTTTCGCGCGCAAACCTCTTGTTTCGCACGACTGGTTGATTCGGAGACTCCCGCTTCTGATTCTCGCTGCGGCTTTTCCGATTGTCTCTGGATCGAGGCTGCCGATCCTGGCATGGATCCCGCTGGATCTTCTCACACTCCTGGGGGTGGCCATGGTCTGTCATGGCGAACTGGCGCGCAGCCGTCCATGCGCAAAGCATCTCACCGAATTTTATCTCTGGATTTCGGTCGGCGGAGTCCTTGGCGGGATTTTCAATGCATTGATTGCCCCAGTGATCTTCAACTCGGTGATTGAACTTCCACTGGTCCTGGTCCTGGCTGCATTGCTGCGTCCAGCGATCGATGTCAAGGAAAACACTCAGCGTGCCCGTAGGCTGGACTTTCTGTTGCCAGTCATCCTGGGGCTAAGTCTGCTGGCCGTCATTTTGATTTTGCAAGCTTTGGAACGGAAGCCCGGGCTCGCGATGGGTGTCCTAATCTTTGGCTTCTCCCTGGAGTGGTGCTTGTCATTCGGCAGACGCCCCATCCGATTTGCTGCCGGCCTGACGGCCATATTTCTCGCCAGCACCTTATATACGGGATCGTATGGCCACCTACTGCATGCAGAGCGGAGTTTCTTTGGGGTATATCGAGTCACCGATGACGACGAGAGGCAATTCCGACGGATCTCTCATGGAGGGACGGTACATGGTATGCAGAGCTTAGACCCAGCAAGGGTTAAGCAGCCGCTTGCGTACTACACAAAAGCTGGACCTATCGGACAAGTGTTCGACGCCTTCGCTGGGAGTTCGGATGAGAACCAAGTCGCCATTGTGGGTCTTGGCGCTGGTTCAATGACATGTTATGTAAGTCCCCCGCAGCAGCTGACCTATTACGAGATTGATCCTGCGGTAGAGCGCATTGCCCAAGATCCCCAGTACTTTACTTTCCTTCGAGATTGCAATCCGAATGTTCGCGTAGTGCTCGGCGACGCCCGGATGTCGCTCAAGGCGGCCCCGGACCATTTCTATGGCCTCATCGTCATCGATGCTTTCAGTGGGGACTCCATCCCTGCGCATTTGCTCACCCGGGAGGCATTACAGCTTTACCTCAAGAAGCTCAAGCCAACTGGGATCTTGGTCTTCCATATCAGCAACAGCTACCTTGATCTTCAGCCGGTGGTTGCGAGCCTTGCTGGGGACGCCGGTTTGATCTGCTTGATCGAAAGGGACACACGCATCAGTAAGGCCCAGACGAAGAACGGGACGTTCCCGTCTGTTTGGGCGGTCATTGGACGCAATTCAAACGAGTTGGGCAAGCTAGTCGCAGATTCGAGATGGAAGCCGTCAGTTGCCAAACCGGGATCCAAGGTCTGGACGGACGATTTTTCGAGTGTCATAAGCATTTTTAAATGGCGGTGAACCGGAAAGCCCTTCACCGCATGGCCAGGAAAATACAGGGCTCGGAAAGCTCAAGATCGCCGATCAAAGATTCCTGAGTGAGCTGCCAAGCGAACCGCAAGGTCATCGCAACTCCTCGCTCCCAGGTTCTTTCCGACCCATGAGTGGGAAGGTCGGATCTTGTGCTAAACGCTCGCGATGGTTCACGTCTTCATAGCTGCTAAGCTGCGAATCGACTGTCGCAATAGATCCAGCAGGGCAACTGCGCGTTCTTCCCTCGCCGACCATCCGCAGGTGTTCGCTGAATCACGGCTGGACCTTTGCACCAGCTAGCGTCCATGCGTCCGCGCGTGGCATTCAGTGCACAGCGTGATCAGGTTCTGTTCCTCGTCGCCACCCGACTGGCAGCGGAATTTGAGGTGGTGAACCTGCAGATTCTGCATGCTCCCGCAGACCTGGCATCGCCAGCCGTCGCGCTCCAGTACCTGCCGATGCAGTTTGCCATAGCTCGTCGCAGCGAGTCTAAGTCGCGGGCTTTTGCGCCCGATCTTCTTCATGAGGCTTTCTGGGTACCCTCGGAGAGAAAAGCCTCCCGTTGGGGACCGGGCAGGAACTTGTAGTAGCGGGAGATGGATTGCAGCAGGATCTGTGGTTGCTGCCGTCGATCGAGGTGCCGGCGAGGAAGTCCGCACAGATCATCTCCAGGCAGTAGCCCCGTGACTTGTCCGACCCCAGCATCAAAGCCGCGGTCTCGATCGCCTGCTCGATGACCGGGATCTGGCTCTTATAAACCTTGAAATAGATCAGCTCCGAGGGCTCGCTGTCCTTGCCGGTCAGCTCTTTCTCCACTTCCCGCTGGAACTCCGCCTTGGGCATTTGCCGCGCACGGCACTGCTGCCTTCTCACGTGGAAGATTTCAGCGCCGCCAACAAGATCGGTTTCGTCCATTCG
>Ga0208034_1000715_pt1 | contig 24287 bp, 16 predicted proteins | sample June2015DPH_8_10_FD_184699 | JGI IMG/M metagenome (GOLD analysis project Ga0208034, IMG submission 184699) | Peatland microbial communities from SPRUCE experiment site at the Marcell Experimental Forest, Minnesota, USA - June2015DPH_8_100... | ecosystem: Environmental > Terrestrial > Soil >...
ACACAGCCGCCACCCGTCTCAACACGCCCCCATTCCTGCGCCCAATTCCCCTCGTCTCGCCGCTCCTGCCTCCCGCCAGCCTCGCGCCCTCCCCCACTGTCTGAATCGCAGGTAAATGCAGAAAAAGTCTTGACAAAAAAGAGATAGTCTGATAAAAAGCGACTGTCGACTGCGGCGGGGGACGTGCGTGACCCATCTGGGTAGAGATCCCAGGAAGCCCTTGCAGGTACCGCGGTGGCGGCCGGAGCGATGCGCGTTGCCCTCCATGGGTCAGCTCTCCATGATCAAGTGTATACGCCAGAGGGGGTCAGCCGACCATTGGGCCGCCCCATGTCGGCTAACCTATCGGGCTTCTGTGATTAACGTCGAATACGCACAGGAAAGGCCCCCGGAACCGTCGTTAGGGGTACAGCTCGCTTTCCGAGGCCATGAGGGAGGTTCTACCCCATTGTGGGACCCCGTGGGCACAGGCAGGGCCATCATCGCACTGGCCCGAAAGTTCCTGGGCATCATCTACCACACGCTCAAAAACAATTGGGTGTTCGAGGTTTTTCCCAACTTTGTTTTAGCGGAGGTCGAAACTCAGCAGCCACTTCTGCTCAGTTGGAGTAGATAAACATCATAGGAGGAGGCCAGGTATGAAGAGGTTTTTTCTTACAGGAAAGAAATCTTATACCAAGGAAATGCGAAGCAACCTTCAATGTTTGTGGCTCGTGCCGGTATTGGCCATCGTTTGTACACTTCCTATCGCCGCGCAAACAAGTTTGTCCACCGTACGGGGAACTGTGACTGATCAATCTGGCGCCGTGGTGCCTGGGGCTCAGGTCAAATTGGTAGACGTGACAACCAACAACGTCGTGAGAAGTGTCGTCACGAATGCGCAGGGCAACTACGAAATCGACGACGTGATTGGCGGGCAGTACGAAATTACCGTTGCGCAGATTGGATTTAGGACTTTCACTGAAACGGGCATTTCCCTGGCCAGCAACGAAACCAAACGCGTTGACGCTGCGCTGCAGTTGGGGTCAGCTACCATGAAAGTGACAGTGAGTGGAGCAGCAACTGTCATCCAGACGGAAGGCGCAGGTCTTGGGGGGTCGCTCAGCGACAAAACGTACGCAATTCTTCCTATCCCCGGCAACTCCTACTCCTCTCCGCTAGCTGTTCTTGCCACCATGGGGCTATTTCAGTTTGACAGGGAAAATGCATACAACCCGACCTTGGGCGGACAAGGCGGCAACCAATTTAATATGAGCATGGACGGGGTCCTCGAAGAGAACGTCAACACGCAGACGGTCAACATGGAGGATGCCGCAGAGGTCAAAGTCCTGGGCGTCGATAACAGCGCGGAGTACAGCAGAATTGCAACTTACAACGTGGTGACTAAACGTGGCACGGATAAATTTCACGGCGAGTTGAGTTACTACCTGCGCAACTCAGCTTTGGGTGCACGAGGTTTTTTTGATACAACCAAGCAACCGATCATTTACAACACAATGACCGCGGAAGCCTCCGGGCCCCTGGGGCACCGGACCTTTTTCTATGGCATGTGGAATGGCGAACGCGTTAGTGAACACGTTTCTTATCTGACAACTGTGCCCACGGCTTTAATGCGCGCCGGGGATTTCTCCCAGTTGCTCAACCAGAGCTCCCCGATTGCCATTACAAACCCACAGGGAGTGCCCTACCCGGGAAATATTATCCCTCTCACTCAGCTCAGCTCCTCGCCAGCCTCTGCCGTGGCTTTGGCGGTGCAAAACAATTACATTCCAACGCCCAACATTGGCGGGGCAAATGCACTGGTTAACAATTATCAGTTTGTTTGGCCATATCCTGGAGACCAATACCGCGCTGATGTTTATGTTGGCAGAATAGACCACACGTTTTCCAACAAGGACTCCGTATACGGCAGATTCTCCGCTTATATGCCTAAGTATATTTTGCCGGGCAATTACGCTGGTCTCGGTTATAGCCGCACGAGGACTAGTTATTCGTGGGCTATAAATGAGACTCACATCTTCTCGCCGAATCTGGTCAATACTTTCCAGTTCGGCGGCAATTATGACTGGGATGAGAACGGTGAGCCCCTTAACGGATTCACTTCGATCAATGGTCCTGATGCTGTTTCGAAAATTGGCTTGCAGGGCGTGAATCCCACTAATTTATCCGGGATGGGCTTCCCGGACATGAATATTGATGGATTGCCTTCTATGAACCTTCCTGATGTGGGAGGAACTGAGGTCCCGGGCAAGAACTTTTCTTATACGGATGACGTGGCGTGGGTGAAGGGCCGACATGTCGTCAAGTTCGGGGCGCAATTCAGGACGTACTACTATTGGAGCGGTCTGATTCCAGACGGAACGTACGGAAGCTTCGCGTTCGACGGCCGTTTTAGCGGCTATCCCTATGCCGACTTCTTGTTGGGCTTGCCTGGTACAAGCACGCGGATTACTCCGATTGTGGACAGGTCACAGCGGGCATACGAAATGGGTTACTATGCGACGGATACCTTCAAGGTGAATCGGCGCTTGACCCTGACTTACGGGCTGCGCTGGGACTATTTTGGGTCGCCAACCTTTGGAGACGGCTTGCAATATAACTGGGATGCTGCCAATGGAAATATCATTGTTTCACAGGCAACGCTGGCCAAGGTTAGTCCCCTGTACCCAAGTGACATTAATGTCGTGGCTGGTAATCCCGTGCCGAGTCCGGACAAGACGAATTTTGTGCCCCGTTTATCGGCCGCATATCTGTTAAACAAGAACACAGTCATCCGGGGCGGGTATGGAATCTTTAATGAGTTCTTGGGCCCGTTCACCCTATCCGGTTCGCAGGGAACAGGTCCGTTTGAACTAAGTGAGTCCTATATCAACGCATTGCAAGGCGGACAACCGGTCTTCAGTTTCCCGGATCCCTTTCCCGGCACGGGTGCACAGGTTCCGTCGCAAAGCCCTACCGGGTTTCCTCAACAAACGAAAAACGGGATCATCCAGCAATGGAACTTGACCGTGGAGAGGCAAATCGGCGGTGTTGGCTTGCGCGTTTCGTATATCGGTTCGAAAGGAAGCAATCTGAACTACTTTACCAACACGGACATGCCAATGCCGAGTTCTATACCGTTTTCTACGAGTCGCATGCCCTATCCGCAATTCGTTTCGACCAGTTATCAACGTAACAACGGCAGCTCGGAATACAACGCCCTGGGCATCGAGGCGAAACGCAGAGTAGGTCAACTTACCTTTGACTGGAACTGGACTTGGGCGTCGAATCTCGACACGATGGAAAACCTGCAAAATCCATATGTCCCCTTGCAATGGAGCCACGACAGTCTCACGCCACACCACATGGTGGTCCTGAACACGATGTGGCAAATCCCCGTGGGGAAAGGGCGGCATTTTGGATCGGAATTACGGGGTGCAGTGAATCAAGTAATTGGCGGATGGGACCTTTACTGGATAAGTTATTTCCAAACCGGGGCGTGGTTCTCGCCGGCCTTTTCCGGCTCAGATCCATCCAACACGAATACTTACAGTTCAATTCCGGACAGGATTTGCAATGGGAACTATCCGGCCGGCGATCGCAGCATTAACGGGTGGTTTAACACGTCCTGTTTTGCTGTCCCTCCGAACGGAAGATTTGGAAACAGCGCCCTAAACAGCTTGGAAGGACCTGGCCTGAACAATCAAAGTATGAGCCTGACAAAGACCTCTCGGGTGAGTGAAAGGTGGCACGTCGAGTTCTCGGCTATGATTTCGAACGTCTTTAATCACCCCAACTTCATGAACCCAGCGTTCAACGACGTTACGGTGCCAGGAGCAGGTGTACTTAACAGTACCCCTGACTATTACAGCGCGGTAAAGTCGGGGCCACGGCTCGTTGAAGGAAGGCTCCGCGTCCTTTGGTAGCACCTCTGAAAATAGAAGGTGGAGCCAGAGTTTGTTTAGTTAAAGATACCTTCAGCCAAGAGGGTAGCTCCGCGTGCGTCCGGGGTGTAGCTCGGTTGCCATCGTGACAGGCGGTGGTCGCGCTAAACGGTACGGAAGCGTCATCACCCTGCCTCTTTAAGCCCTTTTTGCTGACAAGCAGTTGCTGCCGATGGAGGAGGCGCTCTGATGCGTAGGTTTGACTGTATCGTCCTTATTGTGTTCTTCCTAGTTCCTGTCCGGGGGCGTGCTGCTCATAATCCTTTGCTCCCGCGGCCGCAGCAGATCACGTATGGTGCGGGGCGTCTGGCAGTGCGCGGCCTGGGGATCGAGTTCGTGTCTTCACCCAGCCCCGAAGATCGTTTTGCCGCTCATCAGCTCTCTAAGTGGCTGGGGTCACGCGCTGGCACCGAGATTCCCATCTGGGAGAGCAAGGGAAGCGGGCCGGCCATCGTGCTGGACCGCACCGGAGCGGTGGATGCTCTTCCTGTACCTGGCGACAAGCCCGGCCCCGACTCGCGCGAGGCGTATGAGCTGAAGGTTACGCCCAGCGGGGTCACGATTCACGCACGTTCCTCGGCCGGGATCTTTTACGGTGCCGAAACGCTGCGGCAGTTGATTGAAGGGGAAGGTGAGCAGGCGGTCTTGCCGGAAGTAGAAATCCACGACTGGCCGAGTCTGGCATACCGCGGGACGATGGTGGACATGAGCCACGGCCCGCTGCCCACAGTGCAAGAAGTCGAGCGGCAGTTGGATTTTCTGGCGCGCGTCGCGGACGAAATAAGTGATGCATTGCGCGAGCGACTGGCGCAACGGCGGATCGGATTGATCGCGCCGCATCCGTCCATTCGCTGCAAGCCCCCCGCTTAGGACGGCCGGGTGCTGCGGCGCTCCGTTTGGCGGCGGAGGGTGTAACGCACGATCGCCTGGCGCGGCAACTTCCGCCGACGGGTCATATGCTACGGGTGCTTGCTTTCTTTCTATCACGAGTCCTTTCATATCGCCTGCCTCATGATCCTCTTACGGAGGTTTTTGAAATAGCTCCCGGGCTTCCATTCTGTTAAAGAGTGGTGCCCTCATGAAAAACCAAGTCACGGCCCCATATTTCCTATGCCTGTTAGCAAAGTCGTGGATAACGGCAGAAAGGAGAAACTATGCGCGCTGATGATGGGCGACTCCACTTCAATCCGAAGGGCATTTCACTCCTGATCTTCGAACTCCTGGCAGCATCTATTCTGCCAGCATGGGGGGCTGCAAATCCGGTCAAGAACCTCGCGCTAGCCGGCATGGGGGCAAAGGCGCAATCGTGGGAGCCGGGCGTCCACGTGGTAACCGAGCACGAGCCCGCCCGGGCTATCGATGGCAGCCTACACACCTATTGGGCGGTGAAGGCAGCGGATTTGCCGGCCGACCTTGGCGTGGAATGGCCTGAGCCTCAAACCCTCTCGAGCGTGGTGGCGCGGTATTTTGACGGCCGCATGGTGCGCGGTTCGGCGATGGCACGCACCCAGCAGTGGGCCCGGCTCCAGTTTTGGGACAAAGGCGATTGGACGGATATCGAGACACAGGTCGTGGGGCAAGAAACCTCTTCCGTGCGCTATACGTTCCCGCCGGTCACCACCACTCGTCTGCGTCTTTTGTTTACAGAGCCCCCAGACCCGGAGTCGCGCCGCACCCCCGACGATCTGGGAATTTACGTGTGCGAGTTGGAAGCCTATCGCGAAGCTCCGTTCCAGTTGGTGGCCCCCTCGGGGCGGCTGGTGAAGGTCGACCGCTCCAATCAGGATTACAACGAATGGGGGAGCGACAATCCTTACGACATGGCAGGCGCGCTGATCATCGAGCCCCGGCAGACTCGAATCTTTACCGACACGCTCTCGCCCACCCTGATTGTCTCCGAAAGCCGCTGGGCCCGCGCCTCGTACAGCGTGGATTCGTCACGCCGGGGGACCACCGCGCTTCAGAACGGTTTCCTGCGCTTGGAAGTCTCCACGGACGGAGCCCTGAAGGAAACCCGGCTCACGAACTTGGTCACGGGCGAAAGTGTTTCGACGCCCAAAGCGCTGGCCTTCCGCATACGAACCTCGGCAGGAGATATTCTGGCCAGCGATTTCAAGGTGGCGGGAGTCGATAGCGCCGGGTCAAGCACCGACAACGCTCGTTTGCGGATCGATCTAACATCACCCACTGCCAATGTCGCTGTCCATTACGAACTGAAGAGCGAAGACCACTTCTACCACAAGTGGCTGACGCTGACGAATAAGGGCAGTGCGGACCTTCAGGTGCTGGATGTAACCGTGTCGTCCCTGGGCTTGCCTCGCCTGCTGGATCTTATGGCCGGGCCGGAGCTCACCTACCCGATCTTCCGGCAGGAAAAAGGCGGCTTTTTCACTTGCCTGGAAACCGTTTACTGGGACCATCAGGGAGACTCCCTCACGTATTATCCTGGCGTGAATGTCGGGCCGGGCAAAGCTTTGGAGAGTGACAAGGCGGTAGTGGGCGTCTATCGCAACGCCGGCGAACAGGTGGAACGGTTCGATCGCGGCGTCCGCGATTGGGTTATCGAATACCACGCACACGTTTCGCCAATATCGAAGGAATGGCCCGATATCTATCTTGAGGGCTGGTCGGCAAAGTTCGGCATGCAGGAGTTGGTCGAGCAGCCCCAGTGGGCGGAGCGGTTCTTCGCTACCGCGCACCGAATGGGTGTCCGTTACATGGACACTTACGAGCCCACCAATCTTGCGCTGCTCATGCCCCAGGACTTGCAGAAGCGCTGGGTGGATCTTGCCAACCGCAATGAGATCGGGACTGGCTGGTGGAACGATTTCGGCTCCGATTACGGTTGGGGATTCATGGTGCCGTACTTCAAGCCGTATCTCTGCAAGCTCTCACCGGACGCGGAGGAGTACTTCCGGCAGATTGTTCAGCTCGTTGGGACGTACAAGCTGGGCGGCTTCCACTGGGCGGACTTCTGGACGGTCTGGCCCTGCGACAATCCCCATCACGGGCACCTTCCGGGCAAATACTCGATCTACGCGCAAGGACAGCGCATGATTCGCTTCAATCAAGAAATGCACGAGGCGAGTCCGGGGCTGGTTCTAGGGGCGGACAGCGGCCTAGACAACCCCCAGTACGGTCGTTATGCCGATAGCCGTCACCACGGTGGTGGCGAAGACGCCGTGCCTTCCGTGGAGCCGGATATTCATCTCGACCGCCTTTATGCGGAAATGAACCGCGATTATCTGTACGGTCTCGCACACGAGACGATGCTTCGCCCGTGGTTCCGCCTGCTCAATTGCGTCAATCACTTCGGACAGGTGACCCATCATCATGACCTCGCGGGCTACCGTTACGCCCTGCTGAGCGCCATCAGTCTGGCGCCCCAATTGACCTTTAACGACGCGCCCGATGACATTCCCGACAACGAAATTGAATTCACCCGGAAGTGGGAAAACTGGGCTAGAGACCACAAAGATTATTTGAAAGAAGGCGATAGACTCTTCGACCGTACGTTCCGCTTTGACGATGCGGGACGAGGCGGCGATGAGTCCCTGACGGGCTACGCGCACCTCCGCGGAGATCGTGGCTACGTTTCCCTTCTCAACCCCGGGGCCGTCGAGCAGATCGCGGAACTGACGCTGGCGCTCGATGCGCCCGCGACAGAAAAGTTCGTTGTGGAGGAAGTCTATCCCGGCGGAATGACGCTTCAAGGTCCGGATGCAGGCCAATACCCTCAAGGCGGCAAGCTCCGCGTGACGGTTCCCGCCAAGCAAATCCGAATTCTATGGATCTCCCCGGCCTCGGAAGGCGCCCAGCCAAGCAATGTCCAGCCTGAGGACGCGCGAGCTCCGCAATGGCGGCGGTACGTGGGTGATTGGAATATCGTCGACCATGATGCCGACGCCGCCACCTTGCGGGCGCGATTTGATTATCCATTCGGTGCGAAATCAAACCTCACCCAGTCGATTCCGGAATCGGCGTGGGTCAAAGAACCTTGGAATCATAGTAAGGGGTATCTGGTATTCCTGCTGAAGGACGAGACGCAGTCCACGGATGAGAATTGGGTACGTGACGGCCTTGCGAGTTCGACAATCAGCGAACCAAATCCCGGTTCCATCACGGCCAAGGTCAATGGAATAGCCAAGACTGCTCATCCCTTCTTAACCGGCCGGCGTCAGGAAAAAGGAATGACTCGATGTTACTTCATCGACCTTGGCGCTGAGACTAAGCCCGGTGAAAGCAACGACCTTGAGGTCAGAATGCCGATTCAGCGGGGACTGACTTTTTCGGGCGCTTATCTGGATTTGCCGGACCAGGTGCCGTACGCTTTGCCTCCTGGGTAGTCTCCGGTCCTGGTCGTGGAACCGAAGACCGCTTCTCACCGCTCGAGCCCGCGTTGCGAATTCGAAGGAGGAGTTCATGTGATTGATACGATGGAAAGCCCTCGCCGGTATTGAGTGGAGGCCTGGCCCCGGCTGCGGGCAGCGGCGACCGCCGAGGAGCTTTCAGGGGGGGCTGAGATCCGCACCCGCCGCAAATTAGGTGCGAAACGACCGCAATTTGGTCTATGCCTGTCAGGCCCGAAGGATTCAAATCCTTTGAGACTTTCAAAGTGCAATTCGTTCTTTCTTGGTCTGAGCGTGGTTTTGTGGGCACTCTCCGTCTCAACTGCTGCGCAGGCGGCTGCCGCCTCCTGGCAAGGCACGGTGCGCGACGCCAAGGGAAACGTCATGGCAGGGGCGCAGGTGGAATTGCGCGAAGCCGGGTCGGGCCGCACCTTCGCCACCACCACCGACGCTCAAGGGGCGTTCAGTTTCCCCGAATTGCTTGCCGGGAATTATGCGGTGCGCATCCGCTGGCATAACAAGACGACCACGTCGCGTGAGTTGCTGAAAATCCGAGCGGGGGACAACCTGAGCTCTGCCGTGCAGGTTGCCGCGGCTAGTGGATGGCTGGTACTCCAGATGGCGGCGGCAGGAGAGCAGCCGAAAGCAAGCGGTGGGGAGAAACTTTCCAGCCAGGAAGTTTCCGAACTACCCCTGAACAAGCGCGACTTCAGCCAACTGCTGCTGCTGGCCGCTGGCACCATGACCGATACCAACGGCGCGGCGAATTTCACCCAGCAATTTGCCGTGAATGGCCAGCGCGGCACCACCGCCGTGTTTGCCATGGATGGCGTGGACACGACCGATCCGGAATTGGGCGGCGCCACCTTTTCCAACTTCAACGTGGATGCGGTGCAGGAAATCGAGTCGCTCTCGGGCGTGATGCCTCCGGAAATCGGCCGCGGCGCCGCCGGCTTCACCAACATCAAGACCAAGGCAGGGACGAATTTGCTTCACGGTTCGGTTTTTGAATTCGTGCGCAACGCGGCGTTTGACGCGCGCAATTTCTTTGACGAGCGGTCCCTGGCCGAACCCGGCCGCATCCCGCCCTTCGCCCGTAATGAATTCGGCTTCTCCCTCGGTGGGCCGGTCACGCTGCCGGGAATATACCGGGGCCGCGATCGCACCTTTTTCTTCGGGCAGTATCAGGGATTCCGCCAGGTGTTGGGGACCACGCAGGTGCTCTCCGTGCCTACCCCGGCCGAGCGCCAGGGAGAGGACACGACGGCTTTTCCTGGTGACACGCTCCACGTGCCCGTCAATCCGCAGGTGGCGCCCATCCTGGCGGCCTATCCGATGCCCAACGATCTTCAAGGGCCCTACGGACCGCGCACCTACGCCACCTCCTCCAAGGTTTCGACGGACACGAACCAGTTTTCCATCCGCATTGACCATCGCGTTTCCGACCAGAGCCAACTTTTCGGGCGCTTCAACCTCGACAACGTGAACGGCCCGGTGACCAATCCCGACCAGTCGGCCATCGATCCGAGCTTTGCCATCCAGTTCCATGACTACCAGCGCAACCTGGCGTTGAACCACACGCGCATGATATCGCCCCATTTCACTTCCGAGACTTCGCTCGGTTACATTCGCAGCACGCCGCTCTTTCTTTCTCCCAATCACACCCAGCCCGCCATCACGTTCGCCGACAGTCTTTATGAGCCTTTCAACTCGGCGGCCGGGACGGACACGGGAACTTACGGAAATCTCTATCAGCTTCGGCAGAATTTCATTTATACGCGGGGGACTCACGCGCTGAAATTCGGCGTGGAGATGCGCTTCAACCGCGACACGACCGTCTTTGGAGCAAACCCTGACGGCACGTACATCTTTGGCGGTGGCGCCGCGTACGCCCCGGTGGAGATTCCCTCGGCGAGTGGCCAGCACGATACCCAGGTGGGCGATCCCCTCCCCGACACTCTTACGGGATTCCTTACCGCCGCCCCTTTCTCGTACAACACGACGGTGCCGGAGCCTTTCACGTCGCGCGGCGAGCACTTTAACGAGGCTAACGTCCGCCGTGAGGCCTATGACTTTTTCTTTCAGGACCTCTGGAAGGTCACGCCGCGATTCACGCTCATGTATGGCCTGCGTTACGAAGCGAACAGCCGCATGCACGAAGGCGCCAAGCGTGCCTCGAGCCTTATAACGCTGGGTCCGAGTGGCAAGCCGGTCCCCGTTTGGGAAGCCGGCGCCCACCAGATTATTCTTATCAATCCGCAGCCGCCTTATGGGCAGGACCTGCGCGGGTGGGGGCCGCGGATCTCGGCGGAGCGGCGGGTCACGGACCACACGGTGCTGCGCGCGGGTGGCGGAATCACCACGATCCTCCCTAACCTCTGGGTCGATAATTCCCTAACCGCCGGCTTCCCTTACATCGTCAATCCCTATCTCACCGCTCTGCCGGGCACTCCTGCCCCCTTTGATGACGCCGTGACCACCATGAAATTGCCGCCCCTTTACACCACCTCGGGCCAGTTGATGTTTCCCAACGACTGCACGAGCGACGTCGAGCCCAACACGGAGATTGACGTGCCCCGCTTCCAGGCTGATCTCTCCGCGCTCATACCGGGCCACCAGCCGCAACCGCTCCTCGCCTATGGAATGGCCCCGGATTTTCGCAACGGGTACATCGGCAACTATACGGCGGGGATTGACCACACGTTCAAGGATGTGGTTTTCAGCGCCGCCTATGTGGCTACCGTGGGTGTGCATCTGGCGAGCGCCATCAGCCCGAACAGTTATGCCGGCGCCTCGCCGCAGTTCGCGCGCTTCACCCAGTTCAATTCCTCCGGCCAGATTACGGGCGGGTACGGTCCGGAGTACCTCATCGCGACGCCATCCCACTCGACCTATCACTCCCTGCAGGTTTCCGCATCCAAGAACTCTCCGCGCCTGGGACTGGGTTTTCAATCCAACTACACCTTCAGCAAAGCGCTCGACAATACCAGTGCCGTCGTGGAGGGTAACGTGGCGTCTTTAGCAACCGTTATCCAGCCCTTTTATCAGGACCCGTGGAATCCCGGTGCTGACAAAGGACCCTCAACCTTTGACATCACGCAGGCATTTACGACGAGCGCCATCCAGGTGCTGCCTTTCGACCGGGTGGGCTTTCTCCGCCCCCTGGGAGGAAAGCTCACCTCCGGCTGGCAATTACTGAACATCACCACAATCAACAGCGGCTCGCCGTTTTCGGTTTATTCCGGGATTCAGCAGACCGGCGTGGGCTCCGCGGGCGCTGACCGGCCCGATCAGATCGCGACTCCGGATTTCTCCACCCACCGCACGGTTCGTGAGGACTACTTCGGCCGGGGCGTGAACAACACCTCCTTCTTTCACATCCCCATTGACATTCCTGGCGGCACTGGGCCCAACCAGGGCCGCTTCGGAACCTTGGGACGAAACACCTTCCGTGGCCCGGGCTTTTACAATCTCGACATGGCTTTGATCAAAGACCTCACCATGGGCAGCCGTGCGCGTTCGGAGCCCACGACCCTTGAGTTCCGCGCCGAGTTCTTCAACGCCTTCAACCTGGTGAACTTCGCACTGCCAGTGAACATCTTGCGCGGTTCGGGCTTCGGGGTCATCAATCATACCGCTGGCACTTCTCGCCAAATTCAGTTCTCGCTGAAATTGATCTTCTGATTCTTCACCAAAGTCGCGTGCGGCCGAGGCTGCTCCGGAACCAGGGACCCAGATGTGATCCTGGCAAGGCACAGGCAGAGGGATCAGCCAGCAGCTTGGCCCGTCTCATCGGGTTTTCGTAAATGCACGAAATGCGCGAGCGCCTTCTGCAACAGGGGTTCGTGCGGGTAGCCATGGCCGAGGTGCTGGCGAAAACCCTCCGCATAGGCAAACCCACATTCGCGTCCAAAACCTGCCGTCCAGACCGTCATACTATCCAAATACTCGTCAACCCCGTGATGGGAACGAAGCCATTCCCGTTGCGAGGTGTGGCGGGCGAGCATCTCTCGTTTGTTGGGAAGCTGTTTGCTGATGTCCACATAGAAATGGGGATAGATCCTCTGTCCCAGAGGGTCCATCCCCTCCAGCGCATCCGCATAATAAAGGACGGGTGTGGAGCGGCCGACCTTGGCGGGTGGGTCCTGCCGGCTTTCGTAGTTCGGCATGGCCATGGCGAAAGCCGCTCCACGGGCCAGGCGCGAGGCCTCCTCGTGGTCCAGCATGTAATCAACCGGCGAGTGAGTGATTACGACGTCGGGGTCAAATCGGCGCATCGAGTCAACGACTCGGCGCAGGTTTTCGGCGTTGGTAAACACCTCAACATCCATCAAGCCGACGCAGGCATACGTAGCGCCCAGAAACCCCGCCGCTGCTTGTGCCTCGGCATAGCGAATCCGTGCGATCTCTGGCGGCGAAGTGGTGACCGAGCCACAATCCCCTGCTGTCATCGTGAGTATCCCTAACTCCCAGCCCAGGGCTTTCAGATGAAAGAGAGTTCCCCCGACGAGGATCTCGGCGTCATCGGGGTGAGCCATAACCGCCAGCAGGCGAGGAACTCGCGGGTCTGAGGGCATCAATTGGCCTCCGCAACCAAAGGCCCGGCCAACGCCTTGGTAAAGTAAAGGACACCGGGCCGCGTCGGCATCCAAGTGGAAGGAACATGGCGAGTGGCCGGGTGCCGCAGCGTAACCCATAACGAGAGGCCTTGCCATTGCATGCCGCGACCGAGTTCGCCATCGGCGCCGCCAATTGCATAGTCGGCTTGAGTGAAGAAAGCGGGCCCGATGGTGTTAGCGCGTGCTGGCACTAGCGTAGTCCGGCTCTTGAAACTGGTAATGGCATTCTGCTCAATCGTCAGCGGGTGCAGCTTGGCCCCTAAACGATGAGTTTGCTTTCGCCATTCCTCGTCATTAGCGAATTCTGCGCCAAAGTGAGGTTCCCAAAAGGCGATATGGCAGGCGCGCCCGATGCCATAAACCACCACGAGCTTCGCTCCTCCCTTGCGCAAAGAGGTGATCCGGTCCGGGTACTCAGGCAGCAGTTGCTTGGTGGCAAAAAAGCGCTGGCCGGGCGGCACCGTAAGTTCCTTGAGTGGGCCGTAGAAAGCCGTTTGCATGGCATATTGGAATGCCCCTCGGTCGTCGCTGGCAAGCGTATTTCCGTCGCCGTCGCTCCACTCGTCCATGTTGAAACCGTGGACGTGGTCGCAAGGAACGTTCCAGTCATGCAAGAAATAGACTGTCCAGCGGTACATGCCCATGGGGCCGACGGGCAAGATCAGGGCCAGCTTACGGCCGGCTTCATGGCAGCGCCGAATCTCCATGGCCAGCTCGTGGCCCAACATCACATCAAAATCCGCCACGTCATTGGCCATGCGAATGGAGAAGTCCTTGTGCCATTTGGGCTGCCGATCGAAGATGGCGTTGGGATCGTCGGCCACACAAGCATCCCACTGCGCCAAGTCCCAAGCGGCCGGAAAAAATGATTCGAGCAACGAGCCTTTCAAGGTGGTCAGAAGATTGATCACAGTTAGCCTCCCGATGATATATGTTTCGTTCAAAGCCGTAGCTATTGTTAGTTGCGGGGCAATATGCCTCAGATTTGACTGGATGCGCTAACTTCAGCGAGCCCAACGCGTGGAAGATGTGTTGTGGCTTCTTGTGCGCGACTAGACATAGCAACATTTTGCGGTGCAAACATAACACATTCTGGAACCGAAATTCCATATCAGGCTCCCGTCACCAGCGATTCCATTCGTGTGCGCTCAGCGCAATTCCGGGTAAGCCGCCGCGATGCCTTCGCCCTCGCGGCGCAAGCCCAGCCTTAACCGGCCTGCCGCTCCGAGCGCCGCGTAACCGGCTTGCGCATATCCATACTCGCTTTGCACTTCGCGCAGGAATGCTTTATTCCCCAGCGGCGATCGCAGGTTTACCAACTCCACGGGACGCGGCGCAAGGGATGCTACCAGATCCGGAAGATCGTATTTTCCCAATACCCCGGGTATTACCCATTCGAAAATCTGCCGGTGAATCGGGGTGCGCGCGATGGAAGCGTAGGAGAGCAGGCCGTCTTCGCTCACCACGCCCGCAATCCGCGAGTCCATCGCCGCGGCATGCAACAGGTCCACGGCGGCAAAGCCTTTTCCGAAGCTCAGGCATTCACCCCCGTAGAGCAGGCCTTTTTCGCGCAGCAAATCGACGCCGCGCAGAATGTCGTCCATGCGCAAGCCCACGAGCGGTTTGCCGACCATCAGCGCCACCCACGTGACCCTCTCCTGCCCGAACCAGGAGTCGGAGTAACTGGACCACTGCGAAGCCGTCTCGCCTATGCCGGAGGGATCCACCACCAGTACCGTGTAACCGAGTTGCGCCAGTTGCTCGACATCGCCACCAGGAGCCGACGCGGCGTCCTTGCCGCGTCCGTCCACATAGATTATCGTCTTCCGTCGCGCCTGGTACGAGTTTGGTTCCGCGAGCAGAGCCGTGACCGTCCGATCTAGTCCTGTCTGGTACGAAAGGTGTGTGAGGTGGTACCCTCTCCGCTCCGTTTCATCCAGGACCTTCGCCTGCAGCGGCCCCTGCGACGCCTCATAACGCGTCAGTCGCGCGATCTCCTCATGCAATCTGGCCTGGAGCCCATTCAACTCCGCCTTCCCGGCAAGGGCGGGGCGGGAAGGAGCGAGCTTCGAAAGCCGTCGCATGTTCAGCGTGCTTACGGTTTCCCCGCCCAATGAAGTGGAGACCTGTCCGGTGGGTGTGCAGAGCATGTCTTGTTCATATTCCGTTTGAAACGTCGGTTCTGGAGAAATCTCGACGTTCTGCCCCTTCAACCACCGGTTCATCCAGGCATAGATTGCTTCCCGCTGCTGTTGGGTGGTGCCGTGGGGGCCGGAATCGTAAGACGTCGAAATCTTCTCTTCCGCGCCCAAGAGAGAGTAAATGCGTCGGCTCTCCAAGAATGCCTTGCGCGATCCCGCGATAGGGAAGAAGTCCTCGGTTGTGGAGCAGATGAGATACGGCTTGGGCGCAAACGCCTCCACCAGGTCGGCGTGGTTTAGCCCGTTTTTGAACTGATCGGGGAACTGCTGCTCGGCATCCTGGGGACCTGTTCCCAAAAGCTGGTCCTCCCAGTCGGTAATATAGCAAGATGGGGCGGCAGCCTGCAGCCGATCATCCAGCGCCGCCAGATAGGCGGTGAGAGTGCCGCCGCCTGAGCAACCTGAAATGCCGACACGCTTCGGATCAACATAGGGGAGCGACTGGAGCACGTCGATGCCGCGCATGCCATCCCAAATCATATACCTGGCGATGCTCTCCCCGCCCAGCAAGTTTTGAATGCCTGCCATTTCATGCTCCTCTGTGGTGCTGCCTACCTTGGAATCGCCCAGCGCCGCATCATAATAAATCCGGCGCTCTCCCTGTCCCAAGGGGTCGTAAGTGAGTACGACGAAGCCATTCTTCACCAGCCCCAGACCGAGGTTCTGATAGAAGGCTCTCGCTTTGGCGGCCATGCTGTGGCCTACAGGTTGAAGGACCGCCGGATACGGGGGATCTCCTGTCTGCGGCACGTAGAGATTCGCCGTGACATAAAAGTTCGGCAGGCTCTGATAGATGATTTTTTCGATGCGGTAATCTCCCCGATCGATCGTGCCCATCTTCTGCACCTTCAGAGCAGACCGCTCTTCCGGCAATCCACCCATCATTATCAAGAGCAAGTGGCGCACCTCAGCCTTCCGCTTCTCAAACTGCTCGCGAGTCCGGATTTCGGATACCAGTTCCTCTCTCGATGAGAGTTGCTGCAAAGCGATTCGCTCCAAAGAGGACCGCAGCATTCCGGCGGGCGCGGGCCCCTGAGGAAGGGCACGTGCGCAGAGGAGAATTATCGCCAGACCCAGCCGTGCCAGAAGTTTTGATTTTGTCATTCGTTTTCACCTCACCTAAAACGAAGTTCCCCTGACAATTGGCCCCAAATTCTGGGTCAGGCCCGTTATTAGGCATGATTTTAGAAAAAATGCAAGTTGCAATGTTTCCGTCTAAATGGGTCACCAGCGGCCCCGGGGGGCAGGTAAGACCTCCGCGCGAGATGTCAAAACATACCCTAGTACTACTGTGTTATAAAACGTGATACACTCATTTCATGAGCGCCAACTTTATGGCGCCAGGCGCACAACAGAAACGCCTTGCGGCCTATCTCGACGGCCTGGCGCAAGCCGCAGGGCATGCTGATCGGGCGGAACCGCTCAAGGCTTATTGCACGGGCTTGTTGCTTCCCGGGGAGCGCAAGAGTGTGGAACCAATGGCGGCTCGTCTGGCTCCCGCCAACGTGCGACGGACCCACCAATGGCTGCACCACGTGGTGGCGGACGCGCCCTGGAGCGACGAGGCGGTGCTGCGGCAGGCTCGGAAATACGCCGTGGCCGCGATGACGGAGAAGGAGCCGGTAGCGGCTTGGGTGGTGGACGATACGGGGTTCGTGAAGAAAGGCACGCACTCGGTGGGCGTGGCGCGACAGGATTGCGGGCAGGTGGGTAAGCAGGAGAACTGCCGGGTGGCGGTGAGTTTGTCGGTGACGACGCAGACGGCCAGTCTGCCGGTGGCCTGGCGGCTGTATTTGCCGGAAAGCTGGGCGCAGGACCCCGGGCGGCGTGAGCAGGCGGGGGTGCCGGAGGAGATGAGCTTCGCGACCAAACCGGCCATCGCCTTGCAACAGATTCGCGGGGCGGTGGAAGAGGGAATCCCCACGGCGCCGGTGCTGGGCGATGCGGGGTATGGAAACGATACCCAGTTTCGCCAAGGCGTCACCGCACTGGGCTTGCTCTACGTTCTTGGCGTGAGCTCTTCGACCACGGTCTGGAAGGTGGGGGAAGGACCGTTGCCGAAAAAGGCCTGGAGTGGTCGAGGCCAGCCTCCCAAACGGCTGCGGCGGGATGCGAACCATCGGCCGGTTGCGGTCCTGACGCTGGCGCAAGGGTTGCCGGAAAGGGCGTGGAAGAGCATCACCTGGCGGCCTGGCACCAAGGGTCGGCTCCGTTCGCGGTTCGCCGCTGTGCGGGTCCGTCCGGCGCATCGGGATGAGAAGCGTACGGAACCTCGTCCCGAAGAGTGGCTGCTCATCGAGTGGCCGAAGGGAGAAGCCCAACCCACTCAGTATTGGCTGTCGACCTTGCCGGTGGAAACGAAAATCCCGGACCTGGTCCGCTTGGCCAAGCTCCGCTGGATCATCGAACGCGATTATGAAGAACTGAAACAAGAATTGGGTCTGGGGCATTTCGAGGGACGAGGTTGGCGCGGGTTTCATCATCATGCGACCTTATGCATCGCGGCGTATGGGTTCCTGGTGGTCGAGAGGAGCCGTTTTTCCCCCTCCGCCCGAGCCGGTCAACTGGGATTATCCTTGCCTCAAATCCCGCCGCATTTTCGGCCGCGGGGTGCTGCCCGTCCGCAGCGCGCGGCACCATCCGTGGTCAATCGCAACGTTGCGCATGATGATCGCGCAAATTCTGCTGCGCCGGCTTAAGGGTTGTCCCTACTGCGGGACCCCATTTTTATAACACAGTAGTATTAGGAGGTCTCCATGCGCAGGTTGGGAATGTTTCTGATCCTGTTCTGTCTTGTTCCCGTTGTACGCGCCCAGGAAATGAGTGGGCTGCTGGCAGATCTGACGAAACCCCACGATTATGTTTTGAAGCGGTCCGGGAGTTGGGACCGCACCGGGGGAAATGCCGACGAGCGCAGAATTGCCGCGGGCGAAACGCTGACGGTACTCGAGGATTCCGGTCCCGGCATCATCACGCACGTGTGGTTTACGATCGCCAGCGGGGAAGAATTCCACCTGAAAAAACTGGTGCTGCGCATGTATTGGGATAGCGAAGCAACTCCCAGCGTGGAAGCGCCGATTGGCGACTTCTTCGGCTTGGGCCTCGGCGAGTATTTCACCTACCAATCTCTCCCCCTGGCCGTCGGTTCCGTGAAAGCTTTGAACTCCTTCTTCCCCATGCCCTTCCAGCAAAAGGCCAGGATCACGGTGACCAACGAAGGGAAGGAGCAGGTGGACGCGTGCTACTTCAACATTGAGTATCGTGTGTACTCGAAACCCTTGCCTGCCGACACGCTCTATTTTCACGCGCAGTATCGGCAAGCCACGCCGAACCATGGCTGGACAAACCAGTGGCACAGCAATGGCGATCCCCAAGTGGATCGAAAACCCAACCTGGACGGTGAGGGCAACTATGTTTGGCTCGAGGCCACGGGGCGTGGGCACTTTGTGGGCGTAACCATGTCGGTCTTACAGAACCAGGATGAATGGTGGGGCGAAGGGGACGACATGTTTTTCATCGATGGTGAAAAGATCCCCAGCGTCGAGGGGACAGGTTCGGAAGATTACTTCATGGGGGCTTGGGATTTTGGCGGCAAGCCTTTCGCTTATGGACTATTCGGGGCACCAGTGGTGGGTAGTGAAGTGGCGGGCGGCCATTCGTCGGTCTATCGCTTCCATCTGGATTCGCCAATTCCCTTTACCAGATCGATTCGAGCCACGATCGAGCACGGGCACGCCAATCACCGCTCGGATAACTATTTCTCGGTTGCCTATTGGTACCAAACGGAGCCGCACGCTCCCTTTCCCGTGTTGCCAACCGTGGATGAGCGAATTCCTAGGATTTATCCCGTGGGTGGACCGGGGAACGCCGGCAAGTGAGGGGATCGAGCCATTTGGTGATTTAGCGATTTGTGATTTGTGATTTGCGAATTATCGAAGTCAGATTTCTTGTCACTCATCACTGCTCGTGCCATCGCGTAATTGAGCGGCGGAGAGCTACTTGCGATCCTTAATCCGGTAGACAAACTTAAGTCCAGACCAGGTTTCGTCTACCGCGCAAACCTTTACATCCACCAATCCATTTTGCAGGCCGATTTCGCGGATGATGTTTTCACTGAGGTCCGTCGCGACTCCCGAGGATCCCTTGGGCCAGGAAATCCATAGCATCCCATTTTGCGCCAGGCACGACTTGAGCGCCCGGAACCTGTGCTCAAGCTCGCGGCGCGACGTAGTAAAGAAATGAAGAAAGTCCACTTCCCCTTGCAGTTTCGCACCGAGGTTGACTTGGGGCGGCAGCTTTCCCAGAGTCGCAGTGTAATCAGGCGGCGCGCCCAGAACGGTCACGCGATAACCTTCCTTAATCCCGAGCTTTTCAACCAGGGACCGCTTGGAGTAGCCTGCCATGGAATCTCATTATAGGACTTTGCGCCTGCAAGGAGCTATCTTAACCAAAAGCTACCCTTCACCCCCTTTCTAATGGCATGGAGCGCCCTCCCGCGCCAGCGCCTGGACTCTCTTGACGATTCAGGGAATCCCCGTCACTATATTAAAGTAGCTCATGTGGGCCTGTAGCTCAGCTGGGAGAGCACATGGTTTGCAACCATGGGGTCGGGAGTTCGATCCTCCCCAGGTCCACCATGCAACTCATTAAGCAGCAACGGCTTGCGCCGACGGTCCAATTCTCAAAGTGGGGTCCATCACCGGGGTTTGGGGTCCAAACGGCAATTGAGGTTCCGTTTCGACCGGTCTTTTTGCGAGTAAACCCACTTTTTTGGTGACTTGCTGCCGGTAGGATTCTTGAAAATGTGAGTACCTTGCCGTTGTTCTCAGGTTCGTGTGTCCAATCCAATTCTTGATGAGATCACCCGGCACACCGTTTGCCTGCAAGACTGAAACGCGGCCATGCCGGAACGAGTGCAACCCGCCCGTGGGCAACTTGAGTTTTTCCAGAATAGAGTACAACATCCGCCGTGCGTTACTGCCTCCGAGCGGTGTGCCCTTGCTGGTTTGAAATACGCGCCCGGTCGTTCTCCCGGCAAGATGCTCTGTGAGCATCTTAACCAGTTCGGGCGTGATGTCTACCACCCGATAGCCCTTCCGAGTTTTGGTGGTAACTTCAATTCCATTCCAGACAGAACGGCGGACCCGGACGGTACCACCGGTCAGGTCCAGGTCTTCGACGTGAAGCCCGGAAGCCTCACCGAACCGTAACCCGGTTTCCGCAAGCAGGGCGAACAACGGTTTCCACTGCCCCGTAGCGGTGGTCACAATTTTGAGCATTTCTTCTTCGGTGAAAAACCGCTGTTCCAACCAAGGGACTTCCGGTGACGTGAGGTTCCAATCCTGCCACACCTTTTTCCCCAAGATCAGCTTGAGTACCCCGATGATGTTGTGAATTGACTTGGGGGCCAGCGTCCGCACGGTCCCATTCGGACTCTTGTACTGACTCCGAGCAAGATGCGTAATAAACTCTTGCGCTTCCTGTTCACCGATGGTGTCTAACGCCCTGTGCCCGAAATACGGCAATAGGTATTTGCGCAAGTGGTTCCCTTGGTTTTCCTGCGTACTGGGTTTGAGGAGCACGAGCTTGTTATCTTTCCACCACGCGGCTTGCTGTCCAAAAGTTCTTGCCGGTTTTACTGCTTTGACAAAGTTCACTTCTGAGTTGATGCCTGCTTGTTCCAAATGCACCAGTAATTTTCGTTTTGCCTGACTCTTGGTGAGATCACTGACGGGGCCAAGCAGCACCGCTTTCCGTGTCCGCTTCTCCTGACCGGGCACGTCCGCGTACCACCGGCCCCACCACACCCCTCTTTTCTTCGTGACGTATCCTGATTGTCCACTGCGTCGAGCCATACACTTGCCTCTTTTCCGACTCGACGTTGCCGGAATGAGTGTAACACAAGACGCGGGTGCGGGGCACAAAGGTACGCCCGTACCGGTGGTTGGCCCCGCACATCGTGTTGTGGTCCCTTCTAGGCTCATGTCAGAACACACTGACCATTAATCCAAGTCCACATCGGTGTTGGGCATCACGAACGTTGCCGGAAGGGTGGGCGGTGCTTCCTTCAAATGCCCGTAGAGTCGGGCCGCGCGGTCATTCCCCATCCGCAATCTCCCCGTAAAACTTTCCAGCGAAATGCCGGGTTCGTTCGCCAGGAGAGAGCTTGCCTCATCGAAGCGTGGGTCATCCTCTACGTTCACGACGGCGGAAGACTCCACGGGATTGGCCGGAGGTTCGGCGGCTCCCATCGCGGGAAGCGCGGCAAATAAATCATCTTGCGTTGCCGCTTTCTTGGCCCGCCGTTTGGCCTTCGGCGGGTGGGTGTTGACCGCTACCACGGTGGGATGGCGGTCTGATTCGAGAAATTCCAGAAACTCGTCAATTTCCACATGGATTCTTTCCGTCTTCTTTTGCAGCTTGGTAGCGTCAATGACCGCGAGAAACCGGTCATCATTCCCCAGTTCAACCCGGATACGGTCTAACCTTTCCAGGTACTCAAACACTGTCTGCAATTTCTTGGTGAGACTCTCGGTGGTTTTCTTGGCTTCTTTGAGGAGGCCCGCTGGTCGGGGTTTGGAAGGGGAAATACTCTCCCCCGGTGGTAGGTCAATCAAAGGGTCGTGGATGCCAACTGTAGAAGGTTCGCCCGGTGCGGGAAGTGCGACTTTTTCCGCCATTGACTGTTGGGCCGCCGCTTGGATTGCTGATTCCACGGCATCCGACGCGGCCACTTTTTCGGCTATTTTCTCGGCAACTTGTTCTGCCACGGCCAATTGGGTTGCCGGTGCCAAGGGTGCCCCTTCCTTGGCTGCCGTCTTCACTTCCTGCGAAAATTTCTTGGCGGCTTTCAGGGTCGAACACTTTTTGATGGCTTCCCACGCTACTTTACCCTTATCAATCGCGTTAATCAGGGACAGCGAGGCTTGCACCCGCTCACGGGGCCATTCCAGATAATTCACCATCCACGCTTCTAAGTTGAAATCAGTAGCGAGTTTTTCCGCGTCGGTAATCATGGTTTTGGCGTGACGGACACATTCCACACAGAAGGCGGGCGGGAACTGGCAGTAATCGCCATTTTCACGGGCCATCATTTTGAGCATGACCATATCCGTTAAATTTTCATCACAGATGACCTTGACGAGCCGGTCCGTACCTAATTCCTTGCTTACCGCTGCCACGCGGTGGTGTCCGAATGCTAACTGGTAACGTCCGGGCCGGTCCGGGTGCGGACGCACGATGACGTTCTCCCAAAAACCGGTTGACGCAACCGACTTCCGAAGGTCCGCCACGCGTCCCCCGTCGAGGGGGTTGTTTTCCAAATCCCGATACGGATTCGGGTCTAAACTGTCGAGCCGCACTTCGATTAGCTTTCTCATGGTTGTTTCCTCCATTAATTTTGAAAAAACTTCGTCATACAAAAATAGTGTCCAGCGCCACAATCCACATCATTTTGGGGAGTGCTACGCACCGGACCCAGACTTCGGTTGTTTTCCAATTTGTAGCGCTGGCTCGTGCGCAAACACGGTAGCCGCTTGGTCAATCGCGAGTGCAGCGGTGGGGGATAGATAGCCGAGTTGTATCCCCTCTTCGATGTGCTTGGATAAGTGGTCAAGCCATTCTTGATGGTTCATATTGCCTCCTTTGGGCCGGTCCGTTCGTGCCAGCCATACCCGTTATGTACTACCGTTGACACGGCATTTTCGAAAGACTCCGATAACTATTTGAATTGAATTGAGTTATTCGCACGATTTTGTCACAACAATTTGTCGGTGGGGATGAACTGGCGGAAATACGCCAGTGCGTGAGAGGACAGATTGTTAAATCAGTCTTTTTGTCGCGCGGTCTTCCCATCGAATGCTAAGGGGAAATAGGTAGACATTCTACACCTTAGTGGTAACTAACTGAAAAAGCACCGAATAGAGTTTAGTCGGTGGCTTCCTCTACCGAAAGCGTGGACAATTCTTGTTTGATTAACCAACGCGCCCACGTCGCCAATTCACCGGGTTGCAGCCGGTGGGGCCGGGGTGCGGTGCGGAGTCGGGGCCGCAATCGGGCCGGGCGGAACCGGGCGGGTGACGTGGTAGTATCTTGGATAGGTTCGGAATCACGACTCAGGTCTTCCATGGTCTTACCCTCCTTTTCAGGAGTTGCTCTTACGGGTCGTACCATCACTCACTTTAGAAACTGTGGGGCAAACTTATCGATTCAAGCCAAAGTGCGGATTGCCATTCGCATTCTTGTTCACGCGTTGCCGCGTCCCCGCACCAAAACGGGGCATCCGTGATTGCAACACGTCCATGACTTTCTGCAAATCCTTGCCGGTCACACCGCGCTGAAGTGAAGTAGACAACCGGCTCGGGAAGTTGACCCCTTCACCGGGAGAGGATAAATCTTGCTCACCCCGGTCCGGCTGCGTGCTTAAGTTGGGGTTGGTGTAACCAATCGTGATTCCGGCCCGGTCCGCAATGCTCTGGATGGCTTTGTGAACGGTGGTGTGCAGCATTTCGTGGGCCGTCTTGTGAACATCGTGCGTGCTCTTGTGCAAGTTACAGGCTTTCGCCATTTGGCCCAAATGCCCGGTAATGGTCGAATCACCGGGGGCCGCTTGCGCAATCCCCTTGCCGCAGCGACTCAGTGTTTCGTGCAGGGCCGCGTGGGCTTTCGCGAATTGCTCGTAGGCTTGGGCGTGTTCGGCCAGGGCCTTGTGGATTTCGTGTAGCTGTTGTCTCATCGTATTAACTCCTTTAGGATAAACTGTTATTAAATCAACCCGCGTTCCCGCACAAAACGAGTATTCGGATTCTCACGGGGTTGGGTGCGCCCTTGCCGGGCAATTCCCGTGCCCATAGATTCGGGCGGGCGGTAAGTGCCGGGGTAGCTGCTGGCCGACGGCGCACGACCGGAGCGATTCACATTCGCGTAGGGGCCTTCGATAATCACGTCCGCACGGCGCTGTCTTTCCCGTGCGGTGCGGTACGCGAGTAAGTCCGCCGTGCGGTGGGCCGGTCTACTCGTATTGTGTGCAACCGCTGTCTTAGTCACTTGCCGCGCCACTTCGGCTAAGAGGAGGTGGGCCAAGTCGCGTTTTTTCCATTTTTCCAGAGTGGGCCGGGCAAAGTGCCGTTGTACCCGCGTGCGGTCGGCCTTGATGACGAGGAAAGTGCATTCTTTGTTGGAGGGTGTGTCTACCAA
>Ga0208034_1000716_pt1 | contig 24262 bp, 20 predicted proteins | sample June2015DPH_8_10_FD_184699 | JGI IMG/M metagenome (GOLD analysis project Ga0208034, IMG submission 184699) | Peatland microbial communities from SPRUCE experiment site at the Marcell Experimental Forest, Minnesota, USA - June2015DPH_8_100... | ecosystem: Environmental > Terrestrial > Soil >...
TTCGAGATTACATCCACGTCACCGATCTCGCCGAGGGGCACGCGATGGCCGTCGAATTCCTTCAACGCCAGAGCGGCGATGATTTTGCCGCACTGAACCTTGGAACCGGCGGCGGCCATTCGGTTCACTAGGTTGTGAGTACGGTTGAGAAAGTCACGGGCCGTTCAGTCCCACTCCGCATAACAGCACGTCGGGCGGGAGACCCCCCGACCTTGGTGGCCGATCCTACACAAGCTAGGCAACTCCTCCGCTGGAGTGCAAATCGGTCTTTGGAGGAGATTGTTGCTTCAGCTTGGAAGTGGCTGAACAGCAGCAGAGGCAGCGGAGTAAGTTGCGGGAGATCCGGTCAGGAGGTGACCCTAGCGAAGGCGCAAAATAAGGACCACGGCGGATCCAGGCCCCTCCCTTAATCGCAACACGAAGGCCTGGGTATAGTTGCCCTTGAAGCTTAGTTGGCCGGACTGCCTTGCTTGCTTTCGGAAGCTGTACCTCTACAAGCAGATATGTTTCCAGAGTTGGTTACGCGCCTGAGTTTGGCTGCACGTCCAACGGAATGGGCTAACGAATTGTTAGAGCTGCGCAAGAAGGTCGGGTCAATTACCCGTGAGAAATATATGAGGGACCGATCCAGGCACTCCATCGAGTCTTCGGTTGATTTGCTAGCGAACGACTACGGGACCCGCCCTGTTTCCGATGTCGTTCCGCCGCTTATGTAGTTCGCTCTTGTTTATTCAGACGCTCACATGAGTACCGCTGTGCAGAATCGTTTCGCGTTTGCTGGCGATCTGCCTCGGCAGGATCTCCTTCGAGTTCGGATTCTATTCTGGCTAATCCGCTTCGAGATGGAATCAATATCATTCTGGCAGCGTGTCTGTCACTGTTGGTTATCTCTGCGTGTGTACTGCTTAGCCCCGACCCGGCGGAGTTGGTTTTATCGGTTCCCACCTTTCTGACTATCTTTTAAGCGCGGGCATCACGTCGTAACTATCGACGACCTCTCAACCGGCAGTATCGAGAACATTCGAGGTGCGAAAAAGAGCTCCTGGTTTGAATATCACTTAGACACCATCTTCAACCGCCAGCTACTGGCCGCTGCGGTGGGCGTGCGGAATATCGTTGAGTCGCCGGTCCGTACCATCGAAACTAATGTGCGCGGGTCGGAGTTGGTTTTGGAGTCAGCCGCCAAGAACGGCAGGCGGATCCAGATTACTTCGACCTCGGAGGTGTACGGCAAGGCAGCCAAGATTCCATTCTGCGAGGAGGACGACCTGGTGCTGGAGCCTACCTCGAAAGCCCGTTGGAGTTATGCCTGCTCGAAGATGATTGATGAGTTCCTGGCCCTTGCCTACTACCGCGACAATAAGCTGCCAGTCACGATTGTCTGGCTGTTTAATACCGTGGGTCCACGCCAGACGGGCCGGTATGGAATGGTGCCGCCCAGCTTTGTGCAGCAGGCGCTTGCAGGGGCTCCGGTCACAGTATTCGGTTCCGGCGAGCAGTCCCGGTGTTTCAGCCATGTCGCGGACATTATTAAGGGACTGGTCCAGTGTGCGCTTACGGAGTCCACTGCCGGACAGGTATTCAACCTGGGCAGCGTGGAGGAGGTCACGATGAATGCGCTGGCGGAGAAAGTCATTGCCGCGACAGGATCCACTTCCACCATCAGGCATATCTCCTATGAAGACGCTTACGGCCCAGGCTTCGAGGACATGGGCCGTCGCGTTCCAGACATATCCAGGGCGAAGGAATCCTTTGGGTACACACCGACGCACTCTCTATCGGACATTGTGATGAGCGTGGTTGACTACTACCGTGAGAAAACAACATTGTCCACGCCGGCAGCAACCTCCAGGCAGACCCTCCCCATGGCCGGTGACCTATTCCCAGCAGCACACCTCACTTCGCCGGGAGCGTAATTTATTGTTGGCGGTTTGTTGAACAAGAAGCCATGAGTACCATCGTCCAGAACCCTCCATATTTGCGGAACCCTTTCGCCCCGAGAGGGAACCGAATAGCCACAACTGCGTGCCTGGTAGATCCCGCGCGGGACCCTACAAATGTGTTGGTGGCGATTTGTCTATCGGTTCTGATCATTGTTGGCATGGTCGCCATGCGCGACGACATGCTCCATTGGTTCCTTCTGCCGGTGTTCCTGTGCGGTGCTCTCATTGGTCCCGACATGGTTGGCTGGCTCCGGGGCAAGATCGATATCTTCGATCCGGTGGGAATCCTGGGAGCCTACGGTTACTACTTTTTTTTCGTTGCGCCGCTGCTCACGGTGATGTGGGACTACCATACCGCGGGCCTGGTAAAGCCGGACGACTGGCTCGACTGGGTGGGCTGGATGTCGGTGCTGAATGTGTTTGGCTTGTTAGTATATTTGGTGGCACGGAGCCTGCTCAAGCCACACCCCCCGCAAACTGTCTGGCATGTCAACCGGCCGGCGTTTCTGGGTGCAATTTCAGTTGCTCTTCCGCTGACACTTGTTTTTCAGATTTATATATTCTCTCGGTTTGGTGGTGTACTAGGCTTCATCTCTACGTTCTCGGAAAACCGGGGGGACACCGACATCTTTGCCGGCATGGGATGGCAATTTCTCATCGGTGAACTTTTTCCCATTTTCCTGGTGATTGCCATATTGGTGTGGAAGCGCGACGTCCTGCGGCAAAGGTCGTCGTGGTTCTTGGCAGCACTGGTATGCGCATTCTTTTTCTTGAAGCTGTTGTGCGGCGGCCTCCGCGGCTCTCGTTCATTCACGGTGTGGGGCATGTTTTGGGTGGTCGGGGCGATTCATTTCTGGGTGCGGCGGATTCCGCGGAAGGGCATTGCGATCGGCCTGCTGCTGCTGATTGTCTTCATGTACTACTACGGTTTTTATAAGGAACGCGGCTCGCACGCATTTGACGCCATTGACGATCCCAGCGAAATGCAGCAGATGGAAGAGGAGAATGCAAGAACCATGGACACAGTGCTACTGGGGGACATGGCTCGGACGGAGATTCAATCGTACTTGCTCTATCGCCTGAGGGAGGTCCAGGATTACGATTACGGTCTTGGCACGACCTACCTGGAAGCATTCGATCTCTTCATTCCGAAAGCAATCTGGCCCGACCGACCCGACGGCAAGGTCAGGAAAGGTACTGAGGCGCTGTACGGACGCGATATCTATAGTGCGCGCTTGTTCCGGGCTTCTCAGGTTTACGGTCTTGCAGGCGAGTGGATGCTTAACTTTGGTCCATTCTTAACGCCGGTGGTTTTCCTCATACTCGCCCTGGCTGTTTCACGACTACGAAACCTCATGCTTGCCGATGCAGGCGATCTGCGATGGCTGATTTTCCCTATGTTGGTAAATGGAGTGGTGGTGCTCTTGGTTGGAGACTTGGACAACTTACTCACATTTGGAGTTTTCGTCGTTTTGGGCCCATTCATGCTCCTTCAAGTCTCATCGCGACGTTCTGTTAGATGAAGCTCCTCGTTACGCTCGAAATGCGCTTCACGCGAACTCCTGACGGACAGGTCTGGACTCGAACCACCTACGGCCTGCCCTATTGGAGCAGGTATCTCAAGGTATTTGACGGGGTCAAAGTGGTTGCCAGGGCGGAACGAAAGGATGCAGTTGACGGCCAATATCGTCCGGTCTGCGGTCCTGGAGTGGAATTTGTGGAGGTGCCTTACTACCTGGGTCCTCTTCAGTATGTACAAGTGCGAAAGCGCGTACGTGAGGTGCTGCGGTCAGCACTACGCGATGCGGATGCGGTAATCTGCCGTGTCGCCTCGCGGCTTGCGATGGACTTGCTGCCTGTCTTGTGGGATACCGGCCGTCCTTACGGACTGGAGGTAGTGGCGGATCCTTACGACGTATTTGGGCCGGGCGCTATCCAGCATTCGCTTCGGCCGCTCTTCCGATATTTGTTCACACGCTCGCTGAAAGAGCAGTGTTTGCGGGCGGCGGCCATCAGCTACGTCACGGAGCGAGCTCTGCAACGGCGTTATCCTGCCAGGGAGAACGGATTCGTAGTAGCCGTCTCCGACGCGGAGTTGCAGGCCGTATCTTTCAGCGATGCGCCACGCGTATTTACAACCTACTACTCCAGCACCGACCTTTCGCTGGACGACTATGTTGCAGAGCCCAAGGAATATGTCCTCCCAGTCCGCCCAAGGTTGGTGTTCATCGGTTCCTTGGCGCAAGTATATAAGGGGCAAGATGTCTTGATCCGAGTGGTAGCGATCCTTAAGAGACGTCAGTTGCCAATGGAGTTACGGATCGTTGGCGGAGGACGGTGCCGGCCAGAGTTGGAGAGCCTGGCACACTCTTTGTCCCTGAGCAGTGTTGTGAGGTTCGTTGGTGAGTTGCCGGCGGGAGCGGCAGTCCGGGCCGAACTCGATAACGCTACCGTAATGGTGCTTCCGTCGCGGACCGAGGGACTCCCCAGAGTGATAGTGGAGGCCATGGCACGAGGGTTGCCTTGCATTGCAACCACCGTGGGAGGTATCCCTGAACTGCTGCATGGCGAGGATCTGGTGCCGCCCAATGACCCGCAAGCGCTGGCCGACAAGATTCAAGAGGTCATCTGCGATCCCTCTCGCCTTAGCCAAATGTCGGCGCGGAATCTTGAAAAGGCCCAGGAGTTCCGTCCCGACCGCCTGGAACAACGACGTACAGAGTTCTATCAGTTCGTGAAAACCGTTACCGCCGCATGGATGTCGCGCGGGGTGTCTGACGAGTGCCCCGCCTTCGTACCAGCCCGTTCCTAGCGTTCCCAGGCGGCAAACCCGAGCTATCGGTCAAGAGTTGCCAGCCGTCACCTGTCCTTCGATTTGGTGATCAATTTTGCGATCTCTCGGCAGAAACCAATGCTCCTCAAGCACCATGCCTAAAATCCTGATGGTCACGACCATCGGCCTAACAGCGAAAGCATTTCTGCTGCCCTATGCCTATCATTACCGGAGGCTGGGTTGCCAAGTGGATTTGCTGGCCTCTGACGCGCAAGGGGATCAGGAACTCGAAGCTGGGTTCGATCATGTTCATGAGATCGAGTGGCGCCGGACGCCATTGGCATGGCAGAACGTGACTGCGGGCTACAAGTTGTCCAAAATAGTTGCGAGTCAGGGCTACGACATCGTGCATGTTCATACCCCAGTTGCCGGGTTCGTTACACGGCTGGCCCTGCGCAGGCAACGAAAGGCCGGAAGGCCCCAGGTCATATATACGGCGCATGGCTTTCATTTCTTCAAGGGTGGCCGGCCGCTCAGGAATCTACTCTTCCGAACGATGGAGAGGCTGGCTGGATGCTGGACCGATCGCCTGATTGTCATGAATCGCGAGGATTTGGACGCTGCCGTGAAGTACAAAATCTTACGCCAAGGCGACGTGTGCTGCATGCCAGGAATCGGATTCGACCCCGAACAATACGACCCCGACTCCATACCGCAGCAACGAATTGACGCCATACGCGCACAATTTGGGCTTAGCAAGCATGAGACGCTGTTCTTGGTGGTCGCTGAACTTCAGGGTCGCAAGCGTCACACTGACCTGCTGCACGCTTTCTCAAGATTGCAGTCCACTACTGCGCAGCTTCTAATTGCTGGTACAGGTCCGCTTCTGGAGGACCTGAAGAAGTTGGCGACCCAACTCGGCATTGCTGATCGAGTACATTTCCTTGGCTTTCGGTCGGACGTGCCGGCGCTCATGAGAGCAGCGGATGCCCTGGTCCTTACATCCGACCAGGAAGGACTGCCTCGGTGTGTTATCGAAGCGCTCGCATTGAAAACGGTGGTCATTGGGACATCCGCACGCGGCACTCGAGATCTCTTGGAAAATGGTTCCGGAATATTGGTTCCGGTGGGTGACATCGCGGCCATCGCGGCAGCGATGCAAGCAGTTGCAGACAGGTCGCTGGACCTTGATTCACTGATTGCCAAGGGACGGGAGACAGTTCAGCAGTGCCGGGTGGAGGTTTCGTTCGGCTTGCACGATCAACTCTACCGGGACGTCCTTTTGCACGCCCAGGAGAGCGATAGTTCGTACGCGCGTCAGAGAGGCTGGCGGCTTGTGCTCAAGGGAGTGGCAGATCGGGTCTGCGCGGCGGCCGGTTTGATGATTCTAAGCCCATTGCTCCTGGGCATCAGCTTGCTCATCAGAGTCACAATGGGCGCACCGGTTCTGTTCCGTCAGGAGAGGCCTGGGGTCAAATGCAGACCATTTACGCTACTCAAGTTTCGCACGATGCGTAACCGAACAGATCAATCTGGCAAGCTCCTCCCTGACGGAGAGCGGCTTACCCGCCTGGGACGCCTGCTGAGGGCGACGAGCCTGGATGAGTTGCCGCAACTCTGGAACGTACTGCGCGGCGACTTAAGCCTGGTTGGCCCGCGTCCCCTGTTGATGGAATATCTGGAGCGCTACACCGCGGAACAGATGCGGCGGCAGGACGTACTGCCGGGAATCACCGGCTGGGCCCAGATCAATGGCCGAAACCAGCTAAGCTGGCCGAAGAAGTTCGACCTCGACTTGTGGTATGTCGATCATTGGAGTCTGAAGCTTGACTTTTACATCCTCTGCAAGACCTTGTGGCAGGTTGTGAAGCGGGACGGCATCTCGCAACCGGGCCACGCCACCATGCCGGAGTTCGGGGTGGACGAGAACCATCCACCGTAATTTCCTGACGCTACTATGTTGTCAAAAGCTGCAAAGAACCAATTGTTTGTTGCGCTGCTAACCGTAACCACCACGGTGGCTGGACTATGCTATCCAATCTCCGACGCTACCTACCACTGGCATGACTCTACTCACTATAGCCGTGTCATAGTCAATGCGCAGGAGGGCATCGAGACGCGACCGAGGCAGTGGTTCGCGCAAGACAAGCTCATAACCGACTACACCATCGCGAACGCTGATTTAGTTGGCCGCGACAAGGCCGTGCAGGAGTACACGGCAACGCGCGAGCTCCTTAGGTCATACGGTCTGGCGGTGGGAACCTACATCTCCGGTACGACCGTAATGCCGGAGTCGAGGGAGACCCACTGGCCGTGGAGTGTGGTTCCCTTGGAATGGATGGCCTCCTCCTCCCGGTACAACGGTCACTGGCCGGACATGGATTATCGCAAACTGATTGATGTCACCGATCCGGCCACCCGCCATAGCTTCCAGCAAGGCATTAAGCGCCTTTGGGAACAGACTCCGGCACCGGTTCGCTTCATTGACAATGCCGCCGTTCACCGCAGCGCCGGAAAGGGTCAGCCATGGAGCAGTTACTGTGCGAACATTGAAGAGATCCGCAAGATCGGGGAGTCTATAGGATCGCTTCAGATCTTCAACATACCAATGCACATTGGAGAACTGTCCGATGAGGAAGCTAGCCAACTGATAGCGGCGGTGGGGAAAGGCGGCATAATGTTGGAGATGCCATGGAACAAGGGCGTCCAGATTGATGCTGCTGCCACAGAGCGTGCCCGGGCGCGCTACCGGCAATTCCTTGACACGGGGATGGGAGTCATCTTGGTGTCTTCCGGAGGCGCTCCGTCAGAAGTACTGGTAAAGTGGGTTTCAACTTGGAGAAAGCCCACCGATCATCTGTACTTTGCCGGTGCATTTTGGAAGGAGCCCGATGCGAAGCTATATGGTCCAGGTGCTGCGCAGTAGTTCTTCAGTCGAGGCCAGGCGTCAGGTCTTAATGCTACTATCCTTGCGCCGTACCGCGTAGTCACTCCTGGATTGTTATGAGTTATGTTACCCTCATTCCGCTGCGAGCGCGCTCCGTTATTCGCGATTTGTTCGGACTGCGACTGAAGGCACATAGTCTATTTGTCGAGCAAGTGCGCGACAAACGTGGGCTGGAAATCGGCGGCCCTAGCGGGACGTTTTTTGATTCAGGTCTGGTTCCGTTGTACAAATACGTGAAGTCGCTGGATAACTGTGTGTTTTCCAGCAGCACTCTCTGGGAAGGAACGCGCGACGACCGCGGTCCGTTTGTGTTCGACGACCGCAAACCCGCGGGATGCAATTATGTGCTGGACGCCACAAGTCTTGACGGAATTGCGAGCGATGCCTATGACTTCGTTCTTTCCGCGCACAGCCTTGAACATGTGGCCAATCCCGTCAAGGCGTTACGAGAGTGGATGCGGGTTGTTAAATCGGGCGGCGTTTTGGTTCTGATTCTTCCTAATTATCGAAAGACTTTCGATCATCGCCGTAACCCGACACCAGTGGGTCACATGCTTGAGGACTTCGAGCGAGGCACCACTGAAGACGACACGACACACATTGAGGAAGTGCTAGCGCTGCACGATTTTTCGCGTGACCCCATGGGGGGCGACTATGCAGAGTTTCGCCAGCGCGTGCTGAACAATTCGCAACACCGGTACATGCACCAACACGTATTTGATAAAAACAACAGCCGCGAGCTTCTGGAAGCTGTGGGTATGAAGGTGTTATGCGTGGAACTGGCTGCGCCGTGGCATATCGTGTTCCTGGCGCACATGCCTTCTCGATCCTAAGTGAACACACAAAAAGACATGACAGCGGACATAAGCATTGTACTGGTGACCTACAATCGTGCCAGTTTCCTCCGTAAGACACTCGATAGCATCGTAAGGCAGACGTATCCCCATTTTGAGCTCCTGATTTGCGACGATTGTTCCACCGACGATACGGAGGCGGTGTGCCAGGAATATGTCGCTAAGGATCGACGCATCGTGTACTCCAGAAACCCCGGCAACCTGGGCATGCCGGGGAACCTCAATGCGGGGTTGCGCAATTGCCAGTACGAGTTCATTGCCGACCTTCACGATGGGGACATCTATGCGCCAACCCTGATCGAGAAATGGCGAGACGCCCTGATCAAACATCCCAGCGCAGGCTTTGTATTCAACCGATATCGGCATCTTGCGCCGGATGGAAGCTGCGCGTGGGTTACGCCTCCTTTTCCGGAATTGCTGTCCGGCACTGAGTTCCTCGATCTCTGTTTTGCCGATAACCGCGGATGTCCTGTCTGGGGCACTGTGATGGGGCGCCGATCGATCTACGAGCGTCTAGGATGGTTTGACGACCGTTACCGCTTCTGGGCCGACATCGACATGTGGTTCCGAATTGCCGAGCGGTGCGACGTTGCGCACGTGCCGGAGTTGCTAATTGACCTGCCGGCCCGCGAGAAAATGCCACGGCTGTTCGCCAAAGGGATCGGTGGCTCCCTGGTGGGCAATGCAACCGTATTCAGGATCTACTGGAAAGCGAAATGCCGGCACTTTCGCCGGCGTCCATTTGCCCTGGCCTTTCAGCTGGCGCATCAAACTGTCGGCTATTGGTCGTTACGCGTATTTCGTCGGCTTGCCCAGAGCTTGCATGCCACGTAGTTAGCGTCGTGCGCGCAGGGGTTCGTGATTGAGCTACAACCGGAGGCAGTCTCATTATCCTTGGACTAAAGATGGGGGCAGGTCACCTGCTGCTCGGTCAAACTATGGTCAAGCTTCAGACTCCAGTGATCGTTTTACGGTTCTTGGCAAGACCTTCTGGCAGGTGGTGAAGCGCGACGGCATTTCGCAGCCCGGCCACGCCACCATGCCGGAGTTCGGGGTGGATGAGAACCACTGTGAGGTGAAGGCCAGATGAAGAGAATAGCTGTCATAGGCGCGGGCGGATTTGCACGTGAAGTCGCATGGTTAATCCGCGACTTGAACCGCGTTACGCATCAGTTTGAGTTCCTCGGCTTCCTGGTTAGTGATATATCTCTCCTTCGTGAAACGGACAGCCGCGATGAAGTGCTCGGAGACTTTAACTGGCTCGATGGAAGCGATCGCGCAGATGCGCTCGCTTTTGGAATCGGCACGCCCCGAACCAAACTGAACCTTGCCGCAGAGCTGGAGTGTCGTTTTTCTCGTTTGGAATGGCCACCACTAATTCACCCAACGGTACAGTTTGACCGGGACAGTGCGAGATTCGAGCGGGGAGTCGTATTATGCGCTGGCAGCGTAGGTACCGTTAATTTGAAATTCCAAGAGTTCTCGATGGTCAATTTGCTGTGCACTATCGGCCACGAATCAGTGATCGGGAGGGGCGCAGTACTAAATCCGACGGTCAATATTTCAGGCGGAGTCACTATTGGCGAGGGAGTCCTAATCGGTACCGGAGCCCAAGTGCTCCAATATGTCAAGGTGGGTGAAAACGCGACTGTGGGAGCTGGTGCAGTCGTCAATAAGGACGTTGAACCCGGTGCTACCGTGGTCGGTATCCCCGCCAAGCAAATTAACAAGCAGCGTCCAGCCGAACCACCGGCCGCGGCGCCACAATCGATTCCTTAGCAGCCCTATCGTCTATTGGCAATCCGGATGTCTCCTATGTTTGCTAGTGCTGAACGTAAGTTGCATCAAAACGCCCAACCAGATGAGGCCGTGGCATACGGGGGAGCATTTGCGCCGTGGCCATATTTTGCCGAGGATGAGATCGAGGCTGCGGCTGCCGTTTTGCGCAGCGGTAAAGTGAATTACTGGACGGGTGAAGAGGGCAGGCTCTTCGAACGTGAGTTTGCCGAGGTCACGGGTTGCAAGTACGCTATCGCGCTCGCCAATGGAACTGTCGCTCTGGAAGGGGCGCTCAGAGCACTCGGAATCGGCCCGGGTGACGAAGTCATCACCACCAGCCGCACCTTCATAGCCTCCGCAAGCTGTGCGGTAGCGGTCGGTGCTCGGCCGGTGATCGCTGATGTCGATCGTGAAAGCCAGAACGTCACGGCGGATAGCATCCGGAAAGTGCTTTCCCCGCGCACAAAGGTCGTCGTTGCTGTCCATTTGGCGGGCTGGCCCTGCGAGATGGATCCGATCCTTGAATTGGCCGCTCAGCATGGTCTCAAAGTTGTGGAGGACTGCGCTCAGGCGCACGGGGCAACCTACAAGGGTCGGCCGGTAGGCTCCATGGGTGATGTCGCAGCGTTTTCATTCTGCCAGGACAAGATCATGACCACCGCCGGTGAAGGCGGAATGGTCACTACCAACTCGGATGATCTTTGGGAGAAGATGTGGGCCTACAAAGATCATGGCAAGAGTTACGACGCTGTGTACCGGAAACAGCATGCTCCCGGATACCGCTGGCTGCATGAATCGTTTGGCACCAACTGGCGAATGACCGAAGTGCAGTCGGCGATCGGGCGGGTGGTGCTCCGCAAGATCGGCCACTGGCTAAGCATCAGGCGCAAACATGCACAGAGGCTGAGCGACTGGTTTGCGCAATTGCCGGGTTTGCGCGTGACCCACCCGCCCCCGCACGTCGGCCATTCCTATTACAAATATTATGTTTTCGTGCGTCCGGAAGAGTTGCGACCTGGGTGGAGCCGCGATCGCATCGTCGAAGCCATAAACGCAGAAGGAGTGCCGTGTTTTACCGGCAGCTGCAGCGAGATTTACCTCGAAAAGGCATTTCCAGCAGACTGGCGGCCGAAGGATCCCCTACCGGTTGCGCACGAATTGGGCGAAACCAGTCTGATGTTCCTTGTGCATCCCACATTATCCGATGAAGCCATCCACGCAACTTGCGCGACAGTCAAGAATGTCATGAGAGTGGCGGCTCACCGCAAGACCCAGCCGAGGGTTTCCTAGAAGCTGTTCCTTTCTCACATCAGCTAGCAGTAACGGCTGAACAACACGCACCGCACGACTAATTGAAAAATAGGAATCTGGCCATGTTGCTACGACTGCGCTTCTGGCTTATCGTCGCTCTGAATATTCTCCTAATATCTGCCTCTGCTATAGCCGCTTGGTTGCTGCGTTTTGAGTTCACGCTGCCCCATCGTCGAGTTTTGTTTGCCGCTCTGCCCCTGCTTATCCTGATGCGGCTTGCGGCCATGGGTCGCTTTAACCTGCTTCATGGCTACTGGCGCTACACGGGCATCAGTGACATTACGGATATTGTTCAGGCCACTGCTCTGGGTTCGGTAGGTTTCCTGATTGCAGAACGATGGGTGCTGGGCATCAAGGCATTTCCCATCACCATATATTGCCTTGAGGCCCTTCTTACGGTGGCGGCCTTGTGTGGCGTGCGCCTGTTCTCCCGAATGTTGGTGCAGGTCATTGCAGGCAACTCCAGGATCCGGGCGAAAAAAACAGTCCTTATTGTTGGGGCTGGTGAAGCTGGCGACGGGTTGCTGAAAGAGCTCTCCCATAGCGGATACGCAGCGGTGGGCCTGGTTGATGATCATCCTGACAAAATTGGCGCGCGAATCCACGGTGTTCCGGTGATTGGCAAGGTCGATGATTTGCCGAAATTGGTCCCAATGCTCGCGGTCGATGAGGTGCTGATTGCCATCCCCTCCGCGACCGGCCGCCAGATGCGCCGCATTACGGGATTTTGTGAGCAGTCGGGGGCACGCTTTCGTACGATTCCCGGAATGGCTGACCTGGTGAACGGTACCGTCACCATCGAACAGCTTCGAGACGTCAACATCGAGGACTTGCTGGGACGGGAACCTATCCATCTGGATCTCGATCCCGTTCGCGAGCGACTGATGGACAAGGTTGTGTTGGTGACGGGTGCAGCTGGTTCGATCGGCTCCGAGCTTTGCGCGCAACTGGTTCATTACAAACCAAGAAAATTAGTATGCGTCGATCAGGACGAGAGTGCTTTGTTCTTCCTTGAACAGAAGATGAGTCATAGTGCCGTGCAGGTGAAATCGGAATATTGCGTAGCCGATGTGGCCGACCGCCAGCGCATGAGGGGCCTTATAGCGAATGCTGCGGTCGATTGTATCTTTCATGCGGCTGCCTACAAGCACGTACCGATGATGGAGACCAACACGAGCGAAGCAGTCCGCAACAACATTTTTGGATTAATGGCGCTGATTGACGTGGCTGAGCAGTGCGGATGCGGTGACTTTCTGACGATCTCATCAGATAAGGCGGTAAACCCCACAAACGTCATGGGTTGCACTAAACGGGTCTGCGAGCTAATCATGGCGACTAAACCTAATTCAAAGATGCGGCGAGTCTCCGTCCGGTTTGGCAATGTGTTGGGATCGCAGGGCAGCGTGATCCCAGTGTTGCAGGAACAGATCAGGAGGCAGCGTTTGGTTACCGTGACCCATCCCGATATCACCCGCTTCTTCATGACGATTCCTGAAGCCGTGTCGTTGGTGTTGCAGGCTTTCACGGTAGGTAAACATGGGGAGATTCTGGTCCTTGAAATGGGGCAACCGATGCGCATTGTGGATCTGGCTCGCACCTTGATTCGGTTCTGCGGTAAAACCGAGGATGACGTGGAGATCGTGTACACCGGCCTCCGCAAAGGTGAGAAACTGCATGAAGAACTATTTTATGCGAGCGAGAACGCATCGCGGACGGAATGCGACAAGGTCATGCGCACCTCGGGCAAGTTGATGAGTTGGCCGGTCTTGCAGGAACACTTGCGCCAGTTGGATGGACTGGTCTATCCCGGCACGGATTCGATGATTCGCAAGAAGCTGAAGGAGATCGTTCCGGAATACGTCTATTTTGAGGAAAGTATGCCTGTCGAAGTCCCCGTCGCAACGCTTGTTCCCGGACAAGAATCGACCTTCCGCATGATCGCAGCAACGGCCGGCGCAAATGACTGAGAAACATATACGTCCCTCAGTTTAAATGCGATCGCGCGATCTGCTGAGAGCACTAATTCTGTCGCCGGTCCTGACCTTTATTGCTATCAACGGGCGGTTATTCGTCGAGTAATCTTGCTTGAGGGAGCGCAACATGGAAAGTTCAGCAGCCCAGATTGCGCACGAGTATGGTCACCACAGTCATCATCGTAGCGGCAAGCGTCACTCGTCACGCCGCAAGCGCACGAAGAAGATTGTGCAGCGGCTTGCCATTCTGTTTTTTGTCCTGATTGTAATGCTGGCCTTCTTATATGTCTGGCTTAGCAGCGGATCACCTGAGAGTACCGGTCATTTGTGGCGATTACCACTGGCGCAGGTGGCGACCAATATCCTATCCAACCCGAGCCGATGAATTCGACTCCACCATCCGTAGCTGCTCCCGGCTAGCGTTAAGGCTCGTGCTCTGAGCCACCGTTCTTCCTGCAGCCGATGTGCTGGATGCGCCCATGCCGAATCTTGGAACGAACAGATCTGCGTTCTTCACGATTTCCAGCATCCGCTATATTCTGTCAATCTCATGCTTTAGACGCGGCGACCCCTTCGCAGATGCCATTAGCTGCTTCTGCTTGTTGATCTTGATGAACATCGTCCCAGTGAACTCCGCATGGCTTCCGAAAATCACTTTCGGAATTCAATGAAGCGAGCATTCGTCTCCGTACTGACATTGGCGGCAGTAGCTGCAGGTGTTGCCTATTCGTTCTCTGGCACCTCCTACCGCTGGCACGACTCCAGCCAGTACAGCAGAGTCATTGTCAACGCGACGCAGGGAGTCGAGACGCGGCCTCGTCAGTGGTTCGCCCAAGACAAACTCATCACTGATTACGCCATTACCAATGCCGATGCGATTGGCCGGGATAAGGCGGCGCAGGAGTATGAGGCGACGTACCGGCGTCTCGAGTCTTACGGTCTCGCAGCGGGAACTTACATTTCCGGCACAGCCGTACTTCCTGAGGCCAGGGAAACGCACTGGCCTTGGTCAGCGGTTCCACTCGAATGGATGCCCGCCCCTTCCCGGTACAACGGTAGCTGGCCGGCCATGGATTATCGCAAAATAATTGATGTCACCGATCCGGCTACCCGCCATAGCTTTCAGCAAGGCATCAAGCGTCTTTGGGAACAAACTCCAGCGCCGGTTCGCTTTATTGACAATGCCGGCATTCACCGCAGCGCCGGAAAGGGTCAGCCTTGGAGCAGTTACTGCGCGAACATTGAAGAGATCCGCAAAGTGGGTGAATCGATGGGTTCACTCCAGATTTTCAACATACCCGTGCACGTGGGCGAGATGTCGGATGAGGACACGCGCTTGCTGTCGTGACTGTAACCCACCCCGAGATTACTCGTTTCTTTATGACCATTCCGGAAGCCGTGTCCCTGGTATTGCAGGCGTTCACCGTGGGCCGGCACGGCGAGATTCTGGTCCTTGAAATGGGCGCACCCATGCGAATCGTGGACTTGGCCCGTACTCTCATCCTATTGTCCGGCAAGACTGAAAATGAAGTTGAGATCGTATTTACCGGTCTCCGCAAGGGTGAGAAGCTGCACGAAGAACTGTTTTATGAAAGTGAACAGCCGTTGCCTACCCCCTGCGACAAGGTCAGACGCACTTTGGGTAAGCTCGTGAGCTGGCCGCTTCTGGAAAAGCATTTGGGCGAACTCGACGAATTGGTTCACTTCGGCAGCGACGCTGTGCTTCGCGCGAAGCTGAAGCAGATTGTACCCGAGTATGCTTACGTTCAAGACACCGCGCCCGTTCTGACCATCGCGCCACCCTTCCTCCCTCAAGCCTCCAAACTGCAGGAAATTCCCGCCGTCGTTGGAGCAAATGACTGACCCATGGACGGTCCCGGCAGCGTCGCGGTTGTTGTTTTTGTAGCTCGCTACTTTGATAGATCCTGAGATGGACGACCACATCACCCAGTTTGTACATCCACAGCCACATCGACACCATCATCATGGCGATGGCGGCCGCCGGCATTCTCGCCGCAAACATACGAAGAAGATCGTGCAGCGGCTTGCCATCACAGGGTTCCTGCTTATTGTTCTGCTAACGCTCTTGTATGTATGGGCTAGTAGCGGATCCAGCGAGACGAGCGGTTTGGGTTTGCCTTCCTCGCCCGTCTTGATTACTCCACTGATCGGATGAAAGAGACTTAGCGGGCTGCTTTATATGAGTTCCATTCTGATTGCCGTACTTGTATTCGGATGCACCTTCGGCGGGGCCATGACTGGTATCTTCCTCCGCGCCAGATTGCCAGAGCACCATCGAGACGATGGCTCAAAAGAGGTCCTCAAGCTAGTGATGGGCCTGATTGCAACGGTGGCCGCACTCGTCCTCGGCCTACTCATTTCCTCTGCTAAAAGTACATACGACACCCAAGAAGCCGAGGTGCAGCAACTCGGTATTCACTTACTACAACTCGATCGCGTTCTAGCCCGTTTTGGGCCGGATGCGACGGAAGCGCGCAACCAGCTTCGCCGAATCGCATTGGCCGACATTGGGCACACTTGGCCGAACGATGGTGTCGGGGCACCGCCCTATGAACCATTGCAGGCACAAAGGGAAGGCGAGGAGCTTTTTGCCCGGATCGCGCTTCTGTCACCGAAAACAGATGTCCAACGACTCGATCAGAGCCGGGCGCTACAGCTTCTCGTAAGCCTATGGGAGACCCACCGCTTTCTGAACGAACAGGCGGGAGGGAGCCTTTCATGGCCTTTCCTCATGGTGCTAGTATTTTGGCTCACGGTCCTCTTCGTTGGCTTCGGTCTTTTCACGCGCTTCAACGCGACCGTCATTGCGGCCCTACTCCTTGGCTCGCTCTCCGTCGCGGGGGCGGTCTTCCTCATTCTCGAGATGAATCGGCCTTACAGCGGGGTGATGCAGATCTCCAGCGCCCCCATTCGCCACGCTTTGACTCAAATGGGCCGATAGCACGTTGACGATCAACGCGACTGAGCCCGACTGAGGGATCCGGTTTTCTCACGACGGCTACAGGGCTGTACCAACCTTGAAAGTTTGTAGCACTGCACTTTGGTACCGTCCCACGGGTCCACCGACTGTCTTTCAAATGGGGCTGTCGTACTTTTCAAGGACTTGACCCGCCTTTTACCACCTTGCACCCTCCATAGGTGGTTACTTTCTTGCGAAAACGTACCTGACATCACCGCCACCGAGGCAGCATTTCTCCTATCGTGTTGATTAGTAAGACCAATGCCACTTGAAAAGACAGCAATATCACATCAGATGAGATCGTTCACGTTTATTTGTTCGTCCGCCGTGGCACATGTCACCGCCAATCGGTTGACGCAACCATAAATGGTTGTAAGAAAGGGCTCACGGCTATTTATGAGTAAAGGTACGATTGTACCGTCGCTATTCTTGGCCCTTGCCTTGACGCTGCTCGCAGGATGCGGCTCTTCCCAGCCGGCGCCGCCAGCTCCCGCTTCCCTGAGCGTCGACAACGTCAACCTGATCTTCGTAGTCAGCGAGGATCTGGCTTATCAAGCCTCCGGAGATGTCAATCCAAAGACGGCAAACCTCACCAACAAGGGTTTACAACGATCACTCCTTATGGCCACGTTCCTTCAACAGAATGTGCTGGGGGCGCAGAATGTGACTGGAATCTACGCGCTCGAACCGATGACTCATTTGCAAACCGCAGGCAATTACCCCGACATGATCGGGCTGGAAACCATTCAGCAGTTCGCCATGCTGAATCAGATCACTCTTTCCCATGGGAGCAATTCACCAGTTACCGCTAACAGCTATCCGCTCAATGCATCATATTCGTCAGCGCCCGTCCCGGATGGAGTCGCTCAACCGTTCCTGACGTGCCCGAGCGGATCTGGGCTTCCTCCGTACAGTTGTCAAGGTCTCGATTTCAGAGACCTGGAGCATGCCAACGAAACCTTAGTAAGCGATATCGTCAAGGCAAACACGCCGGGATTTTATGTTTTCTCGGCACCGTGGGAAACCGTTAGCACCCTAATGGCAAGCATCAATAGGCTGAAAGGCTACAACCTGAGCCTTCCGGCGAGCTATATCAGTCCGAACTACATCTACGCGATTTCAATCACACCATCGGGAGGCGCAACTCTGGTTACCTACAATAGCAATGTAGTTCCGCCTTCCAGCTATCCCACGCTGCCTGCCGGAGGGATCCTTAAAGCGGCTTGTCTGCCGTCAAGTACCAATACAACTTTCCACATCCAGGTGACCGGCGGCGTCGGCGGCGTGATAGTTCCAGCGGGAGTCAATACGAATGAAACCGTCTACCTGGTTCGCCATGCCGAGGCGCATCCTACTTCCTGGTGGGAGGATGGTAACTATATTGCCGCTGGGCAGTGGCGCGCATTGGATCTTCCGTATGCTTTACGCGGCAAGATCCAACCCACTCAGGTTTACTCTATCGATCCCGCTCAGGTTACTCCGGGCAGCACGAGCCAGGAAGGTAATTCCTACTCTTATGTCAGGACGAACCTGACGGTCCTGCCGTATGCCATCGCCAACAATTTGCCCTACAATCTCGCAGCCAGCTTCGAGTTGCTGGCCCAGAACCCGCCCGCTCTGGCCACCGCGGCCAGCAACTTTTTCTTTACCGGCAGCACATTTTCCAATCAGAGCCTGCTGGTAGGGTGGGAGCACGATCACATTCCGCCAACCGTCAATGCGCTGCTGGCCACCTACCATGAACATGACGGCCCGACCGCGCCGAATTGGCCTGACGACGACTTCGACACCGTCTGGACGGTAAAGCTTGACGCGAACGGCAACTTGTCCATTGACAACACAACGTGCGAAGGCATCAATTCCGCGGCGCTGCCGGCCACGCCTCCTCAATTCTGATGGTCACGCAAATCGGAAGGAACGGACATGCAGATGAGTAGATGCTCAACCGAGGCGAGAATGACTGGCGTCATCGTTACTCTAATCGCTGTCTCCATAGTTCTTTGCAGTAGCGGATGCGGCAGTCCCGGCATGGTTGGACCAGACCCGGCGGCCAGTTGTGCCGGCATCGCCCAGCTTAATCTTCCAGATACTAAGATCACCAAAGCAGAATTAGTGCCGGCCAACTCTACGCCTTCTACTATGTATCCAAATTTGCCGGATTTGCCTGAGAATTGCCTGGTTCAGGGAACCGTGAACACGAGGATTGGAGTTTCGGCACCTCCGATGGACCAGTTTGGCAATTTGACCGCAGGATCGGGAAATCCAAATTATGGCATTCAGTTTGAGCTTAGGATGCCTACTACCACCTGGAATGGTGACTTCTTTTTCACGGGAGGCAGTGGGAATGACGGTGTGGTAGCGGAGGCGGTTGGTCAGACCCTGGGCGGGGGCACTGCCTTCTTGCCGGCACTCTATCGCGGGTTCGCCGTTGTAACTCAGAATTCAGGCCATACCGCCGATGCCAACATTGATCAGAATGATGGGTTTGGATATGACCCCCAGGCTAGATACGACTACGGCTACCAGCAGACCGGCACTTTGACTCCTATAGCAAAGTCCATCTTGAAGTCGTTTTTCGGCACTAGCCCCGTCCACTCGTATTATATCGGGTGTTCCAACGGAGGGCGGGAGGCTATGGTTGCCAGCCAGCGGTGGGGCAATATGTTCGATGGAATCGTGGCTGGCGATCCCGGCTTTCGGCTTCCTCACGCCGCAATTGCTGAGGCATGGGATACACAACAATTCGCAAAGGCAGCTTTGGCTGTCGGAACCACACCGGATCCCAATGGAAATCCTATTCTTATCCCCGGCGCAAGCGAATCGGACTTGGCGCTTGTAGGGCAACTCGTGCTTAAGGCTTGCGACACCCTCGATGGACTACAGGATAATATGATTTTCAACATGGCTGCCTGCAAGAAAGCATTCGACCCAGCCAGCCTCAGCACGCTTCAGTGCCCGGGAACGAAAACCCCGACCTGCCTGCTTCCTGAGCAGATTTCGGCGATTCAGAAAGTGTTCGCGGGGCCGGTGGATTCTCAAGGGAATCCACTCTACTCGGATTGGCCGTACGACGTGGATATCAGCGACGTTTATTGGAGGATGTGGACGGTTGGTTACATATCAGCGCCAAACAACGTTGTCACCATAAACTATGCCGCCAATGATACGCAGGGCGCACAATCAGCGATGTATCTCTTCTCGACGCCACCAAATCCTTCGTTGAGTATGTTCACCACGCCGATGGACGATTTCAATAGCGCAGTAAATGCCACGGATCCTACTTTTACCCAGTCGGCAACGACGTATATGGAAGCAACCTCGACGAACCTGGATACATTCAGGGCCAACAATGGAAAGATAATCTTTTATCACGGTGAGAGCGACCCCGTGTTCTCGATGTACGACACGGTTAAGTACTATGAAAATCTGACATCCAGGTATGGGACAGACACGGGAAGCTTTGCCAGACTGTTTCTGATTCCCGGTATGAACCACTGCGAGTACGGGAGTTATGCGCTCGACAGCTTCGATCCCCTTACTGCGATCGTCAATTGGGTAGAAAAAGGCACGGCCCCCGATTCCATGATTGCTGGCACGTCACCCAACAGCACGGCCCTGCCTCCAGGCAGAACCCGCCCCTTGTGTCCTTATCCGCAGTTTGCTCAATACACGGGCGGCCCAGGAGGCAGTGAAGATGCCACGAGTTTCACGTGTGTAGCGCCCAGCGACTAAATGCGGATTATTGAGTTCGCCGAAAGGCGTTGGTCTTTTAGCGGGTGAAAATCCCCCCGGTCAGGCATCCGGAATTGGAAAATTGCCCTTTTCGAGATTTGCCCGGTTTTTTTACTCGCCCGCCGTGGCTGATGTCACTGCCAAGCGGTCGCCGCAACCATGAATTGGTTGTGAGAAAGGACTCACAGCTATTATGAATAAAGGTACCCTGGTATGGCTGCTGTTCCTGGTTCTTACCCTGACGCTGCTGGCAGGCTGCGGCAGCTCTTTTAGCCCCAATTCATCAGAGCCGCCAACTCCCGCTTCGCTGAGCGCCAACAATCTCAACCTGATCTTCGTGGTAAGCGAGGATTTGGCTTACCAGGCTTCCGGCGATGTCAACCCAAGCACGGCAAACCTCACCAATCAGGGGTTACAGCGGTCGCTCCTGATGGCCACGTTCCTGCAACAGCAGGTACTGGGAACGCAGAATGTGACTGGCATTTACGCGCTGGAACCGATGACCCATTTGCAAACCGCAGGCAAGTATCCCGACATTGTCGCGCTGGAGACGATTCAGCAGTTCGCCATGCTGAATCAGACCACCGCGTCGTACCAGGGCAGCGGGCCGGTTACCGCAAACAGCTATCCTATCTTTGCATCGTATTCGTTAGAGGCCGCATTACCGGACGACGTTGCGCCGCCGCCGCCGGGGTTCATCTGCGCGGCTTGCCAGGGTCTCGACTTCCGCGACCAGGACGGCGACAACGAAGTTCTGGTTAGCGGTATCGTCAAGGCAAACGCGCCGGGGTTTTATGTTTTCTCCGCGCCATGGGAGACCGTGAGCGCCGTAATGGCGAACCTCAAGCAGCTTAAAGGTTACAACCTGACTCTTCCGGCGATCTATATCAGTCCCAACTTTATCTATGCGATTTCGATCGCGCCGTCGGGAAGCGCCAGCCTGGTTACCTACGACAGCCACCTGACGCCGCCTTCCACCTACCCTGTGCTGCCCCCGCCGCCACTGGTCAGCACTGCCTGCAACACGCCGCAGACGCAGGCGTTTTTCAGCAGAGCAGTGACCGGCGGTCAGGATGGCGCCGTAATCCCGGCGGGCACCAACACCAACGAAACGGTTTACTTTATCCGGCACGCGGAAGCGCATCCCAGGAGCTGGTGGGACGACGGCAACTATATTGGCGCGGGGCAATGGCGCGCCCTGGATCTTCCGAACGCATTACGCGACAAGATCCAGCCTACGCAGGTTTACTCCATCGATCCCGCGGTCGGCAACCCGGGCGAAGAGGGTAGTGTGGCTTCGTCGTATGTCAGGCCTTCGTTGACCGTGGAACCGTATGCCATCGCCAACAACTTGCCCTTGAATCTGGCCGCCAGCGTCCCTGTTTTCTCCCAGAATCCACCCGGACAACCGTTATCCACTTTCGCTAGTGCTTTCTTCTTCAACGGTGGAGCGTTCTCCAATCAAACGATACTGGTGGGCTGGGAGCACGATCACATCCCACCGACCGTCAATGCGCTGCTCACGAGCTATCACGGCAACGGCCAACTGGCACCCAATAAATGGCCGGACGATGACTACGACACCATCTGGACGGTGACGCTTGACGCCGTAGGCAACGTGATGGTGAACAACGGGATGTGCGAAGGCATCAATTCCGCGACGCTGCCGGCCACGCCTCCGCAATTCTGAACGTGTGTAGGCGCAGTGACTAAACGCGGATTATGGAGTTTGCCGAAAGTTGTAAGAAGGATTCAGAATGAATAAACCTACCGTTGTATGGCTGCCGTTCCTGGCCTTGGCCATGACACTGCTCGCAGGCTGCGGCAGCTCTTTCAGCCCCAAGTCATCAGAGCCGCCAACCCCCGCTTCGCTGAACGCCGCCAACCTTAACCTGATCTTCGTGGTAAGCGAGGATTTGGCTTACCAGGCTTCCGGCGATGTCAACCCAAGCACGGCAAACCTCACCAATCAGGGGTTACAGCGGTCGCTGCTCATGGCAACGTTCCTGCAACAGCAGGTACTGGGAACGCAGAATGTAACCGGCATCTACGCGCTGGAACCGATGACCCATTTGCAAACCGCAAACAATTATCCCGACATGGTAGGACTGGAGACCATTCAGCAGTTCGCCATGCTCAACCAGGTCACTATGTCCAGTGACCAGGAGGGCTTCACGCCACGTGCCAACCACAGCTTCCCGCTCAATGCGTCCTATTCGCCAGCGTCGATACCCAGCGGATTTCCTGTCCCGTCGCCATTCTGCCCGAATTGCCAGGGGCTCGATTTCAACGAGCGGGAAGGCGACAACGAGGCCCTGGTAACCGGCATTGTCAAGCCAAACGCCACGGGCTTCTATGTCTTCTCGGCGCCATGGGAAACTATGAGCGCCTTGATGGCGAACATCAACCAACTCGAAGGTTATAACCTCACTCTTCCGACGAGCTATATCAGTCCCAACTTTATCTACGCGATTTCGATCACGCCGTCGGGAAGCGCCAGCCTGGTCACCTACGACAGCCACATTACCCCGCCTGCCACCTACCCAGTGTTGTCCCCACCATTGGCCAGCGCTGCCTGCACGGCGCAGACGCCTTTCAGCATCACCGTGACTGGCGGTCAGAATGGCGCTGTCATTCCGGCGGGCATCAACACCAACGAAACCCTCTACATCATCCGCCACGCCGACGCGCATCCGCAGCTCTACTGGGACGACAACAACTATGTCGGCGCCGGTCAATGGCGCGCCCTGGATCTTCCCAACGCCCTGCTCGGCAAAGTTAATGTTGACCAGGTATATTCGAACGACCCTTCTCAATTCGGCCCAGGTTCGGTCTTATATTCGAGCGACGGTTCCGTCAGGTTCTCGCAAGACCACAACTGGTCGACGGTTGCGCCCCCGTTGACCGCTGTACCGTACGCCATCGCCAACAACTTGCCCTACAATGTGGTCACCAGCTTCGACCTCTCCGATAGCAACGTCGGCCAGGAGACCAGTGCTTTCTTCTTCTTCGTCAACGGCGGCCACTTCTCCAATCAGAGGGTGCTGCTGGCGTGGTCTTTCCAATTCATACAGCCAACGATCTTACAGCTGCTCAAGAGCTATAACGCCGGCAACCAGGCTCCGCCTTCCGACGAGTGGCCGGACACCGACTATGACACCATCTGGACGGTCACCCTTGACGCCCACGGCAACTTGAACGTGAACAACTCCCTGTGCGAAGGCATCAACACCACGCTGCTGGTTACGCCTCCGCAATTCTGATGGCCGCCCAGGCGGCGGCCGGCCAGTTGCGGATGAAATCGCTCGCCGCCGCTGGGTCCGCCATTATCGCCGATCGGTCTAAACTCGCAACCGAAGCCGGCGTCGCATAAAGTTGCACGCGAGGTAACGAGATGGCATTTGTCGAGTTCACTGTGGCCCAGGCAAAGGGTGCCAGGTCATGGTGCTGGTGACGATGGAACAGGAGATTTCGATGCGATCCATCCATTGGCTGGTTCTTTCTCTGACCGCAGTGTTCCTTCTTCTCGGCGTTTGCAGTAGTGGTGGTAGCTCCATTCAGCCGCCCTCGGCACTCAGCTACGCTACCAGTACGGCCATCTATACCAAGGGGGTGCTCGTCACCGCGAATGTCCCGGCCAGCACCGGCGGCGCAGTGACCTTGTATGGTATTAGCCCGGCCCTTCCGGCGGGCCTGAGCCTGAGCAGCAGCACGGGTATCATCAGCGGTACCCCCACCGCCGTGACCGCCGCGAACAGCTATACGGTAACGGCGTCCAACCTGAGCGGCAGCACCACGGCGACTCTGACCATCACGGTGATTGACGCGCCCCCGGCGCAGAGCCTGCCCAACCTGGGCCAACAGATTACGCCGCTGGCGCCCCAAGATTCCCGCTTCGAACCGATGAACCCCGATTTGCCCGACAATCCAGCCTGGCTGGCGGGGCAGGCGGTCACCACTGTGGTGAGTC
>Ga0208034_1000722_pt1 | contig 24094 bp, 18 predicted proteins | sample June2015DPH_8_10_FD_184699 | JGI IMG/M metagenome (GOLD analysis project Ga0208034, IMG submission 184699) | Peatland microbial communities from SPRUCE experiment site at the Marcell Experimental Forest, Minnesota, USA - June2015DPH_8_100... | ecosystem: Environmental > Terrestrial > Soil >...
GATCGCTGCACCACAAGTAGTACAAGGCACGGATAATATCTGTTTTGGGGTGAGTTCCTTGGTTTTCACCACCACATAATGCAACGTTCCACCGCTGGGAAAATGCTCAATATTGCTCATTTTCAACACATTCGCCAAGCGGCAGGCTTCATTTTAGGTCCCCCAGAGCTTTTTCCCCAATTGTGAGCAAAAGTGAACATCTTTCCTGGTTACAATTCTGCCAGCATACTTCGGAGTGTAGCTCCACTCCGGGAGAAGCCATTGATGGCAACACCAACCGCGTTGGCCAAGAAAAATCGCGACTTCGACCCAAGGAAATTCCTTGCCACTATCGGCGAGGGTAGGAAAGTCGTGGCCTTTCCCAAGAAACAAACAATCTTCACGCAGGGGGACGCGGCTGACTCAGTCTTCTACGTCCAGGAGGGCAAGGTCCGACTCACTGTCGTATCCAAGATTGGCAAGGAAGCAACCCTGGGCATATTGAGTAAGGGAGAGTTTTTCGGAGAAGGTGGCTTGGCTGGACAGCCTTTACGCATGGGGTCTGCAACCGCAATGACGGACTGCGAACTTCTTCGCATTGACAAGAAGGCAATGATACTTGCGCTCCACCGAGAACACACGTTCTCGGATCTGTTCGTAGCGTATCTGCTGGCACGGAACATCCGATACGAAGAGGATTTAGTTGACCAGCTCTTCAATTCCAGCGAAAAGAGACTCGCTCGGATTCTGCTGTTGCTCGCTCGGTTCGGCAAGGAAGGCGTACCCGAGACGGTAATCCCCCAGATCAGTCAGGAGACCCTCTCAGAGATGATAGGTACAACCCGGTCGCGGGTCAGTTTTTTCATGAATAGGTTCAGAAAGTTAGGCTTCGTTGACTATGGCGGGAGTGGGCTGCAAGTTCATAGTTCACTTCTGAATATCGTTCTCCACGACTAGCTTCCGCGCCGCAATCCCAAGAACAAAGCTCTCAGACAGCGCTGAGCAAATCAGGCCTCTGCTGGATTTAATCCGGAGAGCGGCGCCATTTTCGTCGCGACCAGCACCTCCAACAGGGTTGCCGTGTTACGAACGCTTCCCGAGATGGTGCTGAGTGCTTCTGAGACGAGGGGATGTTGCCCCGCCAGCAAGTCGAGACGGTCGCTCACCCTGTAGAGCTGCTGAGCTTCGTGCAGGATCGTAATCGGATCCATGGGGTGCACAGCTTTCCTAAGAACCTAAGAAAAGAAAACTTCAGGTGGGCCGACTTAGTTCAGGGCACCTGAAAGAGGGTTCGGGGGTCTATCTCTATATCCGAAACCCCCATAAACGCCACAAATAGGATCAAGCAGCTTGGCCAAGCGTTCCTGTGATCGGGCTAGCCGCACCAACGAGAGTATCCCCAGCCCCCGCCACCAAGCAAAAACACCAGCAACAGAACAATCAATACGGTTTCCGTGTTGTACCTCGCTTGTAAGTTGTACCTCACTTGTAAGAGAAAGCTGGACTGGCCTTTATAATGGTCGTTGCAATCCTTCGCTACATAACATGATAGAAGTGGCTAAGACGGATGTCTGGTCAAATTGGACCACTTTGAGCGCTCGATTTGTACGGCGCGCCCTGCAAGATTGTGAGCGGATTCGCGCTGTGATTCGTAGGAAGTTTACTCCTGCCGACATTGGCCCCAGCTCGATGGATGCGATTGCTGTTGAAGTCGCTTGGCCCGGGCGTGAGCTACCGCATTTAGCCAAATTAATTGTCAGAACTGTGCAGTTTGGACCAGCCGAACCGTTCTTTCCAAGCCTATGCTGTATCGATTGAGGAGATCGACAGTCGCAGCGAAGGGCGCTGCTCTGGCCTCTTGGAAAGAAACAATGGAATATGACCCATATCACCAATAATCCAATACCCAAACTGCACAAAGCTCCCCAACCGCCCCTGTCATACCCCGGGGCGACCCCTGACTCAGATCGTGCCAGGAAGCCATCGCTCGCCGAGCCCTCTGCCAGCGACCAGGAATTGGCTCCCGGAGATCGCGTCGAGGGGTTGGGCGACTTCGGAAAGCCGACTGGAGAATTTGGCACAGTTGAGCAAGCGAACGAAGATGACGCGGTCGTCAAATGGGATGATGACGGTCGTGTGAGGGTCCACCAACCGTGGCTCAAGAAGGTGTAGGCCGCCCCGCTCTTACGGAGCGGAGGTGGCCTTTTGATCTTTAACTTGCAGATCGTTCACTACCTGCCGCACGTTTGGAACGGTTGATGCCGCCGCGGGCATAGCCATATTTGTTATCTAGACCGGCGATCTCTGCGATTTCATGGAAAGGAGAGTCAGATTCTTACAATGCCGTTATTCCGAAGGATCCTTCTGACGCGTGGCCTTTACGCCGGACAGAATCCCAATGCCTAAGAGTACGATCGCGCCCACGACAATCCAGTGCGTGGGCATGTGCACCAGGTGCGCCGCGTAAATCAGTCCGCCGATCAAGATCGCGAACCCAATCGCGTAAAGTCCGAACGACATAGTATCTCCTTATAGTATCTTCTTATCGAGTTATCCGTGGCGGTTTGCGCCCGAGAACTCGGCTTGCCCACTTTGCGGGAGAGCAACCCGGAATGCGGCCGCCCTCCGTCCTCTGGCCTCTGGCATGCATCAACTGGCATGCATCAACTCCACAGCTCCTACTGCGATGAAGTGGCTTTCTGATTCTTAACCTGCAGATCGTTCACCACTTGCTGAACGTTGGTGCCTGTGTGGAGACAGCCTATAGATTCGCTCATTTGCTGCGGCAGTGCTGTGCAGAATCGCTCACTTTGTGAGGGAGTGCGCCCTACCGCGTCTCCAGGAATCCCTTGCAGTGAAGTCAAGCGGGCTAGGGATAGTCCCCATCTTGTGATCCGCATGGCACTGACTTACAAAACGATCAATTCTGACCAGTCTTCCGAAGCCTAAAGCTTGATACTGGCAATTCACAAGGTTCTGACGCCAGAGGGGAACTTCGTGAACAAAGTTGGTTTTGTGGACATTCTTGATGCAGGGAGGTTTCAATGAATCTAAATTTGCTGGATCCGAAGCTGATTGTGCTTGCCGCCGTGGTGATTCTGCTCATCGCAGCGCTTGCTTGGCTGTACGTGCGAAAACGCAGGAGTACGACCGCAGACCTGCGGCAAAAGTTTGGCCCCGAGTACGACCGGGCGTTGCGGGAGCATGGGTCAGAACGAAAAGCAGAAGCGAAATTAGCGGATCGCGAGAAGCGGGTTGAAAAGCTCAACATTCGTGATCTTGATCCGATGGAACGCGAACGTTTTTTGAAACGGTGGGAGTCCGTACAGTCTCGTTTTGTCGATTCCCCAAAGGGGGCGGTCACAGAAGCCGATGACCTGGTGTCCTCTTTAATGAAAACTCGCGGCTATCCCGTATCCGATTTCGATCAGCGTGCCGCGGACATTTCTGTCGATCATCCCCGAGTGGTGGAGAACTACCGGTCTGCGCATGAGATTGCGCTGCGGGTTGGGAAAGACGCAGCAACAACGGAAGATCTGAGAACGGCGATGATTCACTACCGCTCTCTATTTGAGGAACTGGTGCAGGTGCCAGCGACAGTTGAAAGAAAAGAAGTGGCGTAGTGGGCTGAACTGAAGACAAAAGAAGGGGAACACGATCAACCTGATCTAAGGAGGCGCGCCATTCGTGAGAACCACCATGAGCGCGCCCTCCTTTGCCCCGTTTCCAAGCAAGCCTGTCGAATCAATCCGTAGCACTGGGGGTTGGTCCGGCCCCATATCCAAGGATGTCATGCTGCTTTCCCTGCATCCGTAGCCGCAGCCGGTCGAACGCCAAATAGACGACCGGCGTGGTATAGAGCGTGAGCAACTGACTCAAGATCAGCCCTCCCACAATCGTGATGCCCAGGGGCCGGCGGAGCTCATATCCCGTGCCCGTCCCCAGCGCCAACGGCAGAGCGCCCAATAACGCAGCCATCGTCGTCATCAAGATGGGACGGAAGCGCAACATGCACGCTTCAAAAATCGCGTCGGTTGTGTTCTTGCCCTCCTGGCGCTCTGCCTCAAGCGCGAAATCGATCATCATGATGGCGTTCTTTTTTACGATTCCGATCAGCAGCACAATGCCAATGATGGAGATAATGTTCAGATCCTGTTTAAAGAGCATCAATGCGAGCATGGCGCCTACGCTCGCCGACGGCAGCGTGGAGATGATGGTCAATGGATGGACCAGGCTTTCATACAAAATACCGAGAACGATGTAAACCGCCAGCAGCGCCGTCAGAATCAGCACCGGCTCGGTGCCCAGAGATTGCTGGTAGGCCTCCAACGTGCCGGCAAAAAAACCTTGCAACGTGGAAGGCGCGCCCAGCCGCTTTTGCATCTGGGTGATACTCAACGTGGCATCGCTCAAAGACACGTTCGACGCGAGGTTAAAGGACACGGTGACCGACGGGAATAAGCCCGTATGGTTGATGGCCAGTGGGGTGGTGTTGGCTTGGCCCTTGGCCACCGCGAGCAGCGGAATGGTACCGCCGCCGGACGCATGCAGGTAGATGTCTTTCAATCCTTCCGGGGTTTGCCAATACTGGGGAGCGACTTCCAGCACCACGTAATACTGATTTAACTGCGTGTAGATGATGGATACTTCCGATTGTCCGAATGCGCCGTATAACGCCGAGTCCAGCGACTGTGCGGTAAGGCCGAGCTTTGCCGCCGTGACGCGATCATAGGTCATCAGCTCATCCAGACCGCCATTCTGCTGGTCTGAGCTTACGTCCTGCAGACCGGGCAGGCGCTTCATCTCACCCAGCAGGATCGGTCCCCACTTGGAAAGATCCTGCACCGTGTCGGATTGGATCGTGTACTGGTACATCGCATTACTGGACCGGCCACCAATGCGCAGATCTTGCACGGATTGGAGGAACGCGGAAGCCACCGGCAAACGGTTCAATTGAGGGCGCAGGCGGTCGATGATCTGAGCCGCACTGACCTTGCGTTCCGCCAGCGGCTTCAGCGCAATGTAGAGGGAACCGCCATTGGTGGCCCCGCCGCCGCCGGTGAACCCAATCACATTCTCGACGGCAGGATCATTCTTGATCACGCGGCCGATCTGCTGAATGGAGTCGTTCATCGCCGCGAAGGATGAATCCTGCGGCCCTCGTGCGCTACCGGAGATCGCTCCCGTGTCCACCGTCGGGAAAAAGCCCTTGGGTATCTTGACGATCAGCACCACATTGAGCGCTATGGTGATGAAGAGCACGACGAGGGTGAGGGTCGGATGGTCGAGTACCCAATGCAGGCTGCTGCGATACACGGACAGCACCCAATCAAAGAACTTTTCGCTGGCCATGTAGATGCGGCCATGCTTTTCCGCGCGCTCGTCCTTCAACAGGTAGGCGCACATCATCGGCGTCGTGGTCAGCGAGATGAGCATCGACACGAAAACGGCCGTCGAGAGAGTGACGGCAAACTCGCGGAAGAGACGGCCAACGATTCCGCCCATCAGTAGCAGAGGGATAAAGACGGCAATGAGCGAAATGCTAATGGTGAAGACGGTGAAGCCGATTTCTTGCGCGCCCTTCAGCGCCGCGGCAAAGGGCTTCATGCCGTTTTCGAGATGGCGCGCGATATTTTCCATCACCACGATGGCATCGTCGACCACAAATCCCGTTGCAATGGTCATGGCCATCAGCGAGAGGTTATCAAGGCTGTATCCGAACAGATACATCACGGCGAACGTGCCGACCAGCGAGACCGGCACCGCGACCGCGGGAATGAGCGTGGCGCGGCCGTTGCGCAGGAAGACAAACACCACGAGGATGACGAGGCCGATGGAAATAAGCAGCGTCCTCTCCACGTCACTGACCGAGGCGCGGATGGTGGTGGTGCGATCCAGAACGATGGTGGTATCGATGCCAAGCGGAATGGAGGCCTTGATAATCGGAAGTTGCGCGCGGATGCGATCGACCGTTTCAATGATGTTGGCCCCGGGCTGGCGGAAGATGATGACCGTAACCGAACGCTTGCCGTTCAAATAGCCGGCAGCACGGACGTTCTGCACGGAGTCTGTCACCTCAGCGACATCGGACAGGCGGATCGCCGCGCCGTTGCTATAGCCGACGATGAGCGGCTTGTAGTCGGCGGCGTGCGAGATCTGGTCGTTGGCAAGAATGTCCGCGGTTACCATGCCATCGGAGATTTGGCCTTTGGCCAGGTCGGAGTTCTGCAGGCTCAGCACCGACTGCAAATTCGCAACGGTCAGTCCATAGCCGGCCAATTGTGTGGGATTTGCCTCCACACGCACAGATGGCAACGCGCCACCTCCGACAGAGACCTGCCCTACGCCTTGTATCTGCGACAACTTTTGCGCGAGGACGGTGGAGGCTTCGTCATATATTTTATCGGGACCGTATTTGTCGGAGGTAAGGCCGAGGATCATGATCGGCGAATCGGCGGGATTGACCTTGCGATAGGTGGGATTGCCCGGCAGGTTGGCGGGCAGATAGCTTCGCGCCGCATTGATGGCGGCCTCCACATCGCGCGCCGCGCCGTCAATATCGCGGCTGAGGTCAAACTGAATGGTGACCGATGTGCTGCCGAGCGTGCTGGAGGAGGTCATCTCCGTCACCCCGGCAATATGACCGAACTGCCGCTCCAGGGGAGTGGCGACGGACGACGCCATAATGTCGGCGCTGGCTCCCGGCAAGCCGGCACCGACTGAAATAGTTGGGAAGTCGACCTCCGGCAGGGGCGCTACCGGCAGCACCTTAAACGCAATCGCACCGGCCAGGGCAATCGCCACCGTGAGCAGTGTGGTCGCCACCGGCCTTTGAATGAAGGGTGCGGAGATGTTCATGCGGGCCCTGCCAGTTCTGCGCCTCCGGTTTCCGGCTGGTTCGATTTGTGCGCAAAGCGCTGCGCCAGATTGTCAAAAAAGATGTAGATGACGGGCGTGGTGTAAAGCGTGAGCACCTGGCTCAGCAGCAGTCCGCCCACCATGGCGATGCCCAGCGGCCGGCGCAACTCGGAACCAAAACCAGTTCCGAGCGCCAGCGGCAGCCCCGCCAGCAGCGCGGCCATGGTGGTCATCATAATGGGGCGGAAGCGGAGCAGACAGGCATCGTAAATTGCATCCGTCGCGTTCTTCCCGTGCTTGCGCTCACCTTCCAGCGCGAAGTCGACCATCATGATGCCGTTCTTTTTCACGATACCGATTAGCAGGACAATGCCGATGATCGCGACCACGCTTAAATCCTGGCGAAAGAGAAGCAGCGCGAGAATAGCGCCAACACCCGCTGACGGCAGCGTGGACAGAATCGTAATCGGGTGGATAAAGCTCTCGTACAAAACACCAAGCACGATGTACACCGTGACCAGCGCGGCAAGAATGAGCAACGGCTCATTGCTTAGCGAAGCCGTGAATGATGCCGCAGTGCCTTGAAAACCGGCCTGCAGGCTGGGAGGCATGTGCATGTCTTTCTGCACTTTGTCGACCGCCGTAATGGCCTCGCCCAGCGCGGCATTCGGCGCGAGATTGAACGATACGGTGATGGCCGGAAATTGACCCTGGTGGTTAATGGAGAGCGCCTCGGTCGTTTTCTCAAAGTGCGAGAAAGCGCTCAGCGGCACGGCATTGCTTGTGGCCGAACTGGTGGCGCCCGCAGAGTTTGCTCCCTTGCTCGACGTCGAGGAGGCGCTCGCCGAAAGCGCGTTCAGAGGAGGAGCAAGAGTATTTGCCGCTGGAGTGTACAGCGCTGAAGCCGTCAGCGCATTGGACCCCGCGGAGGACGATCCGGACGACGCGAATGAGGAAGAGGCTCCGGTACCGGTTGCGCCTGCCGACGCATTGGACTGGATGTAGAGATGGTTCAGCTTGTTCGGGTCCTTCTGAAATTGCGGTTCACTCTCAAGCACAACATGGTACTGATTCACTTGCGTGTACATCGTGCTAATCTGCCGCTGACCGAAGGCGTCATACAGAGTGTTATCGATGGTCGTCGGCGCGATGCCAAATCGCGAGGCCGTGACCCGGTCAATCACCAGAGATACAGCCAGTCCTCCCGTTTGTTGATCGGTGGCGACATCTTCCAGTTCCGGCAACTGCTTCAGTTGGTCGACGAAACGGTTGGTCCAGTCGTTCAGTTCATTCGCATCCGGGTCTTCGAGCGTGTACTGGTATTGCGTGCGGCTCACCCGATCGTCCACGGTAATGTTCTGCACCGGTTGCATAAACAGTTGTATTCCCTGAACCTGATCGAATTTTGAGTTGAGCCGGCGGATTACGTCTGAAGCACTCATCTTGCGCTGGTCTAGTGGCTTCAGATTGATCGACATTCTGCCGCTGTTGATCGTTGTGTTCGTACCATCTGCGCCGATAAACGACGAGAGGCTTTCGACGGCCGGGTCAGCCAGAACTATCTTTGCCAACTCCTGCTGCTTCGCTGCCATGGCTTTTGAGCCAATCGTCTGCGGCGCCTGCGATATGCCCTGGATGACGCCCGTGTCCTGCACCGGGAAAAATCCTTTGGGGATGATTATGTAAAGGAAAACCGTAAGCAGCAGTGTGGACACCGCGACCAACAGCGTAATCGTCTGGTAGCGAAGCACAACTTTCAGCGTCCGGCCATAGAACGCGATCATCCCCTCGAAAGCACGCTCGGTGAATCGATAGATGCGTCCCTGCTGCTCTTTTGGGTTGTGCCGCAAAATACGCGCACTCATCATGGGCGTGAGCGTAAGCGAGACCACTGCCGAAATGACGATGGTGACGGCCAGGGTGACGGCAAACTCGCGGAACAGACGCCCCACCACGTCGCCCATAAATAACAGCGGAATCAGTACGGCGATGAGCGACACGGTCAGCGAGAGAATGGTGAAGCCAATTTGCTCCGCACCCTTGAGCGCCGCTTCCATCGGCGGATCGCCCGCTTCGATGTAGCGCGAGATGTTCTCGATCATCACGATGGCATCGTCCACCACGAAACCGGTGGAGATGGTCAGCGCCATCAGCGATAAGTTATCCAGGCTGTAACCCAGGATGTACATCGCCGCGAAGGTGCCGATCAGCGAAAGCGGAACAGCCACAGCCGGGATGATGGTGGCGTATACACTCCGCAAGAAGAGGAAGATGACCATAACCACGAGTCCGACCGTCAAATACAATTCAAACTTAACGTCGGAAACCGATGCCTCGATGGAGGTTGTGAGATCGGTGAGCGTGGTCACCTGAATGCCCGTGGGCAGATTGGCCTGAAGCTGCGGCAGTAGTTGCTTGATGCTCTTCACCACGCTGATGGTGTTGGCCCCGGGCTGGCGTTGCACATTCAGGATGACCGCGGGGGTCTGATTCATCCACGCTGCCTGATTATTGTTTTCTACGCCATTCACGACGTTGGCTACATCGGTCAGCATCACCGGCGCGCCGTTACGGTAGGCAACGACAACTTTCCGATAGTCGTCGCTGGTGACTAGCTGATCGTTGGCGTCGATCTGGTAATCCTGGCGCGGCCCATCGAAGTTCCCTTTGGCGGCGTTCACACTGGCATTGGTTAGCGCCGCGCGCAGGTCTTCCAGGTTGATGCCATAGGATGACAGAGCGGTGGGGTTGGCTTGAATGCGGACAGCGGGCTTTTGGCCACCGCTGATGGTTACAAGACCGACTCCGCTGATCTGCGAAATCTTAGGCGCAAGGCGCGTGTCCACAAGGTCCTCGACCTGAGAAAGCGGCATGGAACTTGAGGTGATGGCCAGGGTGAGCACAGGGGCATCGGCTGGATTCGTCTTACTGTAGATCGGCGGCGAGGGCAGGATGGATGGCAAAAGACTCTGCGACGCGTTGATGGCAGACTGCACCTCCTCCTCGGCTACATCAATATTCACAGCGAGATTGAACTGCAGCACAATGACGGAAGTGCCGCCGGAGCTGGTGGAGGTCATCTGGCTCAAACCCTGCAGTTGGCCGAATTGGCGCTCCAGTGGCGCCGTCACCGTCGTCGCCATCACCGTCGGGCTTGCTCCCGGATAAAACGTGAGCACCTGGATGGTCGGATAGTCGACTTGCGGCAAGGCGGAGACCGGCAGTTGGGTATAGCCAACCATACCGACCAAAAGGATTGCAGCCATCAGCAAAGAGGTCGCAACTGGCCGCAAGATAAACGGACGAGATGGACTCACGGGGCGCTGCTCCCGCTCGTGCTGGCCGCGGCAGGCTTGGTCGAAACCTTGTCCGAAATGACGACCGCGGTGTTGTCCTGCAACTTATCGAAGCTGCTGTTGGCGACAACGTCTCCAGGATTGATGCCGTCAACCTGCGTTACACCGCCGTCTGTCACTCCCGGCTTTATGCTGCGCATATGAGCGATATTGTTTTGAATCACATATACGAACGATGCTTGGCCATTTTGTTGAATGGCGGATGCAGGAATCAGCGTCACCCCCTGCAGCGTATTCACCAGCAGCCGCGTGTTAACAAACTGGTTCGGGAAGAGTGCATCATTCTTATTGTCGAAGACGGATCGTGCTTTTACTGTCCCCGTCGTAGTGTCGATCTGGTTGTCGAGCGTCAGCAGCTTCCCGCTAGCGATTTTCGTCTGCGCAGTGCGATCAAAGGCATCGACGGTGAGCTTAGCCTTTTTTTGCAGTTGAGCTGCAACCGGGCCGAGACTGTCTTCCGGGATTGTGAAAATTACGGTGATGGGCTCTAACTGCGTAATGACGGCCAGAGTTACGGTTCCAGAAGACTGCACCACGTTGCCCGGATCCACCAGCCGCAAACCCACCCGGCCGGCGATGGGAGCGGTGATATGACAGTAGTCGACCTGAACCTGGTCAAATTGCACCGTTCCCTGATCGTTTTTTACTGTGCCCTCGTCCTGCAGTACAAGCTTTTCCTGGTCATCCAAGATTTGCTTGGCAATGGCGTTGCGCGCCCATGCGTCACGGTAGCGTTCAAGGTCCATCTGTGCTTGGGCAAGCACGTTCTGGTCTCGCTCGAGCGCGCCTTGAGCCTGCAAAAGATTCGCGCGGTACGTACGCGAATCGATGTCGATCAGCGGATCGCCCTTACTTACCAGCTGACCCTCCTTATAGTGCACGGCGTCGACCAGGCCATTCACCTGGCTGGAAATCGAATCGGTATAGACCGGAGTGACCGTGCCGATGGCGTCAAGGTAAACGCCGATGTCACCTTTTCTTGCCGTCGCGCTCGTAACCGTGATCTTCGGCGGCGCGGGCGCGACTTTTTTCGCGGCAGCGAGGTGGCGCCATATCAGCACGACTGCAAGCGCAAGGACGAGCAACAACAGAATCCATATGACGACCCACATTACTTTATGTCGGTGAGATTCCGAACCGTGAGCCGGGAGTTGATGGTCACGGTCGATGAAGGGATGCTCAGTTGTGTCAACGGTCAATTAGGAATCTCCTTGTTCGGCTCCGAATCGCTCAAAATTATAGTCCACGAGCAGGGAGTCCGATTCGCAATCGTGACGACCGATTGTCCTTGCCCCAGCGAGTTTCCGAAGTAAGCTATTCTGCACAGTATTTCGAGAGGAAAAAAGCGAATCTGGTGATCTGTTTGCATCCATTTCCCCATTTCGCCGCTGTCTCCACTGCCATGCACCGTTGCAGGCGGTTCCGAAAGAGTTGATTCACCGATTCACCTTCGCTTGCTACGAAAGACCGAACAACACTACGACGAGTTCCACATTTGCAGGGAGTGTGATCGAATCTACTGGAAGGGATCGCACTATCAGCGCATGCAAGGCCTCATCGCCCGCGTTATTCCGGGAGTAAGCGTGGACTGAGAGCTCGGGTCGTCAGCTCCGCAAGGAGATAAGGATTTCATAGAGATGGCGAATGATCCGAGGAAGCTCCGCCCCATCGAGTTGTGCACTGAAGGAGGCATGTCGTGACTAGCAGGCGCGGAGGCGCTCGCCGAAAAGCTTCTCAGTGTTGTAGCACACATGGAGAAAGAGAAGTTTTGTCTTGCGCGACTTGGGCACGCGCGGCCCCGTATGACGGGCTTGGATGTGCTCGGGTCTAGACCCGATACCAGTCTTCGCGGGTCAGCGGCAAACCACTCTGCCCGTGCAACGGCCTGGCAAGCAGGGTCTGGTATATGTTCAAACGGCCGCTCCGGAATCCATGAGCCGCGCCGGCCATGTAGAGGCGCCAGATTCGGTAGGTGGTATCGTCGGTGATCCGACGCGCCTCCTCGGCATGGGCCTCCAAGCGCCGGACCCAGTGGTGGAGTGTCAAGGCGTAGTGCTCACGCAGGCCTTCGACATCCCGAACTTCGAAGCCGCTCAGCTCCGCCGCTCGAAGGCTTGTGCTAATCGGCACCAGTTCGCCGTCGGGAAACACGTAACGATCGGTAAAGGACGGTCCCCGCCTACGGTAGTTAGCGGAGTAGGCAATCCCGTGGTTCAGAAACACACCACCCGGCCGCAACAGACTGCAAGCCCGGCGGAAATACTCCGGCAGGAGCTCTTCACCGACGTGCTCAAACATGCCGATGCTGACCATTTTTTCGTACTGCTGGTCGTGTCCCATGTCGCGGTAGTCGGAGACTTCCACGCGGCATCGATTATTCAGCTCTGATTCGTGCAAGCGTTTTCGTGCCACCTCCGCCTGCGGTACGCTGAGTGTGATCCCCACAGCTTCCACGCCGTAGTGTGCAGCCGCGTGCATGATCAATCCGCCCCAACCGCAGCCGATATCCAGGAGACGCTCGCCCGGGCGCAGCCGCAGCTTCCTGCAGATGTAATCCAGCTTGCGCACCTGGGCGGTATCCAGGTCCTCTTCCGGCGTGGCGAAGTAAGCACAGGAGTAGACCATGCCCGGATCCAGCCAAAGCGCGTAGAACTCGGCCGGGAGATCGTAGTGATACCTGACAGCCTGTCGGTCCCGATCCTTGGAGTGGACCGGTCCTGGGAATCTAGTGGGATCCAGGCCTGTTCGCCTGGAATCACTTCTGGGCAGCCTCTGCAGCCGCGCAGCGAGATCTATACTCTGCCACAGGCTACGCTCCTGACCAAGAAGATAGTCGGCCAAGTCGAAGGCAGCTTCGATATCACCCTCAATGTCGTAATCGTCGTCGATGTAGGCTTCTCCAAGCGCGAGCTCGCTGGGCGAGAGAAACATCGCACGCAGCGCTCCCGGGTGCTTGAGAACCAGTGTGAAGCGCGGCTGCCTTTCCGCCCCCCAAATGGTACCGTCCCACAACCGAACCTGAAAGTCACGCCTCGGATACTCTGCCAGGAGAGCATCCAGGAACTCAGCACTGACCACGGTAGGCGTCTCGCCGAATAGGGACTTTGCCAATGCTGCCATGCGCACCTCCAAGTGATCTTGCCGTTCTCTACCCGCCCTGAAATCCAGCGCACCTTGTATCCAGGGATCCAAGACGTCCAGAGACCGGTTTGGGCACGTCCATTTCCCAATCTATTGCAGTGTACTAGCCACGCTGGAAAACGCATTGTTGGTGTTTGTGCCGATCAGCCTCACCGTGGCAATAAGAAGCCCTGGCTTCATATTGATCCACGCTCCCCCGCAGAATTGCGGATCAACGGTTGAGAAATGCGTTCCTGGAAAAATCTCACCACACACCGCGCGGCTGCGTTGCGATGATCCATGTTCTTCGAGGAACGCTGGGTCCCGTCCACTCAAGCCGCAGGAGCAGTTTCAAACTCGTTCGTGGCAGCTGTGGGCAACTCAAATTTCAGCACTCCCGCTTGCAATTCGACGACTGCGCGCTCCGGCATCACCTCCGTTGCAAGGTCGACGACTTCCAGGATTTGGTGGGGATACAAGCCGGTCTGCTCGATTGTTCTGCCCTCGGCTTTCATCCCACTTGTCTCTTTCTTACCCAAGATCGTGATGCGGTGCGGCTCGATGCTGACTTCAAGTTCAGTCTCATCAAAGCCAACGACGTTAGCGCGAACACTAATCTCGTCTCTGGATTCCGACATGGAAACCGAAACCGGACACAGCAGCTCAGATTCAGCTCGGAACCAATCTTCCCGATCGTGCCCATGCTCCCGGCCTCGAACTTCAAACAACTCATGTGCACGGCGAGCAATAGCAAGCTGCAACTTCTGCATCTTCGGTTGGAGATCTGCAGGATTTGATGGGCTCAACCGCACGGCGGGTGGATCAGATTTGGGTTTCGATGCCCTTTGAGACTTCATAACGCCCTCCTTCAGATATTGCAGAAAGCATTGCTGCGCCTTTGGTCGTGACTCGGTACAAGCTAGGGCGAGCCATTAGAGTCTTGACGCGCTTAAACCAGCACAAACATACTTTCTCGCTTCATTCTCATCTCCCTACTTCGCCGACACGGCAAGAATCAACACAGCCAAAACTGCCAAGACGAAGCTTACGACAAGCGAAAATAGGGAGTGGTGCGGATGTGCGCGGAAAGCGCTATCGCCGGACCTGCCAAAATGTATTAGGGTCTTCATGATCAACCTCCTGCGACGATCAGGCAGCAGACCCGTTTTTCAATCTCTGACCTACAATTCCTTGATTTATATTAAGCCTTTTCGATGCGACGTTGCAATGATATCGGCTACCTCGTTCCTCGCACTGGTACACGCCTCCACCCGGACTCGCGGTGACCGCCGTAACTCTATGCTGTGATACCGCTTTCCCTTGCCGAACGCAATGCCCGAGATCAGCGTAATGCAGCCGCCGTTGTGAAGCGCCGGCGCACGAAGGGGCTGCCCTAAATAGAATGGGCACACAGAGCGCAGAGCTGAAAGTCCTTTGTTTTGGCGGAAGCGTGTGTGAGTCGAACACACCGGCAACATCGAAGATGCCGGCCGCCGGTTTTGAAGATCACACAGTGTGTTCTTTGCGAAGCGCTCGCGCTAGCATCCGGGCGCGTTTGTTCTTGGCCTTGGGATCAGGTTCGACGCCGTGCTCGATAAATCGAACCCCCTCATGCAAGATCTTCCAAACCACACGACGGAGCCGATGGGCGACGGCCCAGATGGCGGACAGAACCCCGTCAATGAGCGATATTGATTCCATGACAATGTCGGCTCCCTAGACCCGAGTAAACTTTGGTGTACCTCTGAACCAGCGTGCCCAGCGGGAAGGTCTTGTCGAGCTCAGCCGCCAGCTTCTCCGCCGCTGCCGTATCGCCTGCCCGCGCCAGCGCCAGCGCCGCCATCGCCGTATGTGTTGGGTTGGGGAACTACTCCATAAGACTACTCCATAAGTAGTAGCTTAGGCTAAGCCAGGTGGGTACTTGTAAAGAACTCACTGAAGGTTAAACTTTCGACGCGCCTAAAACTGACCCTCCCCCAGCCCAGGCGCTACAAGAAACAGGAGGATACAAGAATGAAAAAGCTCGGATTGCTGCTGTTTCCACTATTGGCAATCACCCTGATGTTGGGGGGGACTGCCTTCGCTCAAGGTGACAGCAGTGTCTATTTTGTCACCTACTATTCCAATGCACATACCACTGGTGCTCCGGATGCAACCGTGCGTATCATTAACGATGGCGACCTGAGCACATCCCCAACCCGATGTGGTGTTCCAGGAACACCACCGTGCGGAGGAGATATTTACGCGGACATCTACGTGTTCGATGACAGCCAGGAGCTGCAGGAGTGCTGCAGCTGCGACGTATCGGCAGACGGTCTGCTCTCGGAATCCGTGAATCTAAACCTCACGGCTAACACCCTGACCGGCAAGGTGCTCACACGTGGCGTCATCAAGGTCATTTCGGACCCGGGCGGTTACCCGTACGACCCCACGCCGGGAGCCGGGCTGCGGGCATGGAGCACCCACATCCAGGCAACGTCGGTCGTTTTTGCGGCTGGAAAAGCCCCTTCGGAGAAGTCGCCTTTCTACGTTACCGAAACCGAGATGGCCGACTCGAACCTCGTGACGGATGAACTAGAAAGACTCGGGGCCCTGTGTTCTTTTGACGTAACACTAGGCAGCGGGCAGGGAGTTTGCAGCTGCAACAATGAAGACTATGAATTTTAGTAAACAAGAATGGCTTCCGACTTGAAGGGCGGTAAGGCAGGGCTGAAGTAGCTTCGTGAGGATAAAGTTGTTGCGGCACTTCCTCCTGAAACGGCTGGGAGTTTTTCCCAGCCGTTTGCTTTTTCACTTCCAATGGCAAAAGAAAAGCCGCAGCAAGCAGAAGGGTCACCCAACGCGCAACGCCTGCCAGCAGGGCTCCAATGATGAGAGCGGGGCATCCCTAGATAAGTAAAGCCGCAGTCTGGCGATCCTCCAACCCGCGGGTCACGCATATAATTTGACCGTTCCTAATCACTTCTGCTTTGGAGATGAAAAGGTATGGACCCACACACGGAGTACAAAGTGATTTCCGCCAACTCGACACACGACTTTCAGCGAGAACTGTTAAAAGAAACGGCTGGCGGTTGGAAGCCGATCCTATTGACCAGTGCCGCCGTCAGCGCCGTTTATTCCATTGCTGCCATTTTGGAGAAACACGGCGAGAACTGAGCCAAAGATTTCCAGAGCCTGCCCCGGTCTGCGTTGATTCACCCCACGCGCAAACGCCTGCCAGCGGGCTTCCTGTGGCGAGTTCCGGGCATCCGGAGATGCGGGCTGGCAGCAGTTTCGGATTCAGGTCGGGAAATCTGGCGACACTTGCGGAAATCGCGAGCAATTCTCAGTTAGTGAAATCGCCTGGTTTTCGTCAATTGACAGTTCCCGGCAATCGAGTCCGCGCCGAGGCGAGAAGGTGTTGCCCGTTCGTCACCAGCAGGCGATCAGTACGTTGCATCCTCTTCCAGTCATATTCATATGCAGTTCCACAACTGAGACAGATTTGATAGTGCTGGCCATTGCCACTCAGTCGTGGCCAAGTAAACCGATGGGAGCAAAGTTCTCCGAGGAGTCGCTGCAAGAATGTCATGTCTGTCCTTCGCTTCGGAACGGGCCAGACTTGGTGGCGTGATCTGTTCTGAAAAGTGGCGAGTGAATCGATTTGACTACCACGCGGGCACACTTTCAAATTACGGGAGTGCATTCCGGGTACAGGTTACCGCGTACCTGACAGACTATTGCAGCTTCGCGTACTCCGCCTTGGCTTCCTTCAGGATGGGGATGTCGGGGTCGGCGTCTTTCCAGAGGGTGAGGAAATCTTGATAGGCCGCTTTCGCTTTGGTGGTATCGCCCGTCATCGCATAGGCTCGGCCGATTTGGAGATGCGCGAGTGCGCCGATGGGCGAGTTCAACACAATCCCCCGGTGGTCGAGGATTTTCTGGAACTCGGCTGCGGCTTCGGTGCCTTGATGCGCAGCTAGATAGGCCTCGCCGCGAAAGTAGGCGGGATAGAGACCGGCGCCCAACTCGTAGGGAGCGGCAGCTTGAAGAAGCTCGATGGCCTTTGATGGGTCATCGCGGGCGAGCGCGATGAGCGCGTGAATCATTGGCAGGCAGCTGAACCGCAGCAGAGTATTCTCTGGGAAGCGCTTGGCCAAATCATCCGCCAGTGCCTGTGCTCGAACCGCATCTCCGGCCAATGCCAGCCCGCCTGCCGTGCCGCACTCCACGTCCCGCGCTGTCGAAAGGGCGAGCGCCGCCCCGGCCCGCTGCCGGGCTTCGGCGGTATTACCAAAGAGCACTTCCCGCCCAGCCGCGCCAGTTTCGTACCCCGCCAACGATTCCTTCGTTCCCGTGCGCTCGGCCCAAGCCTCCGCCCGACGACACAACTCCCGGGCCTTCCTGAGCCGCCCGGAATAGGCGGCCGTAGAGGATTCAGTGTCCAGCATCCACTCTTCCTCCGGCTGCTTGCCTGCAACCCAGTCCACCTGCTGCTTCATCCCTGCCGCATCGTTCTGCAAAAAGGCAAGCCAGTACAGTTCGAAATGCGGCCAAGGAGAACCGAGCTTCTTCGCTTGCGCCTCTTCGGCCGTAGCCCGGGCCTCCTCCAGCCGATCCAGACTCATATAGTCGCCGACGAGGTTGTTATAACTCATACCGCTCACCGCCAGGCGGTGGACCTCGCGGGCCTCTGAAAGGGCTTTGTCATATTGCCCGAAATTCCCGTAGATAACATCCAGCTGGATGTGCGGCATAGAATCTCGCGGATAGACCTGCGCCCACAGTTCATAGACTGAGCGCGCCTTTTCCAGGTCGCCAGTGACATAGTGGTAGTAGTGGGACTCAATGTAGAACTTCTCCAGCTCGCTGACGCGCTCGCGCAGCTCGTAAGCCTTCTTGGTGTTCTCATCCATCAGGGTGGTCTCGCCGAGATTCGAATAGCACGTCCCGAGCGAGGCATAGGCCATGGCGAAATTCGGGTCCAAGCGGATGGCCCGCTGGAACAAAGGCACGGCAGCGGCAGAGTCGGCATCCCCCAAGGTCTTCCGCCCGAGGCTGTAGGCCTGGAGTGCTTCGAGCGACGAGGTGGTGGCCTGCTGCAGCGGCGTGTCGAACTTTTGAACCGTAGTGAGCGATTCTCCCAACTTGTTGCGGATTTCTGAACCTGCCTTCCCCAGAGCATCAAGGACATGGCTCTTGTCGCTCGCCTGAGCTTCCGTGCTCGTGAGTGATTCTCCATTCGAACAGTTCACGGCCTTCAGAATCAGACTGTACTGCGTGCCAATCTGTGCAATCGAGCCGTTGATGACGGCCGTGCTCCCTGTCCGTTGGCAAAGTTCCCGCGAAATCTCCGGCGTGAGCTTCGTCTCGGCTGGCTGCCCCATGAGGCGCAAGGTCTGCCGGATGCGCTGGTCAGAGACAAGGGTTAGGAAAGGTGATTGTTCGAGCTGCACGGTCAGCCCCTGCCGAAGCGTGCCGTCAAAGACGGGATCGCCCGTAGTGTTGGCGAAGTCGGCGAGGACGATGCTGTCCTTCTCGCTGAGATGGGTCGTGGTCTGGCGCGAGCGGAAATAGAACGCTCCCCCGATTGCAGCAGCGAGAAGAACCACGGCAGCGGGAACCAGAACTTTCCAGAGTTTTCTGCCCGCCACAGGAGCTTCGGCGACCTTCACGCCAGCCGATGAAGATGATGCACTGACGGCAGGAGCCGACCCCGAGGCTGGGGGTGGTGCAGCGACCATCACCGGAAGTCCAACCTCTTGCGCCGCTGGCACTGACCCCGAACTAGCGGGCACGCCGTGCCGTGATTCCGTTTCCCGTTTCAGCCGCTTTAGGTCGGCCCGCATTTCCGCCGCAACCTGATAGCGTAGCTCGCGATCTTTCTCCAGCGCCTTATTGATGATCTCTTCCAGTTTGGGCGGTATGTCTGGATTCAGCCGCACCGCGGGCGTCGGCTCTGCATCCAGAATGGCGTGGGAGATCACCCCCGAAGTTTCACCCCGGAACGGTAGGGTTCCGGTAGCCATCTCGTAGAGAACTGCCCCGAACGAGAACAGGTCGGTGCGAGCATCGAGTTCCTTGCCTCGGACCTGTTCGGGCGACATGTAGGCCACTGTCCCGAGCGCCGTTCCCGGACTGGTCAAGTGTTGTTCATCGATGGAGCCTGTCTGCGTGCCCGCCGCTAGTACCTTACTCGACGAACTGGCTGTGACCGTGACTTTGGCGAGCCCGAAGTCCAGAATCTTGGCGTGACCGCGCTTGGTGACAAAAATGTTCGCGGGTTTGATGTCGCGGTGAACGATACCAGCAGCGTGAGCGGCGTCGAGAGCGTCGGCGATGTCAATCGCCAGACCGAGCAAAACATCGGTGTCAATGGGCTTTCCGGCGATGCGATACTTCAGCGTCACCCCGTCCAAGTACTCCATGGCGATGAACGCTTTCCCATCCTGCTCGCCGATATCAAAGATCATGCAAATATTGGGGTGATTCAGCGCGGAGGCAGCTTGGGCTTCGCGCTGAAAACGAGCGAGGGCTTGTGCATCTCGGGCCACTTCTTCCGGCAGGAATTTGAGAGCGACAAAACGGTGGAGACGAATGTCCTCAGCCTTATAGACCACACCCATCCCGCCACCACCCAGCTTCTGGATGATGCGGTAATGCGAGATGATCTGGTCGATCATGGGTGGCGCAGGAAGCTGGATTGCAATGTTAGGAGTGCTGCGATGGGAAGTCAACGAGCGCGAGCCAACGGTGAACGGGAAGGTGCGAACTCTCCTCAACTCAGGTGCGCGGCTGGTTCCTTCGTCGTTTAAGCCGTCCTCTTCGTACCGACCTCTTCTCCAGTTGCTCCCTCTTGGATTAATTCTGCACCAGTGAGATCAGCCCCAAGAGACAGCCCGTCGAGGTCTACACTGTTCGCGACTCGGCGCAGTGCTCCCGAAATACGATCCAAAGCTTCGCTCCTGATGCGTTGCTGCTTACTTGGATCAGCCAGATATGAAGCCATGGTCATCTGGGTGATCGCATTCCGAATGTGATGGTTCAAGAAGGTGAATTCCTGCGCTTGTCGGATCAATCTTTTGCGCCGTTGTTCCAGCACGATCAGCAGCAAGACACTGACTATGACCACTTGCCCGATGCCCCCAGTAGCGGCGGCTATGTGCCAAGGAATTTGCAGAGATCGCGACAAGGCAAACAGTGCGATACCCACCGCGGCAACCACCACACCCGCCAAGGTTGCCAGAATCAGGGAGTGGAACAAAGAGGCCGAACGAAACCCCGACCGCCATTGATCGTAGGCGTGTTCTAGTTCAGGCTGATAGGTCTTCATGACGAACCTCCGCCACGGAACGTACCTATGGGCTCATGCTACAACCTCTACCATTCGTGTTCGCTTAATCTTGCTGGGGGGAACCCACAGGGTTATCTTTACGCAGGTTTGGTGCGGGTGCTGCGATGGGAAGTCAACGCAGGACGGCACACCCATGGACGCAGGAACGGGCAAATCCCCGTGATTTCAGGCTTTCCCAGCCCCTGCCTACCCAGTGGTCAAAAAGGGTGTTTTCCGCAGAGCCGCAAGTGAGTGATTCGATTGATCGGGAAATTCGGGTTCGGGGTGGTCACGCGGGTATACCTTGCTGACTACGTGGCGTGGTCTAGCAGGTTGCGGAAAAAACTCGGGTAGTCGGCGGGGTTTCCGAGAAAGCCGACTTTCTTATCTCGAACAGCTTTGTTACCCAAAACAGGAGCGAACGAAGCACAATCTTTTTCACGCTGCCACTTCCGTTGTTTTCCGCTCCAATAATCCCACCAATTCCTCCAAACTCCAATCCCCAGCAGCCCGCGTGCATTGCCGGAGCTTTGATGGCGCAGGTGAACGCCAGCGGTTGGCTGGTGAGATGGGGATTTTACGACCGTTATGGGCGGGGCATTGCGAAGTGGGAGTCGCACGATATGCAGGATCGATCCCGCAGTAGTTCGATTTCAGGCCAACAGGGGATGCTTCAACACGCCAAATGTGCTAGAGCATTCTCTTGAGAACCGCGAGACTGTTGAGTGCATCTCTCAGTTTGCGATGCTCCTTAGAGTGTGCAATCGGCAATCCCCGTAAGCGTTGGTGGATAGCCTTCTCGGCCACGTCGATGCTCGCTGGCAACTTGTCCCGGTCGAATTCCATTGCCGCGGCTCTATAAACGTCGAGCCAATACCTGTCATTATGGCTCACCGACGGAGTCTCCGCGCACAGGCCCTTCCGCATCGAGGAATCTGCATCTGGCGTACAGGCAAACAAGCACCCGGTTGCCGAGAGTTGAGCAGTTCAAGTGTCATCCGCGCTCTCCTTTGTTCAGCGCCAGATGGCGATCAACACCGCAACGACCACGACCGCTCTGGCGGCATGAGGAAGTCTGGCCATGATGTGGATGATGCCGGATATGCTTCCAATACCGAGATAGGGCATGTTGCCTATTTGCCTTCTCGAACCAGTATCGCTATCACACCACGTGTGCGCTCTTGCCGAATCTGAAGGCTTCCTCGGGGGAAGCGGGAATCTGGGGAAAGGACTCTCGTGGGGTCCCAAACGGGCTATCGGTTAGAACAGTAGCAACTGCGATGCCAAACCAGACTTGCGTTGCTGTGCGAGAGCCGCGACCATTGCCCTGTGCTAACCGGCCGCCGGAATTCCCGCTAACGAGAGGAACTTAGCTCACGGCGAGCGGAGAAGCGGCATTCTCTGTCAAGCTCTATTTCGCGTTGACATACAGGTAGTCAGCATTTGACGCGTAATGCAAAAACATACCACAGGGAAAACATGTTCCATCGCGACGGGCTCACAGCGACGACAGCCCAAAAACGAAAGCGCCCCAGACTCCGTTTGGAGTCTTGGGACGCTCTCGAAACAGCCCTTTCACGTGGTTCTCTCTATCCAGCCAACTTCACCTCGAACGATCCCGTATTGTCGCGCATCACGCCGATGGCGGAGAGAACCCGCCCCAGCGCAATGAGCGGCCGATACATCCAGTACTTCCGTCGAATCGCCGCCATGGCGCGTGCATGCTCGGCGCGGTCGGTGAGGAAGCGTGCTGTGCCGTCGAACGTCTCACCCCCGATGGACAACTTGACTTGCGGCGTCTTTTGCACGTTGCGCACCCACTGGCGATTCACGTTCGCGGTTCCGATATAGACTTTGTCGCCGTCCACGACGAACCAGATCGTGACATCGTAAGGCTTCCCGGATTTGCGACCGTAATGGGTCAGCGTCACGGTCTGCCTAGCCGCTACCCTCTTCAATCGCGTTAGTACGTTGGATTCCATACGGCCTTCTCTCCTCAATCTTAATCAGGAAGCGTCAAGCAGGCGCGTGGGGCAGAACGTAAAAGAATACTGCCCAGTAGTGACAAACACTGCCACAGAGCACGAACACGTGCCAGATGGCATGACTGTACGAAATCCTCTTGGAGGCAAAAAAGAATACCCCTACGGTGTAGAAAAGCCCGCCACCTAAGAGCCAAAGGAAGCCATGCAGCGGCACGAAGTTCAGCACAGGCTTGATGCCGAGCACGAGCAGCCAGCCCATGAGCACGTAGATTAGCGTCGAAAGCACGGGGAACCGACCGAGTGCAACGTAAACCCTTTTTCCCTGATCTATGGAGAAACAGCACCGCCGGACGCTATAACCGGTCAGCCGTGAAATGGGCTGACCGACGGGAACATTATCTGGCCGGGATGGAGACAACGTCCCTCGGGGTCTGGTCGTGGTGGGTGATGCGCTCTTCGATCCTAGACACGAATTTTGGTGTGAGGCCCTTCACCATTTGCCGGACGCCAGGCCCAAACTCGTGGAAAACGTTCATCCCCGCGTCGCTGCCAATCGTCGAACCAAAATTGTTGAATGTCTCCGAAGAAGATCGCGCCCAATATGGACGGTTAGCAGCGGCGCTAGCGACCGAAGTCAGCACTCCGAGGAAATACGAAGTGTTCAGCCTCCCCTTTCCGGAGTCGTCACGCGTGATAAAAATGCGCGAAGCTGCGTAAGTGGCTCGGCCCACAAAGCTGCTGCTGGTCGAAGGGAGATAACGCAGGTTCTGCTTGAGCAACGACGGATACGGATCCTTACGAACAAAGTTGCTGGACTCTTTTTGAATAAACGCCGCTTGATAATGAGCCGTTAAGTTGGGCTGCGGTCCCGGAGTGACGTGTCCCAGTTCTGTTTCGCGCATTACGCCCGCGCTGACGCCGACCGCGCCAAGTGTCAAAGGCGAGCTTGCTTCATTGACGAAAGTGTGAAATCTCTCTGCTTGTATTGGAGGCTGTACCGACGACGGAGCATCAGGAAGTGTATGCATCTCCTGGCGCTGCATTTCGGGTGAGTTTGAGCCGTCAAACTGTAATCCCTGAAGCAAGTCAGCTGAAGGACGTTTCTGGCACAAGGCCCCGCAAGCAGCCAATAGAAGAAAAGAAATGACCCGAATTGGCGCAGTTCGCTTCACCATAACTCGGTTCTGTAAAGCGGCAAACGACTTAATTGGTCTCCTCGGCGATTCGGCCGGAAGCACACCGCGACGTTAGCACTTCACGGGCCATTCGTCTGAGCAAGAGTGCTCATTTCCGGGAGGCAGAGACACCTCGCTCCGGCAACGCTTCAAGACGTGCGTGTACAACGCTACCGCACACCTATTGATTGTTGAATAATATAGTGACATTTCTAGCTGGGTATGCTATCGTCGGCCCATGGGAAATCCGGCGGGAGTGCGGCGAGATTTTCAGGCACTGGAGCAGCGACGCTTGCGGGCGGCGCGGTT